>ENA-OPVT01001467-OPVT01001467.1-human-gut-metagenome-genome-assembly--contig:-NODE-1467-length-14843-cov-4.796592_pt1 | contig 14843 bp, 9 predicted proteins | sample MGYA00241499_ERZ501990 | MGnify/ENA primary metagenome ERZ501990 (study PRJEB25962, sample SAMEA2042104) | human gut metagenome | biome: human gut; feature: human-associated habitat; material: faeces...
TTTTTTAAATTTATAAATTTAAAGTTTTCAATTATGAACAAAAAGTTTCTAAGTGCAATCTTGTTTGGAGCTTTAATGGTTGGCTCCACAAGTACATTTGTTTCTTGTAAGGACTATGATGATGACATCGATGGCTTGCAGGAGCAGATCGATGCAAACAAAAAACAGATTGATGACATCCTTGCTGCAATCAATGGCAAGAAATTCATCGAAAGTTATGCTCCTGTTGAGGGTGGTTATTTACTGACTTTTACCGGTGGCGAAACTTTAACTATCAAGAATGGTGCTCAAGGCGAAAAAGGTGAGCAAGGACTTCAGGGTATTCAAGGCCCGAAGGGTGAAACCGGGGCTACAATTGTTCCGAAGTTCAAGGTAGATGCCGAGAACTACTGGATGATTAGCGTAGATGAAGGTGCAACCTATGAGTATGTATTGAATGACGCAGGTGAGAAAATCAAGGCTGCAGGCTCAGAAGCTAATGTTGAAGAAGCTATCGGAAACTACGTGAAGGTAGACGAAGAGGGTTATATCTGCATTGGAGAGTATAAGACTTCATTCAAATACAATGCTAACGTTCCTTCAATGATCTACAATGAAAAAGATGGAACCATGCAAGTTACTATTGGCGGTCAGTCATATACTTTGTTAATGGAAGGTTCTGCTTTCAACGGTTTACAGAGCATTGCTTTCAGAAAGCCCTATGCGGATAATTCAACTGTTGGTAGCTCTGAGGTTGCTAAATTAGATATTTATAATTGGTTCAAAAAGGCTGATGGCTCTGGGTGGGAATACAGAAAGGCAACCAGAGAAGATGAAGAATACAATAGCGAAAACTGGAAAAACGACCCAATACTCGATCCGGAAAATTCTCAAGAGCCTTTCCGTCTGGTAGATGTTGTAACCGGTTTAGGTGAAAAAGCAGATGTTAATGCTTATCAACTCTATTCTTATGACAAATCTGCCAAAGAATTCAAATTGTTTGCTGCCATACCGGGTGTCGCTGAATTTAAAGTTTGGCCTAATCAATATAGTCAAACAGATGCTGAATACTTCTTCTCAGATTCTTATAAAACACGTGCTGTTGATATTCCGGTTTGGAGCGTGCAAGGAACTCCTGAATTGAATAATGGTATTCTGTCAGTGAAGATGATTGCTAAGGAAAACATTGTAGACGGACAAATGTATATGTCTTCTTTGGATGTTACCATGTATAAGCAATACACTTCTTCTTCTGATTATTTCAGTGTTAAATCAAGTTGGGCTAATACAAATTGGATTTTTGCAGCACATTCTCATAGAAATGACAGCAACTGGCCTTTTGGTTTACCTGGTGCTTATGATATGCATTCCGAGAAAAATTCATTTACTTATAATGAATCTTATAATTTGAATGACTCTATAAATGCTTATATGTCTAACGTATCCGGTACCCCGGAATTGTCTGAAATAGGTCTTGAGTATACTCAGAAATTTGAGTTATTGCCAAATAACACTAAATTCATTTTGAATGGCAAGGAAATACAATCTAAACAAGGTATCTTCCAAATCAACGATGGTATCCTTTCTGTAAAAGAACAATATCAGGCATCTGCCATTAACGAATATGCAGCAATAAAACTTACAACGACTGTGAAGTCACAAGTTGAAGGTGTTGCTGACTATGTATTTGAAAATACATTCCCTATTCAAGCTATTCGTAAGGCTGAAGATCCATATACATATAATTCCATCGAATTGATTCCGAATGAAGGCAATCTGTCAATGAGCTACAATGCTAGTAAGGCAACTGTTATTGCATTGAATGTTCGTAAGTTTGAATCTGAAATCGGTGGACGTGATATTGTTGCCGGTAACAATGTAGAAGACAGAAATCATCTGTTGCCACTTTATGTATATGATGCGAAAGCAAAAGAATACAAGATGCTTTCTAAGACAGAAGGTCGGGCATACATGAAGAACGACGCGGTTGGTTCTGCCTTGAATTCTGACAACTTGAAGGTTAATGCAAAAGATATCTACTTGTACTACAGAAACGGTGGTGATAATGCAGACAAAGACTCTTTATTCCTGGTTGTAGGGCCAAAGGTAGAATTGGCAGAGACGACTCTTTATGTATCACCTACAGCTAACTACAATAGTGTTTGGAATGGTACTTGGAAAGATAATGCTCCTTATGCAGTTGGCAATGAATATGATAGAAAATACTTCATGTTGACTCTGAATAAAGTTTCTGTAAATCGCACATTTGCAGTTTCTATCAAGAAAGCATACGAAGCACGTACAATCATTGGTGACTGGAGCGATGCTGCTAACGGCAACTTCGGTATTAAGTCTGAAAACTTCGCTCACATGTATGATGTAACTCCTGCTGATGCTAAAGCTGTATTCGAATTGAATAAAGATAAGCAGAATGCATTTGTACAAGATTTGATGAAGAAGAAGCAATTAGTTGTTGAAGAATCAAATGGCGAATGGAGAATAGCATTCACTGCTCCTATTGATATCAAGAAGGTTGGTAATCTGAAAGTTGATATTTATGATGCAAATGGTTACGATGCTACTGACAAGAACCGTAAACCTGATGCAGAAGAATTATGGACTGTAGCTCGTCCGATAGCAGATTTCACCGGTGGTGCTGCACTGAAAGCATTCAACGATCCGAACTTGGCCAAGGATACAGAAATTACTTTGAAGCAATTGATTGAAAATTCTGTAGCTGGCACTAAGACTAAGGCTGAAGACTTCTGGAAGAATCTGATATTGAAAGACTATGCAGGTGAGACAGTTGTTAAATTCAATGGAACTACATTCAATGCCGAAGAAGTCACTGCTCGTGCTGCTTTGTACAAGAAGTCTGTTAAAACTGGTCTCCGCTACATTATGTCTAACGGAACAGACAAAGATGAATACTTCAAGGTAGATCCTACAACTGGTAAGCTGACTTGTATTGCACTCCCGACAGGTACTGAGTTTACTCATACAGTAAATGTGGTTCTGCAGTTCGTTCACGACTGGGGTACTAGTGAGTATGCATACAACGTAACTATCACACGTAAACAAGCTACTAGATAATCTGAGTAGTAGAAAATTGTCTGAATAGACAATTATAAAATCAAAAGGAGGATGTTCTATGGGAACATCCTCCTTTTTTTCTCCAGAAACTTTTTTCTCCTCACTTTGCTTCCACACTTCCGCCCACCTCCTGCATCCCCCTGTCCATCGGCACTTACCCCGCTGTGGAAGCAACAAAAAAAGGTGGAAGCAAAATCTGCTTCCACCTACTCAAAATGCCATAGTTTTACCATAACTAACTCACTCTTATTTTAATACATCGAACAAAGCTTATAAAACGCTTACACCAGTTTCCCCATACCTCTACACCCATCCTACCCATAAAATCTGTAATACCCATATCCCCCCCTTATCTTCATCCCAAATCCACAACAGCCTCCTCCTCTCCTCAGCATAAAAAATGCCCCGTTCATTTCATTCTCCCTCCACTTTCCACTATCTTTGTCCCCACGATGAAAAAGTTCGCCGACGTCATATTGCCTTTGCCTTTGCACAGCTGCTTCACCTATTCCCTGCCCGACGAGTGGGCGGATGAAGTGCAGATTGGTTGCCGGGTGGTAGTACCATTCGGACGGAAGAAATACTATACAGCCATCGTGCGCAACGTGCACTATTGTGCCCCCACCGAATACGAAGTAAAGGAAGTGTCCGCTTTGCTGGATGCCCGCCCGATACTGCTTCCGCGGCAGTTCAAGTTCTGGGAATGGCTCTCCGATTACTATCTCTGCACGCAAGGAGACGTCTACAAAGCCGCCTTACCCTCTGGCTTGAAGCTGGAAAGCGAAACAATCGTAGAGTACAACCCCGATTTCGAATCCGATGTCTGCCTGCCGGAGAAGGAACAGAAGATACTGGATATGCTCTCTGCCGACCCGGAGCAATGCGTGACGAAACTGGAGAAGGAGACCGGCATCAAGAACATACTTTCTGTCATCAAGTCACTGCTCGACAAAGAGGCCATCTTCGTAAAGGAAGAATTGCGCCGCACCTACAAGCCTAAGACCGAAACCCGTGTACGCCTCACCGCCGCCGCCCGCAACGAACACCGCCTGCACATCTTCTTCGACGAGTTGCAGCGCCGTGCCCCCAAGCAACTGGACCTGCTGATGAAATATCTGGAACTCTCCGGCTACCTCAGCGGACGAGATATAAAAGAAGTCTCCAAAGCCGAACTGCTGCAACGCACCTCCGCCACCCCTGCCGTATTCAACGGTCTTATAGACCGTGGTGTATTCGAAGTTTATCAGCAGGAAATAGGCCGCATAGATAAAGCGCTTCTCAAAGAAGTCGTCCCCGTCAATCCGCTGAACGAACACCAGCAACGCGCCTATCACGCCATCTTGGAGAATTTCCAAAGCAAGAACGTCTGCCTGCTGCACGGCATCACGGCAAGCGGCAAGACAGAAGTCTATATTCATCTGATAGAAGAAACCATCCGGCAAGGAAAGCAGGTGCTCTATCTCCTGCCCGAAATAGCCCTCACTGCGCAAATCACAGAGCGCCTGCAACGCGTTTTCGGTTCCCGTCTGGGCATCTACCACTCCAAGTTCCCCGATGCGGAACGGGTGGAAATCTGGCAGAAGCAGCTGTCGGAAGCAGACTATGACATTATTCTCGGCGTCCGCTCCTCCGTCTTTCTTCCTTTCCGCAACCTCGGTCTTGTGATTGTGGACGAGGAGCACGAAAACACCTACAAGCAGCAAGACCCTGCTCCCCGCTATCATGCCCGCAATGCAGCCATTGTACTCGCCTCCATGTATGGCGCCAAAACTCTGTTGGGCACGGCAACCCCTTCCGTAGAGACCTGGCACAACGCCACTACCGGTAAGTATGGCCTCGTGGAACTGAAAGAACGCTATAAAGAGATACAACTGCCGGAGATTATCCCCGTAGACATCAAGGAGCTGCACCGCAAGAAGATGATGAAAGGTCCCTTCTCTCCGCTGCTCCTGCAATATATCCGCGAAGCGCTGGAACAGAAAGAACAAGTCATCCTCTTCCAGAACCGCCGCGGCTTCGCCCCCATGATAGAGTGCAACACCTGCGGCTGGGTACCCAAATGCAAGAACTGCGACGTCAGCCTCACCTACCATAAGGGGCTGAACCAACTGACCTGCCACTACTGTGGCTACACCTACCAACTGCCCCGCATCTGCCCCGCCTGCGAGGGCACTGACCTGCGCAACCGCGGCTTCGGCACGGAAAAAATAGAAGATGACATCAAAGCCCTCTTCCCCGACGCCCGCGTAGCCCGTATGGACTTGGACACCACCCGCACCCGTACCGCCTACGAGCGCATCATCTCCGATTTCCAGCAAGGCAAGACGGACATCCTGATAGGCACGCAAATGGTGTCCAAGGGTCTGGACTTCGACCACGTCAGCATTGTGGGCATACTCAATGCCGACACCATGCTGAACTATCCCGACTTCCGCGCCTACGAGCGCGCCTTCCAGCTGATGGCGCAGGTTGCCGGACGCGCCGGACGGAAGAACAAGCGCGGCAGGGTGGTGCTACAAACCAAAAGCATCGACCATCCCATCATCCCGCAAGTCATTGCCAACGACTACGAAGCCATGGTAGGCGGGCAGCTTGCCGAACGCCAGATGTTCCACTACCCGCCCTACTACCGCCTGGTGTATGTCTACCTGAAGAACCGGAACGAGACCCTGCTCGACCTCATGGCACAGACTATGGCCGCCAAGCTCCGCACCGTCTTTGGCAACCGTGTGCTGGGACCGGACAAGCCGCCCGTAGCACGCGTACAGACCCTGTTCATCCGAAAGATTGTCTTGAAGATAGAAACCAATGCCCCGATGGCACGTGCCCGCGAACTGCTCGTCCAGGTGCAAAAGGAGATGGTGGCGGAAGACCGCTTCAAGTCGTTGATAGTGTATTATGATGTAGACCCGATGTAAATAACTCGTAACTAAAGAAATATGAAGAAGATACTTTTCGTTTGCCTCGGCAACATTTGCCGTTCCTCCTCGGCAGAGGGAGTCATGAAGCATCTGGTAGAAGAAGCCGGACGTGCGGATGAGTTTTTAATCGATTCTGCAGGCATTCTGTCCTATCACCAGGGCGAACTGCCGGACAGCCGGATGCGTGCCCATGCTGCCCGCCGTGGATACAATCTGACGCATCTTTCGCGACCCGTACGTACCGAGGATTTTTACAACTTCGACCTGATTATCGGTATGGACGACCGCAACATCGACGACCTGAAAGATCGTGCCCCTTCAACCGCCGAATGGAGCAAGATACACCGCATGACGGAATACTGTACAAAGTTTACCCATGCCGACCATGTACCGGACCCCTATTACGGCGGTTCCGAAGGTTTTGAGTATGTGCTGGACATTCTGGAAGATGCTTGTGCGGGGTTACTGCAGAGCATTTAATCCAGCGGCATTACATGATACAGTGTCCCCTGCCTTGACTTCTTGTTCGGTATTTCAAGCTTCTTGAGCGTCCGCCCGAATACGGCCACCTTGTTGATTGCCAGACGGTCACGCGTCTTTGTCTGTAAAGTGGAAAGAATCTGCATGGGCATCATCCATTGCCCCTCCTCATCCTCTTCTGCCGCACGGAAATGGCTGTGGAAGAGTTGTTCCAGTGGGGTGAGCTGTTCAAATTCCCGGTTCGTCCGCTTCAAGATGGCTTCATCGGCATCATCCAGCCAGTAACGCTCACCTTTGGCTACGGCATTCAGAGCCTGCGCATAGAGCTGGCGGTAGTTGATGCTGACATTCGTATCGATGGGACCGGTGACCTCAATGCAGATGAAACGGCGGCTGCCACTGGGGTCGGACAACAAGTCCTTCTGGTTGCTGGTGCCGATGAAGGAGGCATACCGCCGCATCTCACGGATGGTGCTGCCGTAGGGTTTGCGCAGGTTGGCAACCGGTTTCTGCAGCAGATGCTTCAGGAAGCCCTGCTGGTTGATGTTGATTTGGTCGAACTCGTCGATGTTGACGAGCAGAAAGCGTCCCAGGCTGCGTTCCGCTTCCTGCCTGCTCTTGAAGTCGATGCTGTCCGTATAGCCGAAACGCAGCTCCGGTGGCAGCAAAATGCGGCAAAAGGTAGATTTCCGGAACCCTTGGGAACCGACAAGCAGAGGAGAAGTATTGTTTCCGTGTTGCCGGTCCATTCCACGCCAGTGTGCCACCATGCCCAGGAACCAGCGGTAGAACAGCTCCTGCCAATGAGGATTGTGGCACGGAACGAGGTCGGCCAATGCCCGGATGCGGTCTTTCCCGTCCCAGCGGCCGGTATCGTAAAGGTATTCTTCGACGGGATTATAGAGTGGCACATGGTCTGAAGTAAGGAAACGGTTGATGTCGCGGTCCCATACGCGGATACCCTCCTTCAGGGCATTCATGGAGACCGTACTGCGGGCACGCTGGTCAGCAGGCTTGAAATAGAAATGGACGGAGTCGCGCTGACGGTATTCCAAATCATCCAGAACGGTGTTGTAGCGAAACTCATACCGGCGGCCCATAAACTCTTCCAGCCGGAAAACGCTCTCCTGCTCTTGCGTCAGACTGCTCTTTTTCCCGAAGCCTTTAAGCTCTTGATATAGGTTATGAATCGTTTGACGGACAATGAATTCATCCGTTTCCCGGTAATAGTGCATCAATGTCTGGCGGACTACTTCCTCTTCGGGAATGCCTGCCTTGAAACAATGTTCGGCCAGAGGCACCAGCAGTATCCGTAAATCCCCGTCCCGTTTCCAGCCGCCCAATCCGCGGAATGCACGGTCAAGGGCCGACTCGAAGAGTACGGCAAAGGTGTCCGAGGCTTTACTGTCCGGATGCAGCCGCAACAGCGGATTCTTTTCTGCGAGTTTTCGTTGCCGGAAGTTCTCTTCCTCGGGCATGCCGAGGGGTTGTTCCAAGCAGAAAGGCACAGCGGCAGGATTGTAGTATGGATATCCGTCCAGAGTCATGCGGCAACTCTGGGTAAGGGAAGGTTCTTTCAATGTAATGGCAAACGGCAGTAAGGGCTGGTAGCACTTCACCGCCATACGGTAGGCGTGGGCATGAAACAAGGCGGCATCGCTCTCCCGCTTCGGCGTCGTGCCGTCGGGCAGGGCAAACAATACCCATATCTTGGCACTCCGTCCGCTGGAACCGCAGAAAGCGGCAAAGGTCTGTGGCAGCAGGGCGGCTTGTTGCTTTACATATTCCGCTTCGGCAATGCCCGACAGACGGTTTACTTCCAGTTGTACGAGTCCGTTATAGTTCTTCATCCGCCGTTCTCCCTCTTGCGTACGGCTATATTCCACGGCAGGGTAGATGCGTGGCAGTTTGTCTATATGTTCGTATTGGGCGCAAGTACCCTCCAGTTGAGGAAGGATGGCCCGGAGGGTCGATACATGTCCGGCTTTGGTTTCGGTTTTCAGTTTTTTAATCAGTGCATCCGCTTCCAGGGTGCTGAGGGCTTCCTTTCCGCTCTCTTTTTCTGCTCTAATCAAGGTAATTTTCATTCTGTTTGTCAGCTTGTTTAAGTAAATATAATTCTCGTAAAGATACGATATCAGAAGGCGGAAAACAAGTATTCAGTAGAATAATTATTAAATAAATCCCTGCTTCCACAAACTATACAGCGTGGTATCGGAAACCTTTGGATTTCTTTTTTAAAACATAGGCATTCCTTTGTTTTTCTCCCTTTGTTTGTCTACTTTTGTATAGGGAATAGATGACGCCTAACGACCATGAACAGCTCTGCTTACGGCCATGAAGCAATCGCTTGACGACCGTAAGCAGAGTTGTTCATGGTCGTTAGGCGTCTCTCTTTCCATAGCTTTTACGGATGAAGTACGCACCCCGCACCTATTCCGCATAGGGCGCAAACTTATTATATAACAACTTAAAAGACATTGAACTATGGCAATTTTATTCGATTGGTATGAGCTCCCGGAACCTAAAGACAAACAGCGGGAAGAAAAGATACTTCATCCGCGCATCCGCTTGAACGGCTCTACCAGTACTGCCGAACTGAGACGTCGGATTCAGGAACGCTGTTCGTTGACGAAGACTGATGTTTCGGCGGTGCTGGATGCCTTGTCGCACGTCATGGGGGAAGACCTTGCCGAGGGGCGGCAGGTGCATCTGGACGGTATCGGTTACTTTCATCCCGTACTGACTAGCACGGAGCCGGTGACCGCTGCGACCAAACGTAAAACCACCAAGATTAAGCTGAAGGGCATCAAGTTTCGTGCCGACCAGGTACTGAAGAATGAGATAGGCGCTATCAAAGCTAAACCACTGGGGCTGAATGAGCATTCCCAAAAACTGAGTGACAAGGAGATTGACAGGCGGCTGACGAGCTACTTCTCTACGCATCAGTTCCTTACGCGCAGTGATTTTCAGAGCCTCTGCGGAATGATGCGCTCTACGGCACAGCTTCATATTCGCCTGCTTCGCAGCGAAGGCAAGCTCGAGAATACAGGAAAACTGAACCAACCGATTTATGTACCTTGCACGGGGTATTATGGTAGAGACGAGTAGGTTACGGTAAAACTTAGGCGTTTTGAGTAGGTGGAAGCAGATTTTGCTTCCACCTTTTTTGGTTGCTTCCACAGCAGCTCAAATGCCGATGGATAGGGGGATGCAGGAGGTGGGTGGAAGTGTGGAAGCAAAGTGGGGAGAAAAAAATCTAGAGAGTGATGAGAGGCGCGGAAATCATTCTAGATACTTCACCTCTTCACCTAAGGCATCATGGTTCATTTCGCGTATACTGCGATAAAGCTTACCATTTTTCAAATAATAATAATTCTGATAACCAGCAAACTCTATGTTGGCATAGGTTTCATTGTTACGATCTTTGCTTATTTTCCAAGAACTTTCGTAAATCATAGAATCTTTGAAAGTTATGATTGATGTAGAATCTGGACGAAGCTCAAACTTTATGCCGTTGGCAGTAGTGAATATACCGACAAAATCATGTTCTTTTTCGTTGTTGTCACATCCGGTTAGTAGCAGTATCCCCAACAATATTCCTATAATGACTGTTTGTTTCATATTTTTAGTTGTTATATTATAAAAAAGAGTGCTTCAATCGGATGAAGCACTCTCTCTTGTCAGTTTACTTTCTTGGCATCTCTTTTCAGAGTTGTCTCTTATCTTCCTGCGGGAGTACCGGCATTTTCATTTACGTGGATTTTGAATTCCTGAGTGAAAGTCTTCCACTTATAACCGAACTTGATAGGAACATAGATTTCATAATCCCAGTTTACAGGAGTACCACTGTGGTTGTAGTAAGTCAGTGTTTCCTTACCAGTTGCATCTACGTTGTAAACTACAGTTGTGTTGGCAGGAAGTTTACCTTCCTTGTAACCAGCAACAGGCTGCAAATTGCCGTCTACCAGTTTCAGGTTAGTCTTAACTTGATCGGTCATCCAGTTGCTCGGAGTACATTCGTAGAATTTGAACAGTTCTTTTTGCAGAGCTGTTGCATTGGGAGCTTCAGAAGCAGTGTAGAAATTACCGTTTTCGTCTGCATTCCAGCAAGTGTAAGTATAAGCACCTGTTACATCTACAGAGCTACCGTTAACAACAGCATCAGTTACTTCTCCTTCTTCCTTATTCACTGTGATAGTCATCGGTTCAATGATGTTGGCATCATAAGCCTTGATAACTTCAGTATGAGCAGCCGGATGTCCCGGAGTTGCATCACCATAGCAAAGGTCTGCAACCAACTTGATAGGAACAATCTGGCCTACCAAAGCTTTGGCAGCTTCTGTCGGTTTGGTGTCTTTTCCGAAATTGGATGCTGCATCCGGATCAGCTTCTTGCAATTTGATGTTATAAGTCTTGTGACCTTTCAGAGGATTATCTACGACAGTACAGAGGTTGTCCTTATAATTGTCAATTGTTGCAGCCAATTCACCTGCAATGTACAATTTTGTGTTGTCAGTACTCAATGTAACAGCACCATCCTTGAATGTCTTGCTGGCAACATCAAAGTACTTATAAGTTTTACCAGCCAACTTTTCAGCATCGAATTCAAAACGTACACCTTCCAATTCAAATGTAGGAGAATAAGGATTCTTCACATTCGCAACGTTCTTATCCTGGAAGTACAGGTATTCCCATGCACCAGTAGCAGGTTTTACGCCGTCTTTGTTCAAGAAACCGTTCACTAAGTCAGTGTAGATATTTACGGTCGGATTATTGTTAGTCTTATCGCCAGTCAATACGTGTCCAGTGGTTTCATTCCATGCAGGATTCCATTCCACAGCACCATAAACTACCGGGTTCACATTGAATACAGTGTTATTGGTGTTTTTCTTCCAATAACGATTGTCATATCCATATCCACCGAATGTAGGTTTGTAGATAGTACGTGTCAATGTAATTTTCAAAGTAGGATATGCCTTTGTCGGATCTTTCCAGAAGAATGTCTTAGTGAATACCATATCTTCGTGATTTTTCCATACCGGATATTTCTTCACGATGTCAGCGTGAGTCAAAGTCCACTTAATGTTATAAGATTCAACTCCGTCTTCTGTATTCTTAATAAGTTCAACCTTACCATAATCTACTCCATCTTGTGCGTCGAAACCGGCATCAGTGTAAACGGCGTGGAATTCCTGCTTGGTCATACCACCCTCTTTTGCACCGTTGTAGATAACTTCGTTCATGGCTACAGTGCCAATCTTGTCTGCGAAATCACCACATTTGAACATGGTGTCATCGTATGTGAAGCCAATCTCACGCATACCTTCTTCTTTCACCCATTTCACCTTGATGTAACGCATAGCTACCAAAGCATTGTTTACAGTATCCACCAACTCTACACGTACCAACGGTTCGCGGCCTACTGCAGTGGCAGATACACCGTCAAGGCTATAGACTTTTGAAGTCATGTGACCATTCATAGGAGAATCGATTTCTGCGAATTTTTGCTGGTCGGTCTTGTTACTATTACCCTCAGGGCCACCCAAAGTAAAATATTCTCCAGTAGCTTTGTAGAAACGGAATGTTAGACCATAGTCTTTGTATTTCTCCAATTCAGCATGTTTTTTGTGATCTGTAGCATCAATCTCTGTTGTGCAAACCTCCACTAATTTTTTCAAGTCGAGTACCTTGTTATACTGTGCATAAACGTCAATCATGTCGTTAGCCTGTGACTCATATGCACAAATAGAGTCGTGATAGTGCACATAGAATCTACCTTCACCATCAGTCTGAACTTCGTCAGCAAAATCACCACCCATATTTCCGTTGTACATCGTACGTGCATTAGCAATGTAGGGAGCCACCTTTGTTTCGTGCAGACGAACATATTCAGAGTTCACATAAACCTGAGTACCATTTTCCTTAAGAGCTTTAGCTTCATCAGCAGTCAGGTTTTCTTTAGCAATAGGAGCCTTTAGAGAAGCCATGTAGAAAGTTTCTTTTCCACTTGCATGACCGCCTGCTTCATTGATGGATTCGGCAACAGTCTTCTTGAATTGTACTGTCAATACATTGTCTTTTATCTTATAGTCAGTAGGCTGGATAGGAGAATTCTCGGAAATCGTTGCGCCAGCTTTGGTGAGGATGTTTTCAGATTTGATGCAATCGAAAGAAGGCATATAAATATCCTCTGTACGTACACCCATATTGGGGCTAACGTGGAAGTAAGCCTCATTTTTGTCTGTAGACACTGTGTACGGCTTGGCACCAGCTTTATTAACGTGGTCAAGTACAGGAGTTTTGGAATGTGCTGTAAACGTACCTTCAGAATCTTTGTCAGTTTGAGGACCGTCTGCATGTTTTGCCATTGCCTTGTACTCTTGTGGAGTATACTGTAGAGTAGTCAATGTAATAGCTGCAATACCATTGATATGACTTGTAGGAATTACAGCCAGACTAGTCAAACGATGTCCGATAATAGACATAACTTGAGCGCTCAATGCATCAACCTCAGCAGCCAAGTCTTTTAGTTTTTCGTCTGTAACAAAGCCGCCTTCCAATTCTTCTTTCAAGTCGTTGATTTTAGTCTCAACTGCCTCCAAAGAAGCCAACTTCTCAATTTGCTTTTCCAGTTCTTTCTTCAAAGCAGTCAAATCTGCCTCGGATACTCCGCCTTCTGTCGAATTAGCCTTGTCCAAAGCTTCCTGAGCTTTGTTCTTGGCCTCGTTTGCGGCACTTTTGGCTTCATCTACAGCCGTCTGCAACGTAGTAACTTTTGCATTCAGGTCATCAAGTGAAGCTTTCTTGTCCAGTTGTTCCTGCAAGTCCTTGATGTCATCATCATAATCCTTACAAGACGTGAACGTACCTGCAGTACCCAACATCAAGGCACTGAACAGGGTCACACTTAGAAACTTCTTGTTCATAATTGAAAACTTTAAATTTATAAATTTAAAAAAATAAAAAGTGAATAATCTCTCATTTCGAATCCCTTCCACATAGCTGTCTGTCATGTGATTTTTTCCGTTACTTCGCAGGTAACGGAGGAATTTTCCGTGCAAACATAATTGTTTTTCTATAAATGAGCAAATAATAATGCTGTTTTTTTATAATTAATCGAAAAATCTGCATTTAAGCGCACTTTTTTGTTAATGGGATTGTTGTTCGCCCCAATTATTAGTGTATTTGCACGTATGTTCTGCATTATAAAGGGATTGTACTTATACATATTATTAATAAGAGAATGTATAATTTAAATTGAAGATGAAAGAGATTACCTTACAAGAAATGCTGTCAACTATTATTGGAGAGCTTCGAGAAAATGGAAGATGGGGAACAGCCCATATTTACCAATCTACATTGAATGTGTTTTCCGCATTCAATAACTATCGGGATTTGCATCTGCGCAAATTGAATCCAGTGGTTTTGAAACGTTTTGAAATGCACCTGCGTCAACGAGATTGCAGTTGGAACACCGTTTCTACCTATATGAAAGTCATTCGCTCGGCTTACAATCGAGCTGTAGATTTACGATGTGTCCGTTATACTCCTAGATTATTTGAACATGTGTATACAGGAACTAAAGCAGACAAGAAAAGAGCTTTGGAAGCTTCGGATATAGGAACTTTAGTTCGCGGGACAGAAATGGATTTGTCCAAAAGGATTCCTTCCTCAAGCCTTCAAAAGGCCAAAATGCTATTTGTTTTTATGTTTATGATGCGTGGTCTCCCATTTGTCGATTTAGCTTTCTTGCATAAGAAAGACCTGCAAGGGAATGTATTGTCCTATCGTAGAAGAAAAACTGGTCGCACCTTACGGGTACTTCTATCCCCTGAAGCCTTACAGCTGGTACACATGGTATCCAATAAGGACGAGAACTCACCTTATTTATTCCCAATATTACGTAGCAAGGATGGTACAGAAGCGGCTTATAAAGAGTATCAATCAGCTTTGAGGCGTTTTAACTATCAGCTGTCAGCTTTAAAAACACATTTGAATATGAGTTCACATCTTAGTTCGTATTCGGCAAGACACACGTGGGCCACAATGGCATATTATTGTGAGATTCACCCTGGCATTATTTCCGAAGCGATGGGACATTCATCGATAAATGTTACTGAAACCTATCTCAAACCTTTCAACGACAAGAAGATTGATGAAGCAAATGAGAAGGTAATTTCTTTTGTAAAAAGCAATGGAATCTCGGCATAGATTTTTTTATTTTTATTGATAAAGCGGCCTAGATGTGTCCATATTTATTCCTCCCGCAAGAAGCATCTCTTGAAGGGAAGAGTCCTCTCGCTCATTTCTCAACAACTTCCCCTTAAGCCAAAACTCTACAAAATAACACTTTAAGTCTTTCTTTCC
>ENA-OPVT01001469-OPVT01001469.1-human-gut-metagenome-genome-assembly--contig:-NODE-1469-length-14833-cov-2.774394_pt1 | contig 14833 bp, 8 predicted proteins | sample MGYA00241499_ERZ501990 | MGnify/ENA primary metagenome ERZ501990 (study PRJEB25962, sample SAMEA2042104) | human gut metagenome | biome: human gut; feature: human-associated habitat; material: faeces...
GCGTTTGCCGACAGGGCAAACATGACGAAAAGTAAAGCATTAATTATTCTCATAACTAAAAGTTTAAACTGTTGTTAATATTTATAATGTATCCGAGGCCGTCCCGTTACCCATTAGAATGGGCAACGGGATGACAATAGAGTTTAATCTAATCTTACTTTCTTTTGATCTATCAATTCCGAATTTACAGAATAAGAAACAACATACACTCCACGGGAAAGACGGGAAGTGTCAAGGGAGACATTTTCCGCACCCGCGGCAATAGGACATGAAATAACACATGTTCCGTCGAGTACAGAAGTGACCGACAGTGTTGCCATTGCAGGGGCTGGGGTCTCAAGAGCTACGATCAGACGTTCTGGGGTTGGGTTGCCTACCGACTTGATCCCACCATCTTTTTCCAAGGTGATACTTCCAGTGCACATGTCGCCTTCCTCTGTCATAGCCACGACGGAATAATCATATCCTGTTGCTTTGGGGTTTACAACGACAGAGCTTTTCTCACCCAAGTTTTCCCCTCTTCCGTCCATCCACTTGACAGATTTGTAAGCTTGTGCCGAATCAGTATTCAATTCGACGCTTCCGTCGGGTGTGGGAACGGGCGTGATAACCACTGGGCCGAGTAAGATCGGAGATTCCACGACAAAGGTCTCTCCGCCTATGATATTTCCTTCATCATCTTTTTGAATCAAATCGAAAGTATAGAAAGAACTATGGTTGTCTGTCTTGAAGAAATCAAATTTTACGCGAACTACGTCAAATTCTTCCCCTCTCATCTGTATTTTTTGCATTTGACTTTGTGCTGAGACAAACTTGACCACACGGTTTGCACCATTGGACTGATACGCTGGACATTCAAGGTTCTGTGAGCACATGCCTCCACGCACCCAGCCATCATAGATCGCAGGGCTCATTTCCATCTCAACCTTAGCCATTGAATAAAGTTTGGCGTCTGCGGCTGTTTGTGGAACCAATTCAAGCGTGTAGCTCTTTGTCGTAGAGGCTACGTTTCGGACATAGACGTCAACTGCTTTTGTCAGTTCTTCCTTACGTATGATTGTCACATTTTTTTGCGCCTGATCATTAGCCCCTAACACATCGAAGTAGGTCACTCCTGGAACATAACCATCATCATACGACTGATCCATAATCTTGGCCAACAGGCAATAATGGGGGTCATCATTTTCGTCATGGTCAGGCAAGGGCCAAAACAGTCTGACATCCCTGTATTTTCCGGCTTCAATGGGTTTTATTTGTACAAAACGTGTAAATCCACCCGAAACGTCTCCATCCGCATTGGTTTCCCGACCCTTCCATGATGCGTCTCTGAAACCTGTGGAGGCATTGGCCCAATAGGCTACCAGATATTTTCCTCCAGTATAATTGTCCTTACCCCTATTATAAACACGTACATACACAAAGGCTCCGGGGTGCTCGAGAGAATACTCGGGATTTTCATGCTTGTAAACTCCATCCGCTTGATTGCGAACCCAAATATAGGGACTTTTCCAAAAAGCCGTGGTTTTCGTATTTGGCTCTTTGCCCGTATCTGTTTCATCATCAGGAATATAAAGATCCACCGAAGGCGCAAGGTGATTGAACGCCAGATCCTCTCCGACAGAAAGTGGGGTAGAGTTATACACTGGGTGCTCGTTCTTTCTCCTGTCGTGTTCCAGGGCATAATCGAATGCCTCTTCCATCGTCACCCGTCCGTTGTTGTCCTTGTCAGCATGTACTGGAGAACCCGTATGGGTAGCTCCGTTCACCGCGCACGTCCACTGATAGACAAACTCATCGTACGGAATGTCTGGGCAACCCCATGAGAACTCATTACCCCGCGCAGCGGAAGCCACTACGATTCCTTTCCTTTTGAGTTTCTCGTTGAATCCACCCGCAAAGCATTGCCCAAGCACGACATTGACGTTCACGGATCTCTTGCAGAAAGGATCCAGCATGTTGGCCAATTCTGAATCAGAAAGCCTCCCATTGTTCCAAAGACAAATGAACGAGTTGGCGTTTTCCGAGGCGCCATGGTCTATGACAAAGAAGAACAGATGGTCGTCCTTGTCCAGCTTCTTGGACAAAGTGCTCAACGTGTTCCTCACATTGTCCTTCGTGGCGGCAAGATGGATGTCCGCCACACCGTCAAAGTCGAGGTCAAGAGGCTGGGAGACAAAACTTCCCGACGTGCAATGCATGTCAACGGCGGGGTTGTCTCCGTCAGACATAATAGGATAGATGTTTTGCTTGGGAACTCCATACTTGTTGACCAGCGTTTGGTAAATGAAAGAGCAATCGTTCCAGTAACGCTCGTAATTACTAAACTGGTCTACACCACCACTCAGAATGACCGCGTACGTTCTTGAGGCCGTGGAGACGCCTTCGTTTGAAGAAGGCACGGTCTTCTTCACTCTTGGCTTGGAGTTGGCATTGTTTCCATAGCGATTCGTGACAAGAAGCGGTGTGTATTCTCCTTGAGGCGGGGTCGTCAGCCATTGCTGTGGAAATTGGGTACTATGGCTTATATCCAAAGACTTAGGAATTCTTATGACATAACAGTCGTGTTTCCAGCCTTTCATAGGTTCGGCATCCACAAAGACTTGCCATGTGTGTGACTTGTTTTCGTCGATGAGGTAGTAATCGACATCTTGTCCACGAAATTGGGCTTGGGCAATGGAGAGTGCCTCCTGTTTTGATACGTAACTTTGGACTTGCGCCGAGGTTGTTACAGGGAAAAGGCTGAACAAAAACAGCCAGATCCAAAATCTTAAGACTTTTTTCATAATTCTTAGTTTTTTGTGTTAGACTAAATTCCCTTCGCTATTTTCTTTTGCTGTGAAAAGGCAATTCGCTTATGGACGTTTTCTTACATTTCAAAAACACTCGATGTAGAAATTATCTGACAGTAGAGAGTAGTCCATCTAAGAGACATCGCATTTATGCTCAAAGCTCTATTACGCCATGATACTCGTAGTCTCCGTAATTGACGATTAAAGTATAAGATCCAGGATTCAATCCAATCAGGTATGCATAAGCAACCTTCTGAATCTCAAAATCCAAAAATCCTTCGGTCACAATGCTGCCATCAGCACATACTACCGAATAACTACATGAACACCCTTGTGGGTCTTCAAATATCAACTGCCCATTATCATGATCAAACAAAACGCTTAATGTTAGCTGATGTGGGGGATTCTTGCGAGGACGACTTGTGCCATCTACAACGGGAGGGTTGTACTTATAGTAATACAAGGGCACGGGGGTTGTTGCATCTGTAGCAGAGAATGCGACAGAGCATTGTAGCAATGCTATAAAAAGCATAATTACGACTTTGGAGGTTTTTGTTCTCATATTTTTTAAAGTATCAATTTGTTGTTAATTTCGCTTGCAAACTTACGCAAAAGATTCATACTTGCCAAATTGTTGATGTTTCATTTTGTTTCATAAAATGTTAAACTATTTAACACTTTGTACATAGGGCGTAAACCTTTTATAATCAGCTTTTTACAAAGGGTAAGCACGGCGTTTTATGCTTTCCAATATGATTTTTATCCTTCACGGATGAGCCACGATGAAACACGATGAAACATGATGAAACAGGCTAAAAGTCTCAAATGAGGGTGTGTCAAAACTCTCTTATTCTTAAAAAATCACAAAGCCCTGACTTTCACAAGCCAGGGCTTTGCTATGTCTAAAAGTTGTTGTAACTTTAGACCATAGAAAAATTTAACTATGGCAAAGTTACACTTTCGTTCTTATACCACCAACCAAATGGTTCTTTTTCCGCAACGAATCGATGAAAATATTGCGGAAAACGACCCAGTACGCATCGTTTCCAGCATTGTGGACCATCTTGACATGAGTTCAGTCAACAAATTATACAACGGTATGGGCAGATGTCCGTATCATCCACGCATGATGCTCAAAGTCATCATCTATGCCTATATGAACAATATCTATTCATGTCGTAGGATAGAGCAATTGCTCCTGCGTGACATCCATTTCATCTGGCTGGCAGGATATGAAAAGCCGGACTTCATAACAATCAACCGTTTCCGCAACCGTCTGAAGGACGAGATCAATAACATATTCACACAGCTTGTGCTCGTTCTTGCAGAGAAGGGATTTGTGAGTCTCGACGTGGAGTATGTGGACGGTACGAAGATAGAGTCGAAGGCCAATAAGTATACGTTTGTTTGGCGTAAGACTGTCGAGCGTAACCGTGCCAGATTGATTGACAAGGTAAAGGCTCTGCTTGCCCAGGTTGACGACTGCATAGCACAAGACAATACCAAGACAGACGAAACGGTGGAATTCACCCCGTCACAACTTGCCGAGATATCCGCAGAACTTAATGCCTCGCTGTCTGACCCGCAAGTGGAAATGGACAAGGAAGAAAAGAAGAAGAGGCGCAAGTTAGCCAAGGAACTCAAGGAACGTAGCGAGAAACTGGCTGAATACAACCAACATCTTGAAACTCTCGGTGACCGCAACTCTTATTCAAAGACCGACAAGGATGCTACATTCATGCACATGAAGGAGGATGCTATAAACGACGGGCTGACAAAACCCGGGTACAATCTTCAGATTGCAACCGAGAACCAGTTCATCACCAACTTTGCATTGTTCCCCAACCCTACAGACACCCTTACCTACATCCCATTCATGGAGTCGTTCCGTGAGCGTTACGGACACTTTGCGTCAACGGAAGTGGCAGACTCTGGTTATGGCTCAGAGGAGAATTACGAGTTTATGGAGCTGAACGGCACCGCTGCCTATGTGAAATACAACCGCTTCCATATAGAGCACCGTCCGCAGTATGTACCGGATCCGTTCCGCTCGGAAAACTTCTATTACAACAAGAAGGAGGACTATTGCGTTTGTCCGATGGGACAACACATGACACGCACTGGAACCAGCCACAAGACAAGTGCGAGTGGATACGTCTCCAATAGGGCAACATATACAGCACAGAATTGTGAAGGATGTCCGCTACGTTGTCTGTGTTTCGATGCATCTGGGGACAGACGTGTGATAGACCGGAATCACAAACAGGAAGCTTACAGACAGAAAGCGAGTGAGCTGCTCACCTCAGAGGAAGGTTTAAGGCATAGAGGCAAAAGATGTATTGAGCCGGAAGCGGTTTTCGGACAAATTAAATACAACATGGCGTATCGTCGTTTTCGCCATATCGGTGTAGACAAGGTCAAAATGGACTTTGCCTTCTTTGCCATTGCCTTTAATATAAAGAAAATGGTGGCAAAAATGACCAAGGGAGGACTTTTCTCTTATTTGAGGGCTTATTTGACCAATATAACGCCATATAAATTGTTTATAAGGCTCTTTTTTGTAGAAAAACAAAAACTCGTTGTACATCCACACAAGAACGTACAACGAGTTTTTTTATTTATATTGGGAGTTTTGACACACCCTCTTTGGGCCTTTCCTTGGTTTTTCGTACCTTTGCAGCATAAAAACAAATTGTTCACACTATGGGGAAGACCGCTTTTCGATGCCTCTGCGCATTGCTTGCCATCCTGTTCGCCTCCTGTTCCAAAGAAGGGCCGTTGGACAAGATGGAGCACATCAAGATGGTAGGCAATGACCATCCCAAGCAAGCCCTCGCTATGCTTGACTCCCTCGAGCAAGAGGCGAGACGCGGAAGCGTGTATGCCCAAAAGAAATACGACCTGCTCCACATCCGTCTGAGCGACAAGGCCAACATCCTGCCCAAATCCGATGCCAAGATCAAAGAACTGGTGGAATATTTTGGGAAGAAGGGCAGCGACCAGGAGAAGCAAGAGGTCTATTACTATGCAGGCAGCGTCTATCGCGACCTGCAAGACTGTCCGCGCGCCTTGGAGTATTTCTACAAATCAACCGACTTCGCCATAGGACACCCAGACTGCGACTCCATCATGCTCCGCAACACCTACTCCAACCTGAATTTTCTGCAATATAGGGTGCAAAACTACAAGGAGGCTTTGGCGATGTCGAAGGAGGAGCTGAGAATCTCCAAGGAACTCGGCACGGAAGACGTTGTGGACCACATGCACGTGGGAGCAGCCTACAAGGCCACAGGCAACGCGAAGGAAGCCGTCAAGGAGTATGACAAAGCGTTTCATATCGCCGACACTACCAAGGACCAATCGGCGTACCAGGAGTCCTATATACGCCTGCTGATGGACTACTCGGGACTGGGAGAGATCAAGAAGGCACAGCGCTGCCGCCCCCTGATCAAGGAGGAGCTGAATCCCTACTTTTCCGTACTGAAGGACCAGGCCCTTGCCCACTACTACATGGCGTGTGGGAAAAGGGACTCCGCCATCATCTATAGTCAGCGCATCATCGACAACGGCAAGGACCAGAACAACATGTACGATGCCGCCAAGCAGCTGTTTCGACTGTACGAGGAGCAGGGAGATGTCGTCAACGCCCACCGCTACGCCGTGCTATACATGCAGCTGAGCGACACCCTCGACTTTGGCAGGCGCCAGGAGCAAGCTGCCACGCTCACCAACGCCTATAAGTACCACATGGACCAAAAGAAGGAAATGGAACTGAGGGACGAGAAGGAAATGTATGCCAGGACGCTCTTTGTCTCGATCTTTGTCTTCACGCTCCTGGGGGCTGGTGGCGCCATCGTCTTCATACACCGGAGAAACGTACACCTGCGGAAGATGCTGGAACTCTCGGAGCGGATAGAGCAGATGGCCCACAACGAACAGGAGCTGCGCAAGGAGATGGAGCGCAAGGAGGTGGAACTGCGCGAGTCGAAGGAGGACTTGGCGCTAACGAAGAAAGATCTGGTGAACACCCAGGCAGAGCTGGACAAGGCCAACGACAAACTGACTGTCCACGCCGCCACACTGCAGGAGACCGAAAAGATGCTGGCAGAGAAGATAAGGGAAGGAAAGACCTTCCTGCAGCTGCTCCACCAGTCGAAGCTCGAGGAGAGCTCGGAGGACGTGGCCCTCAGGTTCAGGAAGGCGGCATTGGGAGGGGAGGAGCTGACCAGCGACGACTGGGACCAGCTCTACCACGCCGTGGACCAGGCATATCCTTCGTTTGCCGAGGCCCTGCTCGGCAAGTCGGGCGAAGTCACCAAGCAGCAAAAGCAGGCATGCTACCTATTAAGGTTTGGCATGTCCAAGAATCAGATACAGTGCCTCACCCATGCCTCGCGCGCCACGATCTGGCGCTGGGAGAAGAAATACGCCTGGGCCCTGGGGGTGGAGGAACCCTTGCCTGGCGAGGAGGAAGAGGGAGGCACCGCCGGAGGATGAGGTCACAAGATGGGCAGTTGACTCCCCTTATTGCTTCTCTTCGTCGATTTCCTTCAAGATCTCCACGGCCTCTTTTACCGAAGCCACTTGCGAGACGACCATCGACCGCTTCCCGTTTTTTTCTTTTAGGTTGCAGCGGCGTGGGTGGTAGCCGATGTAGTTGATGACGCGTCCGAAGGCTGCGCTTTGATAGAAAGCACTCTGTGTGTTGGAGACAAACTGCATCTGCATCCTGCCTTGTCGAAGGATAATCTTTTCGCAGCCCAGGCGTCTTCCTACTCTTCGCAGCGGCACGACCAGCATCAGTTCCTCACCCTGTCGGGGCACAGGACCAAAACGGTCGATGAGGCGCTGGCGGTAGGCTTCCAGTTCTTCGTCGCGCTCGATATTGTCCAGTTCGCGGTAGAGGAGCATTCGCTCCGAAGAGCCCGGCACATAGTTGTCGGGGAAATACATCTCCAGGTCGCTCTCCACGGCACAGTCGTCCACAAAGTCATCGCCAGAGATGGCCTCGCCCTGTGCGATCTGCTCCGCATAGAGATCTTGAAACTCATCGTTTTTCAGTTCGGTCACGGCCTGGGTGAGGATCTTCTGATAGGTCTCGTAGCCCAAGTCCTCCATGAATCCGCTCTGCTCTGCTCCCAGGAGGTTGCCCGCCCCGCGTATGTCGAGGTCTTGCATGGCGATGGAAAAACCGCTTCCCAGTTCTGAGAAGGTCTCAAGGGCCTCCAGTCGGCGGCGAGCGTCTGCCGTGAGGTTGGCCAGGGGCGGGGCAAGGAGGTAGCAAAACGCCTTGCGGTTGGACCGCCCCACGCGTCCACGCATCTGGTGTAAGTCGGACAGGCCGAAGCGGTGGGCGTCGTTGATGATGATGGTATTGGCATTGGAGATGTCGATACCGTTCTCCACGATCGTCGTCGAGAGCAGCACGTCGTAGTCATAGTTCATGAATCCCATCACGATCTTCTCCAACTCCTCGGGTGACATCTGTCCGTGACCAATTCCCACACGGCAGTCGGGCACATACTTGTGGATCATTTCCGCTATTGGCGCCAGTCCCGCGATACGGTCGTTGACGAAGAACACCTGTCCGCCACGGCTCATCTCGAAGTTGATGGCATCCGCTATCACCTCGCTGGAGAAGGTGGCAATCTCCGTTTGTATGGGATAGCGGTTGGGAGGAGGTGTGCGCATGATGCTCATGTCCCTCGCCCCCATGAGCGAGAACTGTAGTGTCCTGGGGATGGGGGTGGCCGATAGGGTGAGCGTATCGACATTGGTTTTCAGTTGGCGGAGCTTCTCTTTCGTCGCCACGCCAAACTTCTGTTCTTCGTCGATGATCAGCAGTCCGAGGTCTTTCCATTTCACCGACTTGCCGATGAGCTTGTGGGTGCCGACAAGAATGTCGATCTTGCCTGCCGCCAAGTCCTCCGTCACCTGTCGCGTCTGTTTGGTCGTGCGTGCACGCGACAGGTAGTCCACGCGTACCGGCATGCCCTGCAGTCGTTTGGAGAACGTCTTGAAATGCTGAAAGGCCAGTACGGTGGTCGGCACCAGCACGGCTACCTGCTTGTTGTCGCAAGCGGCTTTGAAGGCGGCGCGTATAGCCACCTCCGTCTTGCCAAATCCCACGTCGCCACAGACCAGGCGGTCCATCGGACGCGGGCTTTCCATGTCGTGCTTCACCTGTTGGGTCGATTTCAGTTGGTCGGGTGTATCCTCGTAGAGGAACGAGGCCTCCAGCTCGTGCTGCATATAATTGTCGGCAGAGAAGGCGAAGCCACGCTCGTGACGGCGTTGGGCATAGAGCTTGATGAGGTCGCGCGCTATGTCCTTGATGCGCTTCTTCGTCTTTTCCTTGAGTTTGTTCCAAGCGCCCGAGCCGAGGATGGAGAGGCGTGGTGCTTCCCCCGACTCCGCCCGTCGGTATTTGCTGATCTTGTAGAGCGAGTGGATGGATACGTCGGCGATGTCGCCATGCTGATAGACCAGCCGGATCATCTCCTGGTAGCTCTCGCCAGCCGGCACACGCACCAGTCCGGCAAACTTGCCGATGCCGAAATCGACGTGGACGACAAAGTCGCCTGGCTCCATCTCGCGTAGTTCCTTCATCGTCAGCGCCATCTTTCCCTGTTTCGCCTTGTCCGATCGGAGCGTGTATTTATGGAAACGATCGAAGATCTGGTGGTCGGTATAGAGGGCCACGCCCAGGGTCTCGTCGTTGAAACCCTCGTGGAGCGTGCGGTCCACGGGCGTGAATGCCACAGGGGCGCCACCGCTCTCAGAGACTTTGGAGGCAAAGATCTCCCGCAGACGGTCGTTCTGCTTTTGGCTATCAGCCAGGATGAAGACCCGCTTGCCGCCTGCAGCGTCATCGCGAAGCGTCTGCAGCAGCAGGTCAAAGTTTTTATGGAAGAGAGGTTGAGGCGTTGTCTCGCAGGTGATGACCGCCTCGGCGGTGTGGGTCGGACTGGTCGCCGTCTCAATGCGACGGAAGCCAAGCGCATCGGTGAGAAACTTCCCGCGCCCTATCAATTTCGTCTCGGCCAGCATCTGTTGGCGGATGGCTTCCTGCTCCACCTCGCTCTTGCCCTCCATCTGCTCTGTCTGCGCACTCTTGGAGAAGCCCTCGTCGAAGATCTTTCCGATGCGGTCGGCCACATAGTGGAGGTCTTTGGTCACGATGAGCGTCTCTTCGGGCAGCAGATGGAGGAAGGACGTCAGCTGCTCATGGTCCGCTTGGGCCAGTTCGGGGACGATCTCCACCTGTTTGCGCTTTTGGAGCGAGAGTTGCGTCTCGACCTCAAAGGTGCGTAGCGTGTCGATCTCGTCGCCGAAGAAGTCGATGCGGAAGGGATATTCCGAACTGTAGGAATAGACGTCGAGGATGCTGCCGCGCACGGCAAACTGTCCTGGTTCATAGACGTAGTCCACCTCTTGGAATCCCAACGCACGCAGCTGCTTCTCCAGTGCCACCACCTCCACCTCCTGTCCTGTCTCCAGACGGATGGTTTGGTCGTTCAGTCGCTCTTTGGAGACCACCCGCTCGGCAAGCGCCGACGGTTCGGTGACGATGTATAGCGGTTTGCCCTCTGTCTTTTCAGCCGAAAGCGCCGCCATCGTCTCTGTGCGCAGAATCTCACTTCCCGCATCGCGCTGGCCGTATTTGACCGCCCTTCTGTAGGACGAGGGGAGGAGGAAGGGTTCTATGCCCAGCGCCTTGAGGTCGTTGTGGAAGTAGCCTGCCGTGTCGGCATCTTCGAGGATGAAGAGGATGGGGTAGGGGTATCGTTCGGCAAAGGCCGCAAAAAACAAGGCGGGAGCAGAAGCGACCAGCCCGTTGAGGCTGATATGGCGCGTCTTCCCGTCCTTCAGCAATTTCGCCAGGGCCCCCAGTTGTGGGAGCGAGGCGTAGAGCGTGCGTAGTTCTTCTATTTTCATGAGGAGGTTGTAGGTGTCAAAGGGTGTCAGGTTCGAAGAGTTGCCGCCACTGGCGGAAGCGTGCTACGCCCTCCTGACCAAACTTGGAGAGGCTTCGCTCGGCCTGCTCCGGAGTCTTCACCCTGTCGAGGTGGCTCTTGGAGTAGAACTTGTCGGCATAGCAGATCAGCCGTTCTTCCAGCGTTTCGGGCAGAAAATCCTGGGCGGGAATAGGCAGGTGTTGTGCCACGATCTCCGCCTTGGTCAGTCCTGCGCCCGTGTGTCGCTCGCAGACGCGTGCGTGGCGTGGGTAGCCAGCCTGGCGAAGCAGTTCTGCTCCCAACCGTCCGTGGCAGATGTAGGGTTCCTTGCCGTGGCAAGCTATCCCCGGCGCATCGCAGAGGAAGATGCCGATATCGTGGAGCATGGCTGCCTCCTGTACAAACGGGCGGTCGATCGCCAGTTCGGGATGGGCATCCGCGATGCGTAAGGCCCGCTCCGTCACCTGCCGACTATGCACAAGGAGAATGCGCTGTAGCGCATTCTCCTCTGAATAGTATTGATCTATAATGTTTTGATAGTTCATCGTATGGGTAGGAGTGGTCCTAAACCATGTACATTACTCTTCTCGCTGTATGTAAGCTATCACGTCGCCCTTACGTACCTTGGATCCCTGCTTGGCGCAGATCTCCACCAGTTTGCCACCCAGGCAAGCGGGCACTTCCACGAGTTCGCCCCAGGAGGCCATGACGTGGCAGAAGGTGTCGCCCTCCTTATACTCCTTGCCGATGAACGGCTCGATGGCGGGAGCTGCCTCGCCGTCGCCCTGGAAGTCCCAGAACAACTGTCCCTTGACAGGCGAGACGATGGCGTCGGCCTTGGCATGCTTGAAGGCCGTGGCCTCCTCGATGCTCATCGTCGATCCCTGCTCCTTGTCCTTGGCCGCCTGGAGATCGGCGAGGAAATTCTTCTTTGCCTGTCCGCTCTTGTAGTTGCGATACTGCTCGGGGTGCATGGCCAGCTCAAACAGTTCTTCCTCGTCCTGGCCGCAGTCCCATCCGTTGTCGGCCATCTCCTTACGGAAGTCGTCCAGGGCGTTGGGGAGCAGCGTGTGCGGGTCGGCCTCGGTAAACTCAAGGCCCTTCTGGGCAGCGATCTCCTTCAGCACCGGATCGATCTCTCCCGGCACGCGGCCACTACGACCGAGGATCATGCCCCACATCGAGTCGTCCATCATCACGAAGCGGCCCTTGCCCTGCTCCAGGGTGAGGAGGTTGAGCAGCGCGATGTTCTTGGTGTATTGTGAGAACGGCGTCACCAAGGGAGGATAGCCCACGCGCGGCCACACATAGGCCACCTCGTCGAAGAGTTTCACGAGCAGGTCGTCGGTAGAGAGCTCTTTCTCGCCCTTCTTGCGGCGCAGGTTGTTGATGGAAGTCTGGATGCCGCCGAGGTCTGCCATCATTGATCCCATCATGCCACCAGGCAGGCCACAGGTCAGGAGCAGCGAACTCATGATCTTGTTCTGCGGGTTGATAAAGTAGCCGAGCCACTCGTCGATGAACTCCTGCGTCAGCGCGCGGGCCTTCATGTAGGCGTCCATGTTGATGTCGGGTACGTCGAATCCCGCATGGCGGAGCATGCTCAGGACGGAGATGATGTCTGGGTGAACCTTGCCCCATGACAACGGCTCAATAGCGGTGTCGATGATGTCGCAACCGTTCTTGCACACTTCCAGTATGGAGGCCATCGAGAGACCAGGGCCCGAGTGGCCGTGATACTGGATGATGATGTCGGGATGCTTCTCCTTAATCATCTTCGTGAGCTGGCCGAGGAAGGCGGGCTGGCCGATGCCGGCCATGTCCTTGAGACAGATCTCCTCCGCTCCTGCAGCAATCTCCTCGTCGGCGAGCTTGCTGTAATACTCCAGCGTGTGGATGGGGGAGGTGGTGATGCAGAGCGTGCCCTGCGGGGTCATGCCGGCCTCCTTGGCCCAACGGATGGACGGAGCGATATTGCGAATGTCGTTCAGACCGTCGAAGATGCGGGGGATGTCCACACCCTGTGCGTGCTTCACGCGATACATCATCGCGCGGACATCATCGGGCACGGGATACATGCGCAGTGCGTTGAGGCCGCGGTCGAGCATGTGGGTCTTGATACCCACCTCGTTGAAGGGCTTGCAGAAGGCACGGACGGCTTCGTTGGGGTTTTCGCCAGCCAAAAGGCTGACCTGCTCGAAGGCGCCACCATTGGTCTCCACGCGGGAGAAGCAACCCATCTCGATGATAACGGGAGCTATACGCTCCAACTGATCTTTACGCGGTTGGAATTTTCCTGAACTTTGCCACATGTCCCGATAGACGAGACTGAACTGAATCTTTTTTTTCATATAAACGAAATTCAATTTCTTCTTCTACAACAAAAAGTAGGTTACGGCGTAACCATACGGGCTGCAAAATTAGGTAAAATATCTCAAAAAAACGCCCGACACTTGTCTTTTTTAGCAGTTTTTGGCTAACTTTGTGTCGTAAAAGTACTTGAAAATATGAAGCGAATACTCTATCCATTGTTTTTCATTGTGATAGCTTTCCTGGCAGCCTGCACCGACGTGGCGACCAATGGCGACCAAGGCGCCATCTCTGACGAGGTGCGGCTGAAGGGTGACCATACGGTCTATGGACTGGCTTGCGACGGTTGTTCCGACTCCGTCATCGTAGTGCTCCGCAACGAGGGAGGAGACCCCGTGCGCTACAATATCGTCAGGGCGATGAAGCAGCGTCAGGTCTTCGGAGACATCGCCATCGGCGACGAATTGGCCATCGTGGTCAATCCTCGCAACCCGCATGAGGCGCTGGAGGTCATAGACCTGGAACAACTCAAAGGCACCTGGACCTTCCAGGTGTTGCCCAAGTTGAAACCCAGTGCCACAAAGACCGAGGAGCAGATCATGGAAGAGATGACCGACTCGATGAAGGAGGCGCTCTTCGTGCCCCGCGAGTATGGCTTCACGCTGATGAGCCACAACCTCGCCTCGCCCGTCGGCTACATACAGAAGCAGAACACATTGGAGGACGAAAGTCCTGTGGAGTATCCTGTTGTCACGGTCTATACGGGCTGGCATATCTACAACGGCTGGCTCTATATCTACAAAGATACCGTCGATGAGCGCGGATACCGCATTCCCAACGACTCCGTGGGACACGACGACGGCCGTATGGTCTATCTCTCCACCGACTCCATGGCTGCGCTCTTTGGCAAGAAGGTGATGCAGTATCATCGCAAGGCCAGTGCCACCGAGGCCAACCGCAAGGCGCAGGAGGCGGTCGATAAGCAGACCAAGGATATTTGATGGGATTGACGCGCCCGCCCGTATTCTGATGGGTCGGGTGCGCCTGCCCATGCCTGTTCGTTCTATTTTCTCTTTCCTCGCTGGTATGCGTCCTTCCGCTTCGGGTTCATCGGAAACCATCCCTTCTCCACCCGCTTCTTTTGGTCGAAAAGTTCACCGATGGCCCATAGAAAACTTGCTCCCGTCACTCCACAGACTGCTGACCAAAACAGAGACCCGATAAACAGGGCAGCAACGAGGCAACCCAGTCCGATGAGGAGGAAGACGATCCAAGGACGTGTGCCGAAATAATATTCCGTTTTGATGACGATGGGGTGGCAGATGCCGATGATGAGAAAAGTACAGACGGCCAGCAGAAGGCCATTGAAGTTGAGATCCATTGTGATTTCCTCTTTTTTATTTAATAATGAGTGATGTGCCAATCGCGATGGGAAAAGCTTCTCCAACGGACAGGACACTGTTCTTCTGAATTGCAAAAATACAAAAAAATCCCTAATCGCTGCATCCGTTCCATTTTTTTTGGTTATATTTGCAAAAAAATAGAGTAGAGTATCAATTAAAACAAGACATTACTTCTATGGATAACAATGTAGCGCTTATCGCACAGTGTGAGGCCAAGGCCAAGCAATGGCTGACCCCCGACTTCGATGAAACCACTCGCAAGGCCGTTCAGGCCATGCTTGACAATGCAGACAAAACCGAGTTGGTGGAGTCTTTCTATCGTGATCTGGAATTTGGTACAGGCGGTTTGCGCGGCATTATGGGCGCAGGCACC
>ENA-OPVT01001473-OPVT01001473.1-human-gut-metagenome-genome-assembly--contig:-NODE-1473-length-14806-cov-4.016473_pt1 | contig 14806 bp, 13 predicted proteins | sample MGYA00241499_ERZ501990 | MGnify/ENA primary metagenome ERZ501990 (study PRJEB25962, sample SAMEA2042104) | human gut metagenome | biome: human gut; feature: human-associated habitat; material: faeces...
GCCTGACGATCCATCCCCTCGAAGCCGATGCGCCACGCCCGATGCGCATTCCCGAAACGGGACGCTACTCCTACGCCAACGAGGTGACGATCAGGCTCTCGCGGGCCGAGAGGGACGACCGCTTCGTTCTTCCCACCTCGCCCGAGACCGTGGCGCTGGACGCAGACAAGGTGAGGTTTCCCTTGATCATACGCCGCACGCAACCGGGCGACCGCTTCGTCCCGCTCGGCATGAAGGGCGGCAAACTGGTCAGCGACTTCCTTACCGACCAGAAGAAGAGCGTGTGGGAGAAGCGCCATCAGGTCGTGGTCTGTGACGCGGAAGACCAGATACTATGGGTCGTCGGCAACAGGATCGACCACCGGGTGCGCATCACCGACTCCACCCGTCGCATCCTCCTGATAGAAAAACTCAGTTGAAAAGCAAAACCAAGGATATGGACAAGCAATCTCTCTATACATTGATGGAAGACCACGGCATCCGCCCCACGGCCAACCGTGTGCTGATCGCCAGCGCGCTCTTGAAGGGCGACGGACCCAAGACGATGAAGGAACTGGAGACCGCCCTCTTGTCTATCGACAAGTCGGTCATCTCGCGCACGATGGCCCTGTTTCGCTCCCACCACCTTGTCCATGTCATCGAGGGAGGAACGGGTGTGGCGAGCTACGAACTCTGTCTGAGCCACGACGACGACCACGACGAGGACGTCCACGTCCACTTCTTCTGCGAGCAATGTCTCCGCACCATCTGCCTGAACCACGTCCCCACCCCGTCCGTGGCCGTTCCCGAAGGCTTCCTCACCCGTTCCGAATCCCATTTGGTCAGGGGCATCTGTCCCAATTGTGCCCGAAAGATGGGCCTCACGCGATAGAATGGTGCCATCCAAGCCTCCCCCTCCAAGATTCCCATCTTAGCGGGGGAGCAATTAACTAGCTTAAAATCCCATTTTCTAAGAAACCATACCATGTGTATCTCAATCCCAAGGTGGAGTCTATGGTTTGATCCAAAAGAACATCAAATTGCTCCATGATCGGAAATATTCCTCCAAAAGGAGTGAGTTTCTCGGATTTTATTTGTACATTTGCCATGTCATTCGGAGATTTTGCTATACTTGTTTGCAGCACTAAGGTAGGTGAAAAATCTGACATGGCATAACCCCGAGCACCCTATAGTTGCTCAGGTATTTATAAAAACAACTAACTCATAGTACTGCGGAAATTAGAGTATAAAAAGAATCACATCGAATTATGAAATCCGCAAATAAAGAAATAGGATTTGGCAAACAAACTATTGCTAAGGTTTTCGAGGAGTGGTACACTGTTCCTTCATATCAAAGACATTACGTATGGGAAAGCGACAATGTGAATGACATGTTGGATGACTTTGCGTCTAATTATATAGAACATGCCAAGGAGGAATATTTCCTCGGCTCCTACATTATTCAAAGTAAAAGCAACAACAATGACCTGCTTGATGGACAGCAGCGTATCACTACCTTGTTTCTCTTGTTTGCTTTCTTGCGCGACTATGCTGGTTCTTCAGAGGATGTCAAGGTCAACTGCGTTGACTTGATATTCCAAAAGGCCAATAGGATTAAGCAAATTCCCGAACGCATACGCCTTTCTTATGAGATTCGTGGCAATGTGAGGAAGTTCATTGAGGAATACTTAATGATGCCTGGAAGTATTACGCAGCATTGGGACGATATTGTCAAGAAAGCCAATGACAAAAAAGAATGCACGTCTATTCAAAGAATGTGCAATGCATTGGTTTGCTACAACGAGTTTTTTACCAATCATAAAGAAATAGATTTAGATTCCTTTCTCATATTCATCCTCAACAATGTTGTGATGATCTATATATCAGCAGACTCGTTAGAGGATGCATTTCGCTTATTCTCCGTGATGAATGATCGTGGCCAAAAACTGAGCAATGCTGATATTCTAAAATCATCCAATCTTGAAAAAATCGAGGATGGCAGCGAAATGAACGAGTATGCGCGCGAATGGGAAAACATGCAGGAGGATTTGGGTAATGATTTTGACCGTTTCCTTGCCTATGTACGAACGATGCTGCTCAAAAAGCGCCAAAAGACGAATCTGCTTGACGAATATGAGAAACAGATTTTTAAAGCAGGAAAAATCAAACAGGGAAAAGATTTTTTCAACTATGTCTTTAGGGCGTATGAGGATTATAACAAGTTGATCAACTTGGCAGGCAACGAAGATACCGAGTATTGTTCGTTGATAAGAATCCTCATCGAGTGTATGCCTTCGACCGATTGGATTCCTGTCATTTTGGCGTATGGAAGAAAATTTGGAGACAACGGGCTTCTTGAATTTTCACAGAAGGTAGCCTGTAAAAACATTGCAGATGCAGTATGTGGCAAAAGCCCATCGTATCGCATCGACCACTTGAATAGTATCATCCACTTGATAGAAGAGTCTGGAAAACCCTCCGATGTACTTGACGTTCAAGGATATTATTCATTTAATGAACATGTATTTATGGCAAATATCCAATCAGAGATATACGGCAGACGATACACCTACGCGCTCCTGATGCTTCTTGAATACAAATACAAGGACAAGTCTGAATGGAAAGATTTCGGAACGACATCCATTGAGCATATTCTTCCTCAGAATCCTAAAACTACCAGCCAGTGGGTGAAGGACTTTAGCGAGGAACAGAGAAGCTATTATACACATAGGATAGGAAACCTGTGCCTGATTGGACGCAGAAAGAATTCCTCCCTTGGCAATCTTGATTATCAGGAGAAACTAAAAAAATATTTCGAGAAGAATATCGGATCCTTTGCAAGCTCACAAAAAATATACCAAACATATCCGAACGCATGGACTCCTGAAACCGTGAAGGAAAATCAAGAAAGAGTCATCCAGGATCTGATGGAAATATTTGGTATCAAGAGTCCAAGTACCATCATAGACGACTCTACATACATGGAGCAGCAAAGATCCGTTTACCCTAATGCTTATCAGCCATGGACAGAATCAGATGACGAGAGATTAGTTGCCCTATACAACGAAGGCAAATCTATTAGCGAACTCGCACAAATGTTTCTTAGAAATCATGGCGCTATAAAATCCAGGATTCTTAAATTAACCGGAGAACGGTTCTAATAAGCAACGCCTGTTCTTTAAAACAACAATCAGACAGGGGAGGAATTATCGTCCACCATCGTGGGCAACTATGTACTTTTTTGCGCCCGACTTGTGTATAACAAATATTTTATGTATCTTTGCCGCGCGATAACCGAAGATAATCTTCACGTCCGAACAGACAGGCTTTGCACGCATGCCGATGCTGCCACCAAGGAAGAAGCCCGCAGGTTCGTTGAGCAAAAACTCGGGGAGATAGAAATCTCTGTTGATAATCTTCGCGCACAGATTGCCGGAGAAACGTATCGCCTGCTGCCTCTGTCGTATATTGCTGAGCATTACTTCGGCAAGAGTGCGGCCTGGCTCTCACAGCGCCTCAACGGCACGCTCGTACGCGGGCGGTCCTATACGCTCAACGAAGAGCAAAAGAAAATTTTCAACGACGCAACGCAGGATATCAGCCTTCGTATCGGATCAATCCATTTGGTCTGATGACTCATTCGCCGTCATCTTTTCGCCCCAAATCCCAACGACTTTAGGGAATTTTTTACGAGAAAACCTCCATCAAGTAGCCAATACGGCGACCTGCAAAAGGGTTGCCACATTAGATAGTTTAAGCCTATCTACAATTGGGACGCCTGAAAGTGGAGAGCCTTACCTTTTATTAGCTCAAATAAACAAAACAGCCCTCTCGGCAAGCTATAAAAAAAGAAAACTCCCACCGAAGCGGGAGTATAGGTTTTACCCTTCGGCCATTGCTGGCCTTATTGTGATAAGATGTAGGAAATCTTATTCTGGATGCAAAAATACTACTTTATTTTTGTTTAAACAAATTTTTTATTGTAATTTTACCAAAAAATTTAAAACCGCATCAAAAATGACTAAAATACTTGGTATTGACACAGGCACGAACAGCCTTGGATGGGCTATCGTAGAAAAGAAGGCAGAGCAGTACTGCCTGCTTGATAAGGGAGTGAATATTTTCCAAGAGGGAGTCAACATCGACAAGGACAACGAGTCTTCCAAAGCGGCAGAAAGGACGGGCTACCGTGCTATCCGAGTGCGCTACTATCGCATAAAGCTACGCAAAATCAGGCTGCTACACATCTTGACCCAGCACCACCTTTGTCCCCCACTCACCTCCTGGGAGCTGCGCCAATGGCGACTAAAGAACATATACCCAACCGATGAGTTGTTCATGCAATGGCAGCGCACGGACGAGGAGAAAGGACAAAACCCATATGCCTATCGACATCTATGCCTGCATGAGAAACTGGATTTGACCCAGGTTACGAACCGCTACATCCTCGGTCGCGTTTTCTATCACTTTGCCCAGCGCCGTGGCTTTCTCAGCAACCGCAAGGATCAGAGTGGTGAGGACGTGGGCGTCGTGAATGACGGTATCAGTGCCCTCTCCGAAGAAATGCGGGAAGCGGGATGCGAATACCTTGGCGATTATTTCTACCAGCTCTATGAGAAAGGCAAAAAGATACGCAAACACTACACCGCACGCAACGAACACTACCTCAAAGAGTTTCATGCCATCTGCGAAAAGCAGCAATTGGACGCCTCGCTCGTGTCGGAGTTGGAGAAGGCCATTTTTACCCAGCGGCCTTTGAAATCTCAAAAAAGACAAGTGGGCAAGTGCGTATTTGAGAAAAACAAAGCCAAATGTCCTGCCTCCCACCCCTTGTACGAGGAGTTTAGAATGTTGTCTTTCATCAACCATATCAAAATAAAAACACCAAAGGAAGATGAGCTCCGACCGTTGAACCACGAGGAGCGCGAGAAGATTCTTCCGCTTTTCTTTAGGAAGACCAAGAAGACCTTTAATTTCGAGGATATTGCCAAGAAGTTGGCTCCTAAAAAGCTCTACGGATTCTACAAGAAGGCCGCTGATGCGGAAATGCCGTATCTCTTCAACTATCCGATGGATACTTCCGTCTCTGGTTGTCCCGTCACGGCGGTGCTACAAGATATTTTCGGTGCCGATTGGCTCGACTCCATCTGCGAGGTCTATACGCTGGGCGATGGTAAAAGCCGACTTGAGATCCTCATCGATATCTGGCATGCACTTTTCTTCTATTCCGACCAAGACAAGCTGGCTGAGTTTGCCAAGGTGCGCCTACAGCTTGACGACGAACAAGCCCAGGCCTTCAGCAACATCAACCTTCCCTCCGCCTATGCTTCGCTAAGCCTCAAGGCTATTTGCAAGATTCTCCCCTACCTCAGAAGAGGACTTGTCTATTCCCATGCGGTCTTTTTGGGCAATCTTTGTGAAGTGATGCCTGCCTATGAATGGGGAATCGAGGAAATGCGCCAAGCTGCCATTGACTGCGTCATCAAAGAGATAAACAGCTATGACCCCAAAACAGACGGACGCACTCTAGAGACGTGCATCAAAGAGTATCTAAAAGAAAGGTATCATGTCTCAGACGAAAATCTCAAAAAGCTCTACCATCCCTCGATGTTAGAGACTTACCCTCGTGTGCGCCCTGGTCAAGACGGAATATATCAACTCGGATCTCCACGCACCGACAGCGTTCGCAACCCGATGGCCATGCGATCCCTTTTCTGCCTTCGCAAGCTCGTCAACCGTCTCTTGAAAGAGGGAAAGATAGACCAAGAGACGGAGATTCACATCGAGTTTTCGCGTGAGCTGAACGATGCCAACAAGCGGAGCGCCCTCAAGCGGTATGGCAGGGACAACCAAAAGGCACACGACACAGCCCGAAAGCACATCGTCGAGGATTACAAGGCAGAAACAGGCAAAGCAATAGAACCGACACCCACGGACATTTTGAAATATGAACTATGGGAAGAACAGCAGCATATTTGCTTATACACAGGTCAGCAGATTCGCATATCTGATTTTGTCGGACCCAATCCGAAATTTGACATCGAGCACACCTTGCCCCGAAGCAGAGGCGGAGACAGCACCAAGATGAACCTGACTCTTTGTGACAGCCGCTTCAACCGCGATGTGAAAAAGACACATCTGCCTACCGAACTTGCCAACCACGATGAAATCATGGCCCGCATAGCTATATGGCAGGAAAAATACGAGGAGCTGAGCCAACAGATTCGCAAACAGAAACGCAAATCACAGGCTGCGACAACCAAGGAGCAAAAAGACAAAGCCATCAGCTACCGCCATTACCTGGAACTCCAGCGTGACTATTTGCGCGGAAAACATGAACGTTTCACGATGGAAAGCGTGCCCGAAGGATTCAACAGGCGACAGGGTGTGGATATCGGCATCATCTCAAAATACGCCCGGCTCTATCTGAAGTCGGTCTTCAAGCGAGTGTATCCTGTAAAGGGCCTCGCCACATCTGATTTCCGAAAGATATGGGGACTTCAGGACATTTATAGCGCCAAGGAGCGCGTGAACCATGTCCACCATTGCATAGACGCCATCGTCGTAGCCTGTATCGGACTGGACGAATATGGCAAACTGGCCGAGTACTATCACGATGAGGAAAAGCATGAGTGGTACGGTGCGTCCAAAGCCACTTTTGCCAAGCCCTGGCCGACATTCGTCGAGGACGTGAGGCGGATGCAAAACGATCTGCTCGTTTATCACCACACTCCCGACAACATGGCCAAGCAGGGCCGTCGCAGAATCATCATCAATGGGAAAAAGGTCCTGGCAAAGGGAGACGCCGTGCGTGGCTCACTCCACAAGGAGACTTACTATGGCGCAATAGAGCGCGAAGGTGAGGTCAAATATGTGAAACGTGTAGAGCTGTCACAACTGGAAGAAAAGAACATCAAGTACATCGTGGATGACACTGTGAGGCAAATCGTCCAAGAAGCCGTCGATCGCTTGGGCTTCACAGAAGCCATGGCTTCCACCATTTGGATGAACGAGGAGAAGCAGATACCCATCAAAAAGGTACGCTGCTATACGCCCCAAGTCACCCAACCACTTCATATCCGCTACCAGCGGGATGTCTCTGCCAAAGAGTACAAGCGCAAATATCATGTGGTAAATGACAAAAACTATCTCCTCGCCATCTATATAGGGGCTGACAAGAAAGGAAAAGAGAAACGAGACTTTGAGTTGGTCAACAACCTCCAGGCGGCCAAATACTACCGGACGAGCAACGATAGGACGGGCTCTGGCGATCCGATAGTCCCCGTCAAGAGTAGCCATGACTATCCGTTGGCCTATACATTGAAGATCGGCACGATGGTCTTGCTTTACGAGAACTCACCTGCCGAACTTTACGAAGCCTCTCAAGCAGAACTGAACAGGCGCCTGTATAAGGTGACTGGATTCTCTTCTTTAAAAAGGGTCACTCGCAGTTATGGAGAAATTGTAATGAAGTACCACGTAGAAGCCCGACAAAGCAAGGACTTGAAAGGCAAGAACGGTGCCTATCAAACTGGTGAGGAGCTGCGTCCGGTCATTAGAATGCTTCACACCCAAATAAAAGCGGCGGTACAAGGCGTTCACTTCCGTATCAACGAGTTAGGTGAGATCAAATGGCTTGCGCAATATGATTAAGCAGACCCTCTTCTTCTCCACGCCAGTGTTGCTTTCCTTAAAGAACTACCAAATGGCCATTTCCTGGAAAGACAAGGACGACAAGGTGACGCGCCCCATAGAGGACATGGGATGCGTCGTGTTGGAAAACCAACAAATTAGCGTCACCTTGCCGCTCTTGAACGAACTGGTGAAAAACAACGTGGCCGTCGTCCTGTGCGACAACAAGCAGATGCCGACGGCCATGCTTCAATGTTTGGACGGAAATACGACACAAGCGGAAAGCCTCAAATATCAACTGGCCGTCGGAGAAGCAACAAAGAAACAGGCTTGGAAGCAAATTATCGAGGCTAAAATCAAGAATCAGGCAGTTGTACTTCGCCATTACGGAAAACGGAGCGAGCTACTAACACCATATTATAAAAACGTGAAGAGTGGCGACACGGACAACCGCGAGGGTCTTGCGGCCAAACAGTATTGGACAGAACTGTTCGGTGGATGCTTCAAACGGGATCGGGAAGGAGGTTCCCCCAACGACTTGCTCAATTATGGCTACGCCATTTTGCGAGCGGCAACCACCCGTGCGTTGATAGGCTCAGGACTGCTACCCAACTTGGGTATCTTCCACAAAAGCAGATACAACGCCTTTCCATTGGCCGATGACATGATGGAACCCTATCGTCCTTATGTGGACGAAATTGTCTATTCGCTTTACGAAGGTGGAGTTTACGAGCTCAACAAAGAGTCCAAATCCGCCATACTCCACCTGTTGACGTGCGACGTGGACATGGGGAAAGTCACGCGCCCCCTACAAATTGCCTTGACATTCACCACTGCTTCTTTGGCCAAACTGTATGCTGGAGAAATCAAAAAGCTAACTCTTCCTATCATGACATGACCGAATACCGTCTCAATGCCTACCATATAATGTGGATGTTTGTATTTTTCGACTTACCCGTCACAACAAAAAAAGAGAGAAAAGCCGCTGCGCTCTTTCGTAAGAACTTGGAGAAAGATGGATTCTCCATGATGCAGTTTTCTGTCTATATCCGCCATTGCGCGTCGCGAGAGAGCCTTGCGGTTCACCTTAAGCGTGTCAGGTCCTTGCTTCCCGCGACTGGCAAAGTCTCCATCTTGTCCGTAACTGACAAACAATTTGGAGACATCTACAACTTTTGGGGGAAACCAAAAAACGCCAATCAAAGTAAAATCCACAATAAAGTCATTAGCGAGCCTATCCAATTAGAATTTTTTTAATACTTTTGCAGTAGAATTCGTCCTGCACGGCCATTTCTTAGAAGCTTAAAACAAAGTATCTTACTGATTGCCAGTAGATTTACGGCTATAGGTTGTGGTTTGATGTAGGAACAAGATGATAAACAACTTGCGGCAAAACGATTCATAACACAGGGGAGTTGTGGTTTGATGTAGGAACAAGATGATAAACAACCGTTCACTTCCGTGCATTCAACTTCTTCAGTTGTGGTTTGATGTAGGAACAAGATGATAAACAACGATGGGGCGAGTGTCTGTTGACGGTGAGAAGTTGTGGTTTGATGTAGGAACAAGATGATAAACAACATTCCAACGCATCAAAGATTTCATTCGGCAGTTGTGGTTTGATGTAGGAACAAGATGATAAACAACATTAAAGTTGTATAAACTTACTTAGCTAAGTTGTGGTTTGATGTAGGAACAAGATGATAAACAACAAAGCCTTGATAAACTCATATTTCGTCATAGTTGTGGTTTGATGTAGGAACAAGATGATAAACAACATCGAAACACTCATCATCAGACATGCCCGAGTTGTGGTTTGATGTAGGAACAAGATGATAAACAACGCCCAGCGACTAATAAGGCTATCGGGGGCGTTGTGGTTTGATGTAGGAACAAGATGATAAACAACCGATAGTGACAAAAACACCAGTTGGCGTGGTTGTGGTTTGATGTAGGAACAAGATGATATTGAGCCCCAGCGATTACCTGGGGCTGCACCAACGCTACGCCCGTCTGTTAGGCGATACTCCACAAACCTTGTCGCTGTCGAAAGAGCAGGAACAGGTACGCAAGCAGCTCTCTGAACTGTTCGACGGCATGATGCACACGCTCTATTCCCAGAAAGGTTCGGAGTTCCGCATCAAGGTGTTGGCAGAGCCGAAGGTTCAGGAGTTTATCAACGCCCATGCCGGCGCTTTGGATTCCTCTTTCAAGCAAATGGAGATGTCTGACGCTATGCGCAAGCGCCTCCAGCGCTCTAACTATATCTTCTCAGGCATGAAGACATTCCACGAACTCAACGAGACGTTCCCGTCCTTGCTGGATTCTAACGGCAACAGAAAGACGTTCGAACGCTTTTTGAATGATGTTCGTAAGATCGACAAGACCTACAACTCCAACTATCTCCGAGCGGAGTACAACTTCGTACAATCGTCTGCGGAGATGGCTGCAAAGTGGGAACGGTTCTCGGAGGACGGCGACCGCTACAACCTCCAGTACCGCACGGCAAACGATGACAAGGTGTGTCCGGAGCATGCTGCGCTTAATGGCGTGACGCTTCCGCCGTCAGACCCGTTCTGGGAGGAATACTATCCACCCAATGGATGGAACTGCCGTTGCACCGTAGTGCAGGTTCGCAAGTCCAAATATCCTGCCACACCCCACGAGGAGGCGATGGCACTGGGCGAAGAAGCTCTTCAACGTGACACAAAGGGCATTTTCCATTTCAATCCAGGAAAGCAGAGTAAAACCGTACCCGACTACAATCCCTACACCATTCGTCGATGCCGTGACTGCGACATCGCAAAGGACAAAATCAAGTTGGCAAGGTTTGTTCCTGAGAATGAGTTGTGTTCTGCGTGCAAGCTCATACATTCATGCTGGGCTAAAGTCAAAGAAGAAACACCAGAAACATTCACTGAGTGCGAAACTTCAAACGGCAAATTGCGGGTAAGCTCAAAGCATGGAAAAACAGAAAAGAAAGAGAACGTGAGGGTGGGTAGATACCTTGCGGAAAAGCATGGTTACGAAATTGACCTTATTGCGAACCCACAGAATGAGACATCTGCCGATAGTTTCAATAGGACGTTAGGAATAGAGCAGGAGTACAAAGTAAATGCTAAACCTACAAAAAGTTCTATCGACAATCTTATTAGAAAAGGAGCGAGACAGGCAGACGACTTAGTTTTGTTCATTGATTCTGGTATTTCGTTAGACGAATTGAGCAATGCGTTAAACGACAGAGTAAGAAGAACAAATCTAAAAACCGTAATGGTGGTCATTGATGGGATGGATAAGACCTACACTTACGACGAAATAACAGCCAATGGCTTTAAAATAAGACAGGCAGACTTGAAATAATCAAGACTGCCTGAATTCGGGGTCCAATCCTCTTACGAGGAATGATCCGATGCAAAGGTAATTATAATTTTCCGAAACACAACAAGATATGGAAGAAAAAACAAACAACGATGAAAAAAACGCTGATTTTCTCAATGAATCAGTAAAGATAGCACTATGCTTGCCGACAAAAGTAGAACACCGAGGCTCAACAGCCAGGGAAAGACTTTCGCAAGTATTCCGTAAACTGGCGAGACGGGTAATTCTTCTAGATGGGTATTCCTTGCTCGATATTGCCGTTGCGCATTCTCCAGTTCTTTGCAAAGCATTGAAACTGACCAGAAGCAGAAGCACACGCCAACAAGAACAGACAACAACAGAAACAATACACCACATACTGTCAGAACACGAAGAGACATACACTGTGAAGACGTATCGCCAAAAACAGTTACAAGACCAATTAACGTTGCACTTGTCATGGTACAATGACGAATTAAAGATTCTCGTTGATGCGCCACGCGGTCTTTTTCTGACATTATCGCTTTCAGAAAACTATCCTTATCATTTTTACGGTATTCTATATACATAGTTTTTTAGATGCAAAGGTATAACGTTTCATTCAAAACTTTCAACGATGAACAAAATTTTCTCATTTCTAAAGAAAAGCAACCGCTACAAGCATCTAATCGGAGGTTTGCTGGTCGGTCTGTGTGCATTGTCGCCATGGGTAGCCATCTATTCTGCCATCGTCGCAGCCTCATGTCTCGAACTCAAAGACAAGCTCCACGGCTGTCAATGGGACTGGATAGACTGGGCCTGCACAGTGCTCGGGGGCATCATTGCGATGTCGTTTTGGCTCATTGTGTAGCGCCCGGCCATTTTTTACACCGAGAATGAGTAACTTTGCAGCCTGGTAGAGTTTCCCATAGGCCGCGTGATCTATCGCGGGTACAACAATGCGAACGCGAATGGCGGTGTCTCGTTTGCGAATGCGAACACGAATGTCGGCTCGCGCCTGGAAATCTAGCTAATCGGCGTACAACGATGGGGACGTGTCCCCGATGCGGTGCCGAGGGAAACGAGCCACAGCAAAAGCACCTCGACGAGGTGGAAAGCTGAAACATCAAGTGTTGGGCAATGGAGTTTGGTAGGTTGGCAACGATTCGAAGAAGTCTGGCCCGGGGAAGGAAGGCCCTTATCTTCCATAATAGAAAAGACCATGCACAGAGAAGGCTATATCATGCAAGAGGTGACGTCCTACGGCAATATGTCGGAGGCGTTTGTAACGATATAAGTTTTTTACGAAATCCATCCACTTTTTCAAAAAATAGTCTTATATTTGCATATTGGAATAAAAACATAGAGAAACGATGAACAGAATAGACCTTCGTAAAGCAATGTTGGACGACAATAATTTCCGTATGAAAAAGATGGTCATTTTCCTTATGTTGCTCTGCATACAGATTTCTGCTTCTGTATGTCACGCACAGGTGAACGATTGGAAGAATTATCTTTCAAAGGCATGGGTCAGAAACATTGTTGTAGATGGCGACAAACTTTATCTGGGAACGGATGGCGGTCTGGCTATTTACGACAAAAACACTGGTCGATGCCAATTCCTTGATAGAACAAATGGATTGGCAGACAACAATATCGTTGGACTGGCTCACCACAATGGCAAGTGGTGGATAGGTGGCCAATACACAGGCATGAGCATTTATGATGAAAACTCATTTCAGAATTGGCAGTTCCCTTTTGCACTTCAAAGCTGTTTCGCCTTTGATGATGCATTAGATAAGGTGTATATTGGAGCAATACACGATATCTATATCTTGAAAGATAATTACTATACGGTTTACACTCCCGACCCCAAAGCAGACATACATTTCTATCCTGCTATCCAATCTCTTGTTCTTGATAAAAACGGTACGCTGTGGTTTGGTGGCTTTACGTTTGGTTTCCTTTCCTCCAATGGAAATACCACGCTTCTAAACTGTGGCGCAAGTGAAGTTAACAATATAATAATCGACGATAAAGACAACAAATGGTTGGCTACTAACAGAGGGTTAATCAAGTATGACGGCACATCTTTCACTTCGTACAACACTTCAGGCGGACAACTGTCAAGTAACACTGTTAATGGATTAGCTTTCGACACGAATCGTAATTTATGGATGGGAAATTGGAACGTACTTGTCAAATATGACGGAAAACAATTCACCTCTTACCCGCTTCCTTCAAACTACAGCAACGACTGGATATGCGACATTGCACCCGATGGTAACGATGTATGGGTAGCAACACGATTTCATGGATTGCTCAGATTCTATGACGGCACGTTTGAACAGACAGAACTGGAGAAGAATATATTGACGCAGAACCTGATGCACGAGGTTTCCACAGTCGACGAGAAAGGCAACGTGTGCTTTGCATCCAATGATTATCTTGCCCAATACACAGAGAAAGGGGAATGGAAACACCTGTTTCCTAATGCAAAGGACTATTACCCTGCTATTAACGCAGCTGCATACGATAAGCGAGGACGTTTGTGGGTTGCACCCAATAATAGCGATACCATACTGGCTGTTATAGAAAATGCCGATACAACTGTTTTCAAACGAGATAACACGCCATTTCAAACAGGGCAGTTAAAACAACTGGAATTCGATAGCAAAAACCATTTATGGGTTGGAGCATCAAATGGCTTATATAAATACGACGGCGTACAATGGTCTCAATACAACTCTTCAAATTCGCCAATGCCAGGCGACATGATAACATCCCTCGCTTTTGATAAGAGCGACAGGCTATGGGTTGGAATCGCGGACCTTGGAGTGTGCTCTTTTGATGGGCATAATTGGGTGTGTCATGATACGATAAATTCCCCTATTCCATATAATTATGTTGACTGTATCGCTGTTGATTCGCATAACAGAGTATGGATGAATAGTAGATATAGTAGGAATGGAACGCCTGTAATGGGTAAAGATTATGGTGGTGGATTGGTTTGCTACGATGGCACGAATTGGAAAATCTATAACCAATATAACTCCAACATAGGCGGCAACAGCATCGTGGATATTGCAATAGACAAGCATGATGCCCTATGGATGGCAGTATCTGATATAGGTCTTGTACGCTTCGACGGGGAAAACCAATGGGATGCTTACACAATCTACAACAGTGGGCTGGCTAATCCGTGGCCAATTCAGGTGCAGATAGATGTGAAGCGAGATATGATTTGGCTCAGCTATGAAGCATCGGGAGGCATATCTTCCGCCAAGATGAATCAAGGCACAGGTGTAGAAGGAATATTTGTAACGCCAAATGGTGCAAAAGCTATTTACACTATTGAGGGACGCAAAGTAAAAGCTATGACACCAGGGCAGATTTATATCATGCGAGACGAGAACGGGAAAACAATAAAAGTTCTTGCTCGGTAGTATCAATAGCCAAAAAAATATGGGACTACTCGATTTTATATACACGGGCGTGATAGCGCACTTTCTGAAAAAGAGACTGGGCGGATCGGGCCATCATTCCGCACACGACCATCACGACCACGCACACGACCATCACGACCACGCGCACGAGCATCATGGGGATCATGAGGACTACGACCATGAGGACAGTTGGCGTGAGGACGAAGCCTTGGACCACGGCGACCACGACCTCGACGATGTCATCTACAACAAATACATCCACGAAGACTATGACCACGACTGCGAGGACTGCGATCACGACGACTATGACCAGGACGGCTACGGAGACCACGACGACTACGGAGAGCACGATCTGGACGGCTGGTATGGCGACGAATACTAAACGCCGAGGCTGAAAAAAAGAGGCTGGGGGG
>ENA-OPVT01001476-OPVT01001476.1-human-gut-metagenome-genome-assembly--contig:-NODE-1476-length-14782-cov-7.790385_pt1 | contig 14782 bp, 8 predicted proteins | sample MGYA00241499_ERZ501990 | MGnify/ENA primary metagenome ERZ501990 (study PRJEB25962, sample SAMEA2042104) | human gut metagenome | biome: human gut; feature: human-associated habitat; material: faeces...
CAGCTGTCGGACGATAATTCAACAGCCGTCGGACGAATACTTCTTAGTATACCGGAATCTAAAGTATAGTTATGCAAAAGATTGCCATTTGAGAAGAAAATAATAATCGGGGACAAAAAAACAGATAGGCTATTGTGTGCTACCTTGAAAATAAGCATTATTTTTGTGCAACTAACTATATAGTCATTATACGCATGAACAAACACATATTGTCATTCTACCTTTTTTTCTGCCTTTTTCTTTTTCCCCCTTTGGTCGAAGCAATTGCCGGCTGGAATAGCTTTATCGTCAATTTTGATAAAAGTGTTTATGGCAAGGGGACCCAGACTTGGCAGATAGCACCCTATGATGACAAGTGGGTATATTTCGCCAACAAGAACGGTATGGTGCAATTTGATGGCAATGTCTGGAATGTATTTCCATTGAACAATGCTTCCGATGTGCGTTCCGTTCTGGCTTCTGCTACCCAAAAAAGAATTTATGTGGGGGGCATCAATGAGTTCGGCTATTATGAACCGGATGCGGACGGTTCTTTGGCCTATCATTGCATGTCCGATACTTTGGAGAGTTCCGTTCGTTTTCTTGGAAACGTGTGGGGCATCCATGAGACTGACAATATCTTGTATTTCCAAGGGGACGGGTGCGTGGTGAAGTACCTGAACGGCAAATATACCGCCATTGAAATGAATGCCAAGATAGACTGTTCCAATATGGTCAATGGTATTCTTTACATCGGTACGGACAGAGGCGTATGGCTTTTGGTTGGAAACACTTTTTTCCCTCTTCAGGGTGCCGATGCGTTGGCTTCCAAGCGTATTCGTGGCATTATACCTTATAAGAAAGGTGTTCTGGTGGTGACTGCATACAACGGACTTTACTATTGTGACGGGCGTACGATGGAACCGTTTGTCACCGGTGCCGAAGAGTTTATGCGTGAGAATGAAGTCTTTTGCGTAGCCAAAAAGGATGATAAGATTGCCTTGGGAACCATTCATAAAGGATTGGTACTGGTGGATTGCAGCACCATGCAACTGAAATATTTCAATGAGAACAACGGCTTGCGTAACAATACGGTGCTTTCTGTCTCCTTCGATACGACCGGAAACCTCTGGGCCGGTCTGGATAGCGGCATTGACTACGTCTGTCTGAGTTCTCCTTTTACGAATCTCTATTCCTATCCTTATTCCTACGGCACGGGATATACGGCGGCGGTAGAAGGCGGTTATCTTTATTTAGGTACCAATCGGGGTTTGTATTACACCTCGTATCCGGTACAGATGAACGGCGATTTGCCGGATATCCGTCCGATGCCCCAATCCAGCGGACAGGTCTGGAACCTTTGCCGTATAGGTGATGAACTCTTCTGTCTGCACGACCGTGGTATTTTCCTTATCAATGGTACTTCCGTAAAACGTGTGACGGATATTGCCGGCGCCTGGTGTTGCCAACTTGTGGCAGGACGTACGGACCTTATGTATGTCGGGGTATATAACGGTATTTATTTGGTTGGGAAAAAGAATGGAGAATGGCAGGTGGTTGGCAAGATTGAGGGTGTGAACGATTCTTGCCGTCTTTTTGAGCAGGAAAGTGATAAGGTGATTTGGGTGTATAATACAGACCACGTTACCCGTGTGGATTTGGATAATGATTTGACAAAAGCTGTCCGTATAAAGGAATATAGCGCGAAGGATGGTTTCCCGGTAGGACGTGATATGTATATAGCGAAGATAGAAGACCGGGTGTATTTTGCCACTCCCCGGGGAATCTATAAGCATAATCCTCATAAAGATGTCATGGAGCCTTGTCCGGATATGAACAACCTTTTGAATGGCACCACGGCCTATTCGCATATTTTGGAGTATCACGATAAGTTGATAAGTTTGAGCCCTCACGAAATCTGTATTGCCAATCTGGGTACCTATAAGCGGGGGGCGAATACAAGCATTAATCCCATCCAGCAATCGCTGATTGAACTGGTACCCGGTTTTGAAACGATTATTCCTCTTTCAGATTCGCTGATGGTGGTTCCTAATGAAGGAGGTTTCGCTTTGTTCAGTATCCCGGCCGTAAGGGAGCGTCAGGATCGTAGCCATTCCTTATATATAAGGAACATGTATCTGTCCTATCCCAAGGATTCATTGGTATATACCGCAAACTTTTTAGGAGAGAAGCCGGTTCCGGTGATAGCTTATTCCATGAATTCCGTTCGTTTTGACTATGCCCTTTCTCTCTTTGCGGTAGGAGATGATGTCCGTTTTCAATATCGTCTGAATAAGGGGAGCTGGTCCGATTTTACAACGGTACGCACCAAGGAGTATAGTAATCTGTCGGAAGGTGAATATACGTTTGAAGTTAAGGCGGTCTTTCCTGACGGTACGACATCATCGGATACAATTGCTTTCCGTATACTTCCGCCGTGGTATCGTAGTGCTGCTGCATACGTTTGTTATATCATCTTGGCTTTGCTTGCCTTATGGTATGTCTATCGTTGGGATGATGTCCGTGTGAAACGGAAGAAACAGCAGGCGGTAATCGAGAAAGATAAAGAGTTGCACGATATGGAAAGGGAGTACGAAGAGGAGAAAGCCCGTCAGGAAAAGCAGATTATGCAGCTGGAGAAAGAAAAATTGGAATACGATTTGCAACATAAGAGTCAGGAAATGGCCAATCTGATGATAAACTTTGTCCGTAAGAATGAAATGCTGACTGAAATCAAGTCAGAGATACTTAAAGTATCCGCCTTGCTGAAGGGTGAGGGGGCTCGGGAAGGAAAACAGCAACTCATACTTATTAATAATAAAATAGACGGTAATATACAGAGTGATGAGGTTTTGAAGCGTATTGAAGACCAGTTCGATTTGATACATAACAATTTTATGAAACGTCTTCATGCCAAGCATCCTGAACTTTCCCACAACGAACGCATGATGTGCGCTTATCTAAAGATGAATCTTTCCACGAAAGAAATAGCACCTCTGCTGAACATTTCGGTTCGTGGAGTTGAAACAATCCGTTATCGTCTTCGTAAGAAGTTCGCTTTAGAGAGAGAGGATAGTTTGACGGATTATTTAAGCAATAAACTGTAGCCTTTAGATATTAACTTCCTTTAAAAGAAGGAAGAGTATGAAAGGGAGGAATGTTAAATTTCTCCCTTTTGTGTTATATAACATGTTGTGACGTAATACTTAAAAGTATATATTAATTATTGATTATTAGTAAGTTATTTGCTGATGACGTATTGATAACGTATTTGAATTTCAGATTTGACGTATTTAAGAATGATTGTTTTTTATTTGTTTTATTGCATTTTACTCTATGTTTGCACTGTTCGATTGAGAACAAAACCGAGAAACGTTAATCTTAATTTAGTAAAACTTATGAAAAAGTTATTATCAGTTTTATTTCTGTTAAGCTTTACCTTGGCTTCTGTATATGCCCAAAATATACAGGTAAAAGGTACAGTGGTAAGCGGTTCGGATAATGAACCGTTGCCTGGAGTAAATGTGGTAGTTAAAGGAACTACCAATGGTGGAATTACTGATTTGGACGGTAATTTTACATTGTCGGTTCCTGCCGACGCAACACTTTCTATTACCTATATTGGTTTTAAGTCGCAAGAAGTAGCGGTAAATGGAAAAAATTCCTTGAAAATAGTTCTTCAGGAAGATTCAGAAACGCTGGACGAAGTAGTAGTGGTGGGGTATGGTGTTCAGAAAAAAAGTGTGGTAACAGCATCTATTGCCAAAGTTAGTAGTGAGGATTTGGAAAACAAATCTCCGGTGCGTATGGATAATGCATTGAAAGGTTTGGCTGCAGGTGTGGATGTAACTTCAGCTTCTGGTCAGCCGGGTGATTCTCCTCGTGTACGTGTACGTGGTATTGGTACTATCAACAATAGTGATCCGCTCTACATTGTAGACGGTATGCCTATTGGGGGTGGTCTTGATTTTGTAAATCCTAATGATATCGAGTCTATCGAAGTGTTGAAAGATGCTGCTTCTGGTGCTATCTATGGTGCGCGTGCTGCTAATGGCGTTATTCTAGTAACTACCAAAAAAGGTAAGATGGGTAAGGCACAAATTAATTACAATTTTTCTTATGGCTGGCAGAGTGCATGGAAGAGACGTGATGTGACTAGTGCGACAGACTATGCTATCCTTCAGAATGAAGCCAATGTGAATGGTGGTCAGGCTCCAATTTATGCAGATCCTTATAATTTGATTGATGCTAATGGAAATTCTATCAAAGGATTTGGCACTGATTGGCAAGATCTTGTTTTCTATGACAATGCTCCGGTAGTGAATCATGATGTGACAGTTAGTGGTGCATCGGAAAAAGTAAATTATTATTTGTCTTTGGGGTATTATTCACAAGATGGTATTGTTGGTGGTAATCACGGACATTCTAATTATGACCGTTTGACTATTCGTTCCAATACTCAATATAATCTAATTGATGCATCTAAAGAACGCGGTTTCCTTAATAAATTGGATTTAGGTGTAAATTTGGCTTATATGCGTACGCATTCAACAGGTGTTGGTACTAACTCTGAATTCGGTTCAATTTTGGGATCGGCTCTTTATCTGTCTCCTATTTTGACCCCTACATTGACTGGTGATGCAGCTGAAAAGATGATTGAAACTTATAAAGATTTTGATTTGCCTCGTGATGCAAATGGTGATCCTTATACAGTACCTGGCTATGGAGGAGCTTATCAGGAAATGAATAATCCGCTGGCTATGATGACATTGACTCCTACAAAGAATTGGTCGCATAAGTTTGTTCCAAAGTTTTCTATTGATCTTCAATTGTGGGATAATTTGAAGTATCACTTCAATTATAGTGCTGATATGGGATTTTGGGGTAATGAAGGGGCTACTAAGAGCAAGTATTATCTCTCAGCTAATAATAAGGCAACACATACTAATGCATCTTCATTCAAGGCACAGAATGTGACATGGCAGATTGAAAATACATTGACTTATGATAAAACTATCGGCAAACATACATTTGGTGTTGTATTAGGACAGTCTGCCCTTAAATATAAGGGAGATCAACTTGGTGGTAACCGTTGGAATCTGGTGAATCCTAATAAACCTTCTATTGATTATGCTACAGGGAATGTTGAATATACAAAGGATGCAGATGGTAATATTACTGGTGCTACAGTTCAGTATGGCGTTTATGGAGGTCCTTATACAGAACATAGAATGTCATCTATGTTTGCTCGTTTGAGTTATAACTATAATGAACGCTATATGATTCAGGCTACAATCCGTCGTGATGGTTCAAGTCGTTTTGGTATTAATAATAAATATGGTACATTCCCTTCAGTATCTGTGGGATGGAATGTGACAAATGAAGAGTTTATGGCTGATACGCGAGAATGGTTGTCTAACTTAAAGGTTCGTGCCAGTTGGGGTAAGAATGGTAATGATAACATAGCCGAATTTGGTTATACTTCATTGACGGCCATGGGTAACAATGTCCTTTTGGGTAAAGATGCCATCAAATGGAACGGTTCTAAAGCACAACGTTTGGCAAATCCTGATTTGAAATGGGAAGAGAGTGAGCAAACTGACTTAGGTATTGATTTGGGATTCTTTAATAATGCTTTAACATTCAGTGCTGACTATTACATAAAGAAAACCAATGGCATGATTATTACGATGCCTATCCCGAGTTATGTAGGTGAAACTAAACCTCTTGGTAACGTAGGTGATATGGAAAATAGTGGTTTTGAGTTTGAACTTGGCTATAAATGGAATATTGCTGATGCTAAATTTGCAGTAAAGGGAAATGCTACTTATCTTAAAAATGAATTGAAGAACTTGGGAAATGATACTGGCTATATGGATTTAGATGGTATTCAAGGATTCTCTGGTGGTGGTACACGCGGTTCTAACGGACAACCTTTCCCCTATTTCTATGGTTACAAGACTGACGGTGTTTTCCAGAATATGGATGAAGTTCGTGCTTATGTCAATAAAGATGGTAAAATGATTATGCCGGATGCGGTTCCTGGTGATACACGTTTTGTGGATGTAAATGGTGATGGTAGCATCTCGGCAGATGACCGTACTAACATTGGTAATGGTACTCCGGATTGGACTTATGGTTTGAATCTTAATGCTGATTGGAAAGGCTTTGATTTTAATATTTTCTTCCAAGGTGTAGCTGGTGCTGATGTGTTTGATGGCACTTATCGTACAGATGTTGCTTCTGGTAACTATCCTTCTTGGATGTTGGGACGTTGGACTGGTGAAGGTACTTCTAATAAGTATCCTCGTCTGGCTGTCGGTAATGCAACGAACTGGATGGTATCTGATCTTTATGTTTGTGATGGTTCATATCTTCGTCTTAAGAATATTACTTTGGGATATACATTGCCTAAGACTCTTACTCGCAAACTTACTATTGAACGTCTGCGTGTGTATGTGCAAGCTGAAAATCTTGTGACTTGGACCAAATATTGGGGATTTGATCCTGAAATTTCTTCAGGTGCAACTTCTCTTGGTGTTGACCGTGGTATTTATCCGCAGGCTCGCACATATACAGTAGGTGTAAATGTTTCTTTCTAATCTAAAAATAAGAACTATATGAAAACAAATAAAATATTAGCAATAGGCTTACTTGCTGCCGCTACAGTGTTGACTACCGGTTGCAGTGACAGTTTTCTTGAGGTGGAAAATCCGACAGGTGAACCATTGGAAGATTATTATACTACGGATGAGCATATTCAGGAAGCTCTGATTGCCGCCTATGACCCTCTCCATTGGCCAGATTGGGGATTGGGACAGTACAATGCCTTGAATATTGACGGTGAAATTATGGGCGATAATTTTTGGGTAGGTGGTGCAACCAAGACCGATATGCAGAATTGGCATATGTTGTTTAATTATGAGGCTAATGAAAATAATACACTTGGCTCTCTTTGGACAGTGGACTATTCTGGTATCAAACGTTGTAATGACTTACTGAAATATCTTGATTGGGGTACTGATGTTACTGAGGCCAATCGTAAACTCTATGAGATGCAAGCCCGTTTACTACGTGTTTTCTATTATAATATGTTGTGGCATTATTTTGGTAATGTACCTTTCTATTTGGAGAATCTTTCCGAACCTCCTTATACGGCTCCGCAATATACTGCCGATCAGGTTTATGCTGAGTTGATCGCAGAACTTGAAGCTGTAATTGACTCTAAGGTGTTACCTTTGAAATATTATAAAACAATCAAAGAAGGTAAAGAAGTTGACGACGAAGGTCAGTTGGGACGTGTCACTCAAGCTATGGCTTATATGGTATATGCTGAAATGGTAATGTATCAGAATGATGAAAGTCGTTTCTCAAAAGCTTTAGGTTATATGAAGGAGCTTATTGATAGTCCTAGCTTTAGATTGAATCCTAGTTTTGCCAACATCTGGGAAACGGAAGGTGAATGGTGTGACGAATCTATCTGGGAAATTAATTATGAGCAAACTAATAACGAACGTGGCTGGGGAAGTCCGTTAGCTGTTGGTGGTACAGTGCTTCCTACTCTGATTTCTCCTAACTCTTTCCCAGGTGATGATGGTTGGTCAAAGGGTAATGATGGCTGGGGATTTATGCCCATGCGTCTTGAAACTTATCAAATGTTTAGTGAACAAGACAAACGTCGTGATGCAACTTGCTGGGTGATTGCCGAAGATGTAGAATATACGAAACGTTATCAAGATACTCATATTTGGTTACAAAAATATCGTCCGTATGATAAGAACTTCAAGCAGTCTTCCGGTGACCAGAATTTGAACTATAATAACAATTATCGTTATTATCGTTATGCTGAGACATTACTAAATGCTGCAGAACTTTCTCTTCGTACAGGTGGAAGTGGTACAGGTGAGGCTAAGACATGGTTGAACGAAGTTCGCACCCGTGCCGGTTTGGCTGGACTTGCAAACGTTACGGTTGACGATGTACTTACAGAACGTCGTTTGGAATTTGTAGGTGAAGGCAAGCGTTATTTTGATTTGGTACGTGCTGAAGGAATCAGTGGAGCATCAGCCAGCAATAAGGCTACTACTGCACTGGTCCCCGATGAATATGGTTACCGTACTAATTCTTGGACTGCCAAGAAGAAATACATTCCTATTGCACAAGGAGAGTTGGATTCCGATCCGGCTTTGGTTCAGAATGCTTATAAATAGTTTACCATAACTCCATTAATAAATAATTGATATGAAAAATATATTTAAATATATGGCAGGCGTGTTGGTTGCTGGTTTTGCAATGACTTCATGTTCGCCTGAAGATTTTACGGGAGCCAATGGCAATATCCCACAAGCATCGGATTATACTGATAACTTTAAAGTTACTGTAGATCAGACAACCAATTATGCAAACTTTGAATTTACTTCTGCTCCTGGAGTGTCTCCTATTTGGATAATTGACGGCGCTTATCAAGCCTCATATGGTTTTTCCAAATATTATCGTAAAAAAGGTTCATATACAGTAGAATGTAAAGTAAAGAACGCAAATGGCATTAGTGATGGTTCGATAACCAAAACCTTTGAAATAGAGAAGACTATTATGAACGGTTTTGGTGGTTTTGTGGAAGATAGTGAATTTAACATGTTTAAGGGAGTAACTTTCAATGTGGCATCTTTCTACTATGCTCCAGGATGGGGGCAGATTGCAGATCCAAAATATACTTATCAGAATGGTGCATTTGTTGTTTCCTTACCGGAAGCTACTACCGATCAGTGGCAAGCTCAGATGCATGTGGAATTGGATAAGGTAATTGCTTTGTCAGTGGATAAAACCTATGATTTTTCGGTGATAATCACTTCTACTACCAAACATCCGGGCGTGACGGTTAAAGTACAGCAGAAAGGTGATGACAATACGTTTATCAATATGCAGCGTGTGGCTTTAGATGCTAATGAGCCTAAGTGTATATGGTTCAGTAACGTACCCGGTGTGAATATTACCGACTTGAAGTTTGCACTTGATTTTGGTGGTAATGAAGCTAATACGGATATTACTTTGGAAAGCTTTGTCTTGAAAGACCATGCTAATGATGACGGTACGGAAATTCCTGAAGTACAAGAGCCTGAACCTTCTTGGGTGAAGGTGGATAGTGAAGACAATCTTTGGAACGGGGCAACCTTTACCAATACTTTCTTCTATGCAAACCCGGATTGGAGTGCTAGACCTAATCCAGATTTAGTGGTGGATGGAAATGCTTATACACTCACTTTCCCTGATGCTACTGAAGCACAATGGCAGAACCAGTTCTCGTTTGTTACAGATTTGTCAGCCGATACAGAAACTGCCTATGATTTCTGTGTCACTCTAAATCCTAGTACTGATTTGAAGGGGGTAACAGTAAAACTGGTTCAGACTGATGAACCTGATGTCAAACATGATGATAACTTCTTCTTTGCAGAACAGACGGACTTGTTGGGTAATGAAGATAATAAATTTTGGGTTGCAAATAAAAAGGCGCCTAAAGATATGCATGCTATATCTTTAGTCTTGGATTTTGGTGGAAATCCTGCTGACACAAAAGTGACTATTAAAGATATTATTTTCCAGACTCATAGAGATTGATGGCTAGTATTAGATAGAATATTGGTCTGCTAAAAGCAGTGAATAATAAAAAGGGGGAAGGATGTGTGTTATCTTGGCAATTGCTGGAGTTTCATCTTTTCCCTTTTTTCTCTACTTATGTTGTAAAATATATATATATGAAATACTATTGTCTATTATCTATTCTTTTGTTTTCGTTGATTGCTTGTGGCAGTAGCGATGACAAGGAACCGCAATCCGAGGATGTTACCATTAAATGTTCTCCTGAAAAGATAGAGGCTGTTGCACAAGCTAGCCAATATGTGGTGAATGTGGTTTGTTCTGGTAAAGAGTGGACAGCTTTTGCCTCTGATGATTGCAGTTCATGGGTCAAAGTAAATGTAATGGGTTCTTCTTCTAGCCAAGGCACAGCGACAGTTATAGTCAGTGCTCATACGGGTACTACTTCTCGTACTGGTACGGTGGTAGTTAAATCTGGTGCTACTCGTGTATCTATTCCTCTTACGCAAGCGGCTCCTTTATCAGTGTCACAGACTGAGTTGTATTCTAATTCTATAGGAGAATCTTTTGTCTTATCTGTTATTGCTTCTGGCGAATGGAATGTGAAATCCAATGATAGTTGGATTAGCGCAGAAAAAAATAGTGGGGAAATTGTTGTGACCACTTTAGCTAATGATGCAAAGATTTCCCGTACGGGTACAGTTGAGGTTGTGGCTGGTGCAGAGAAAGTAACGGTAACAGTTATTCAAGAATCGGCTGAAGATCTGGATATCAATACCCCTGAGGGGTATCGGTTGGTTTGGCATGATGAATTTAATGAGGGTACATCTCTTGGCAATGATTGGACACACGAGGTTCAAGGAGCAGGGTGGGTAAATAATGAACTTCAAAATTACGTCAATGGTTCTGCTGACGGAAAGCGTGTGACAGAACTTGTGGACGGTAAGTTGAATATTAATTGTTTCAAAGGCTCCGATGGTAAAATTTACTCTGGTCGTGTGTATGCTAAAGTGAATACTGGTTGGGAATATGGCTATTTTGAAGCACGTATCATGTTGCCTGAAGGCAAGGGGACGTGGCCGGCTTTTTGGATGATGCCAGTTGGTAATGACTGGAATACTAACCCATGGCCCATGTGTGGTGAAATAGACATTATGGAGGAAGTGGGAGTCGTACCCAACGAAGTCTCTTCGTCTATCCATACGCAAGATTATAATCATACTATAGGTACGCAGAAAACACATGCCATGACTATAGAACAGGCAGAAGGAGAATTTCATCTCTATGCTTTAGAGTGGACAGAAGATGCCATCACTACATACGTAGATGGCAAGGTACAGTTGGCTGTTACCAAGCAACAATTGGGAGCTGGTCATAATCAATGGCCTTTCCATTATGCTTTCTATCCCATTCTGAATCTGGCTTGGGGCGGTGATTGGGGTGGAATGAACGGTGTGGACGAGTCTGCTCTTCCAGTGACGATGAAGGTGGACTATGTACGCGTGTTTCAGAAAAAATAGAGCCTTCATGTTTAAATATGAAGGCTGAATGTTTTTTATTTATAACATAAATACCTTATGCTTTAGGACAATTGATAATGAAAAAAGAAAAAATATTTATTTTTATCTGTTTAGTTTTGTTGTCTGCCTGTTCTCCTTCTTCTCTAGACGGTATTGTAATAGAGAAAGCGGCAGACGGTTATAAACTTTCCATTGACGGAAGAGAAACCTATATTAAAGGCGTAGGCGGCACATATCGGTTGGACATTGCCGCCCAGAGTGGTGCCAATGCCTTCAGAACCTGGGGAGGTAATGTGGAGGAGATAAAGAAAAACCTGGCATTGGCTTCGGAGCACAACATGTACGTAATGCAGGGAATAGGCATGACCAAAGACTCCATACGCTATTACGATGATGAATATAAGAACAAGATGCGCGAAGAAGTCCGCTTGTTGGCAGAAACGTTCAAGAATGATACGAGTTTGCTGGCTTGGGGTATTGGCAATGAAATTGAGTTGGGAAATGCCAATATAGCTGCCGCATGGAATTTTGTGGAAGAACTGGCACAGCTGATTAAGTCGATAGACAAGCGTCATCTGGTTTCGACAGTGATTTCCTACAATCCGTCGGCATTGGACTCTGTGGCAAAGTATGCTCCATCTCTCGATTATGTGGGCATCAATGTATATGGTCCGATGGGAGAGGTACAGATGGTTGTTGACAAGTCGGACTACAAGGGTGCATTTATGATTACCGAGTGGGGACCGACCGGTTGGTGGGAAACAGCTTCTACCGAGTGGAAAGCACCCATAGAGCAGACCAGTGAAGAAAACGGCAGGTGTACGAAGAGCGTTATACGCAATATATTTCTGCCAATCCCCGTTGCTTGGGCTCTTTTGTATTCTTGTGGGGACAAAAAGAAGAACGTACGCCTACCTGGTTCAGTATGTTTGTAGAAGACACGGTGGATATGCTGCCTCTGAAAGGAGAAAAGACTCCTATGGTAGAGGCTATGCAAAGAGTGTGGACTGGTAAGGAACTGGATGAAACGGCTCCGGTAATTCTGGGTATGATGACTGTCAATGGGAAGAGTGCTATTGATAATGTCCGCATCAAGGCAGGTGCTTCATTGAAAGCAGAGGTTGCGGCCATAGACAAGGAAAATGATTCTCTGACTTATGTTTGGGAAGTGCTTAAAGAAGCTACAGTGCTGGGCTTTGGAGGTTCTTATGAACCGCGTCCGGAAAGAGTCGGTGAGGTGGCTATGTCAGATAAAAATGTGTATGAGACTGCAATTAAAGTTCCCGGAGAATATCGTTTGTACGTATATGTACTTGATAATACGGGCTTTGTCTCAACAGCAAATATTCCATTTCAAGTAATAGATTAAAGATGAAAACAATGAAAATGCTCTCTGCTTGTTTATTGCTGCTTCCTTTTATATCTTGTACTCAAGTGCAGGATACAAAAAATGACGCAGTCATCGAGCAGAAAATAGAAACGCTGTTGTCCAGTATGACATTGGAGGAAAAGATAGGGCAGATGAACCAGATTTCTTCTTATGGCAACATAGAGGATATGAGCGGATTGATAAAGAAAGGTGAAGTCGGGTCTATCCTGAATGAAGTAGATCCGGTGCGTGTCAATGCCTTGCAGCGTGTGGCAATGGAGGAGTCCCGCTTGGGCATCCCCTTGCTGATGGCGCGTGATGTAATCCATGGTTTCAAGACCATATTCCCTATTCCCTTGGGACAAGCGGCATCTTTCAACCCGCAGGTGGCTAAGGATGGTGCACGGGTAGCGGCTGTGGAGGCTTCTGCCGTGGGTATCCGCTGGACATTTGCGCCGATGATAGATGTGGCTCGCGATCCCCGTTGGGGGCGTATGGCCGAAGGATGTGGCGAAGATACTTATTTGACTTCAGTGATGGGTGTTGCTATGGTTGAAGGTTTCCAGGGAGATTCGCTGAACAGTCCGACTTCCATAGCCGCATGTCCTAAACATTTTGTAGGTTATGGTGCTGCCGAGGGCGGGCGTGATTATAATTCCACTTTCATTCCGGAGCGTCGTTTGAGGGATGTATACCTTCCTCCTTTTGAAGCTGTGGCCAAGGCAGGGGCAGCCACTTTCATGACTTCGTTTAATGACAATGACGGAGCACCGTCTACCGGAAACACTTTTATTTTGAAAGATGTGCTTCGTGGTGAATGGGGATTTGATGGAATAGTAGTGTCAGACTGGGCTTCGGTAGCCGAAATGATGGCACATGGCTTTGCTGCCGATTCTAAAGAGGCAGCAATGAAGGCGGTGAATGCTGGTGTGGATATGGAGATGGTCAGCTATACGTTTGTCAAGGAATTGCCGGAATTGATAAAAGAAGGTAAGGTCAAGAAGTCTGCTATAGACGATGCCGTGCGGAATATTCTGCGTATCAAATTCCGGTTGGGACTGTTTGATAATCCTTATGTGGATGAGAAACGGATAGAGGAACTTTATGCTCCTTCTCATCTGGAGGCTGCCAAGCAAGCTGCTGTGGAATCGGCCATCTTGTTGAAGAACGAAAAGGAGACATTGCCTTTGCAATCTTCGGTAAAGACGGTTGCTGTGGTAGGTCCGATGGCAAATGCACCTTATGACCAATTGGGTACCTGGATATTTGATGGTGACAAGACAAAAACCGTGACACCGTTGAAGGCTATCAAGGAACTGGTGGGGGACAAAGTGCAGGTGATATACGAGCCGGGTCTGACTTATAGCCGTGACAAGAATATGGCAGGTGTTGCCAAAGCCGCTGCTGCCGCTGCACGTGCTGATGTTATTTTGGCGTTTGTAGGCGAAGAGGCTATTCTTTCAGGAGAGGCGCATTGCCTGGCCGACCTGAACCTGCAAGGTGCGCAAAGCGAACTGATTGCCGCTTTGGCGAAAACAGGAAAACCGGTGGTTACTGTCGTAATGGCAGGGCGTCCGTTGACCATAGGAAAGGAAGTCGAACTCTCGTCAGCTGTACTTTATTCGTTCCATCCCGGAACCATGGGAGGACCGGCATTGGCCGACTTGCTGTGGGGTAAGGCTGTGCCAAGTGGCAAGACTCCGGTGACTTTCCCGAAGATGGTAGGACAGATACCGGTTTATTATGCTCATAACAGTTCCGGACGTCCGGCTACGCGGAATGAGGTTTTGCTGAATGACATTCCGTTGGAAGCGGGGCAGACTTCGTTGGGATGTACCTCTTTCTATATGGATGCTGGTTTCGATCCGCTGTATCCTTTTGGCTACGGTCTGTCGTATACGACGTTCAAATATGATAATGTGAAACTCTCGTCTGCCAATCTGAAGAAGGAAGATGTGCTGACTGTGACTTTCGACCTTGAGAATACCGGAAAGTATGAAGGTACCGAGGTAGCCCAGCTTTACGTGCAGGACAAGTTTGCTTCGGTGACCCGTCCGGTGAAAGAGCTGAAACGCTTTGCTCGCGTCACATTGAAGCCGGGTGAGAAGAAAAATGTATCGTTTGAACTTCCGATAAGTGAACTTGCTTTCTGGAATATAGATATGGTGAAGACGGTGGAAGCCGGAGACTTTGCTCTTTGGGTGGCACCGGATAGCCAAAGTGGAGAAGAAGTTTTCTTTAAGGTAGTAGATTGATTGTTGATTTAGGCAGTATCCATAATTTTGTGTAAATAGAAACGGGATTCAGTTATAAGTTCTCT
>ENA-OPVT01001478-OPVT01001478.1-human-gut-metagenome-genome-assembly--contig:-NODE-1478-length-14756-cov-13.645874_pt1 | contig 14756 bp, 14 predicted proteins | sample MGYA00241499_ERZ501990 | MGnify/ENA primary metagenome ERZ501990 (study PRJEB25962, sample SAMEA2042104) | human gut metagenome | biome: human gut; feature: human-associated habitat; material: faeces...
GGTATATTCGCTGAATAAGATTACTCAAAGCAACAATTTTCTTAAATTGAGCGAAGAAGATTAACAAATGATAAATTAATTTGAATACTTATAATCTGTAGGAAACAGTCTTTTAATCTTTGTTTTTTATTTCTTATGATATTTAAAAGGATTTCTTAAAAATGCATTTATAGCATACTTGTGGTTTGTGGGTATTCAAAAAAATTAAATTATTCTAAATTTTATGTTTATTATCCTTACTTGAGGATGGTAATTGTTAGTATATTAATAAGTTTTGTTCAATTAAAAATAGAGGAGAGCTCAATCGAGTTCTCCTCTATTAGTTTAGTCTCTCTTAAAGATATCTCTAGTGTATACCTTATCTTTTACATCATCTAAACAAGCATCATATCTATTAGCTACAATAGCTTGACTCATCCTCTTAAATTTCTTTAAGTCATTTACTACTAATGATCCAAAGAATGTATCTCCATCCTTAAGTGTTGGTTCATAAATCACAATAGTAGCACCTTTAGCCTTGATTCTCTTCATAACGCCCTGGATAGAAGACTGTCTAAAGTTATCAGAATTAGACTTCATAGTAAGTCTGTATACACCAATAACACATTCCTTTTCCTGATCTGGTGTATAATCTCCATGATTATAATAATCATAATAACCAGCTTTACTTAATACCTGGTCTGCGATGAAATCTTTTCTAGTTCTATTACTTTCAACAATAGCACTAATCATATTCTGTGGAACATCATTGAAGTTAGCAAGTAACTGTTTAGTATCTTTAGGTAAACAATATCCTCCATAACCAAAGCTTGGGTTATTATAATGAGTACCAATACGTGGATCTAAACATACACCATTAATAATTTCCTGTGTATTTAAACCTTTGGTTTCAGCATAAGTATCTAATTCATTAAAGTATGACACACGTAATGCGAGATATGTATTAGCAAATAGTTTAACTGCTTCTGCTTCAGTGAATCCCATAAATAAAGTATCAATGTTTTCTTTAATAGCACCCTGCTGTAATAGTGATGCAAATACTTCAGCTTTTTCTCTAGTATCATCATCACAAGAAACAATAATTCTAGAAGGGTATAGGTTATCATATAAAGCCTTAGATTCACGTAAGAACTCTGGGCTAAAGATAATATTCTTAGTATTATATTTAGCTCTTACAGAAGCTGTATAGCCTACAGGGATAGTAGATTTAATAACCATAATAGCATCAGGATTCACCTTTAATACTAATTCAATAACTGCTTCTACTGCAGAACAGTCAAAGAAGTTCTTCTTACTATCATAGTTAGTAGGTGCTGCAATAACAACATAATCAGCATTCTTATATGCTTCTTCACCATCTAATGTAGCAGTTAAGTCTAGTTCTTTTTCAGCTAAATACTTTTCAATATAATCATCCTGAATAGGAGACTTCTTATTGTTGATGAGTTCTACTTTGCTAGGAATAATATCAACAGCTGTTACATGGTGATGCTGAGAAAGAAGAGTTGCGATAGATAAACCTACATATCCAGTACCAGCTACTGCAATATTGTATTTCTTATCTACTACAGGTTTACTAGTTTCTTTCTTTTCTTCTTCGAATAAGTCTGTTACTTCAAAATCTAATACTTCAGCTAATGACTGTAACTGATCAATAGAAGGAATATAATCCTGTCCTTCTAATCTACTAAGCATTGCTCTATGGATACCAGTCATATCAGCAAGCTGAGCCTGTGTTAACTTCTTTTCTTTTCTTTTAGCAGAAACAACGTCTGCCATCTTTGAATAAGAGATCTTCTTCATCTTATTTCCTCCCTAAATGTTATTTATAATCACAAATATAATAAATATTACTTACTTTTAAAACAGTCATAGTTTATCAAAGTTTATCTTGCGTGTCAATTAAAATAGAAGAATATACTGATATTTACTTCTTTATACAGAATTAATGTTATTTAAAGTAGAATTATAGATTCAGGATTGTTTTACTGTTGTAGATTACTAGAGTTCTGTTCTGACATTAGTAAGAAAGAGTGTATTGAGTTCTTTATACTATTTTATATGGTATAATAAAGGCCAAGATTTACATTATCGAAAGACAAGATTATATGTTGTATCTTGAGGATTATTAATTTTATCTCTAAAAAACATAAGGGGGAGAGTAGATGGATAAAATAGAGAGAGCATTAGAAGCATGTGAAAAAGTAATTGATGGAATTGAAGATAGCACAATAACAACTGAATCGGCACTTTTACTATGTACAAAAATTGCACGTCTTACAAATGATGAAGTAAATATGATCTGGCTTCAATATGAATATGGAGGATATCCAAAAAATAATGAAGGGAAGGTTATTCGAGATGCATGGAATATTGCATATAAAAAAGGAAGAGGTTTTCAAGAAAATAGGAACTCATATATCTTTACAGAATTAGCTTCAGAACTAGAAGAAAAAATCATTGCTCAGCAGAAGGCAGTTGGAAATTTTACAACTAATGGTGCATCTGTGAGTGGAGAGCAGGCATTAATAGCTATGAATAGGCTGACTGAAAATGTTCATGAATCGACAACTGCAATGGTGGCTAATATTGCTTCAGCAAAGAAGAGACTTTCTTTATTAAAAGCTCAATACTATGAATATGCTTTAAAGAAACAAATTGAATTGACATTTGGTAATGTTGCAACAAGTGTTTTTATGAATTATAGAGAACGAGTAGACTTGGCATTATCGGACTTGTCAAAAGAAACTTTATTGAAGTTGCAGGCCATTGAAGGAAAACTAGATTCAGATAATCCAGAAATGTACTCACAAGCATTGACTACTTGTAGACGTTTATTTGAAAGCGTAGCAGTTGAGTTATTTGATAAGTATTTTCCTGAGTATACTGATAAGACATATAAAACCAAATCAGGTAAAGAAATTGATGTAAGTGGAGATCATTATAAGAACAAACTATCAGCTGTTATTGAGAAACTAGAAGACAAATCGCCTAAGAAGACAATTGTTGGAAGTGATATCATATATCTTTTGGATTGGATTGATAACCTAATTAATTTGCAGTGCAAAGGTGTACATTCTGATATAACTAAAGAGGTTGCTGAAAGATGTATACTACAAACGTATATGTGCCTGGGGGATATATTAACTTTACAGTAATTTATTTGTTACAACATTTCGTTTATTTGAATTATGAATTTACACGAAGACAATATATAGAATTAATTGGCATTGACAACTACTAATCTGTGATATCTTATAGATAAAGATTGGAGCGGTAATGTTCTTGGTGTACAGGCACCGTAAAAAGTCGAATTCAAGAGGTAGAATTCAAAATAACCTCGTCTGAGTATATATCTAATAGATATATGAGTCTGGCGACCAGGATAAAATCTGTAATTCTTATACTATGAACAGGATGAATTTCCTGTTTTTTTATAAGCTGTGTTTGTCTTATTTCTATCAGAGTGGTATTACTAACGCATATAAATGAGAGGTGTGTAATTTCTATGATATTAGTAGATAAAGACATAATTGAAAGAAGTAAGGAAATATCCATTAATAGATACGGTGAAGAAAATGTAAAAACTATTTCTTATGATATTCATATTGCTGATATCATTACTGAACATGGTAATGTAGCTGAATATGATTTAAAACCTCAACAAGCTGTTATGGTTAAATGTATTGAAGAAATAAATGTTCCTACAGATTTATTAATAAGAGTAGAAAATAAGAACTCATTAATTAGAAAAGGTATTACAGCTGATCACCAGTATATAATCCAGGACACAAAACACAATCAAAGGTTTAATTATACCTGAATACTATCCACCCTCCATATTTTAAGCCCTCAACATCTGTGATATAATAACATTAAAGACGTTATAAACTGTTATTAATGTTATAAAATAACACTAAAATTATATAAGTATGCATATATAAGCACTTTAATGTGAAGAAATAACATAAAATAACACAAATAATGGTTGAACATGTTATTTTTGTATGCTATTCTATAACTGAAGGAGGAACATAAATGAACGCTAGCGAAAGAAAGATTGAAATCTTAAAATTATTAAAAGAAGGATCTATGACATTGGACGAACTCGCGAAAAAGTTTAATGTCTCAGTAATGACTATAAGAAGAGATTTAAAAAAATTTGAAGACCAAGACGTTATATTGATATCACAAGGAACAGTATACTTGAATAAGAGTGTTGGTTCAGAAGAAAGCTATATATTGAAAAAAGACAAGATGATAGCAGAAAAGATACGTATAGCCCAAAAGGCCATTGAGTATATTAATGATGGAGAAGTAGTTTATATAGACTGTGGAACAACATGTGCTCAAATAGCTGAAGAACTTGCTAAATCTAACAAAAAGGTAACAGTAATGACAAGTTCTATTCTAGTAGTTAATGCTTTGTTCATGGCAGAAAATATTGATTTATATATGTTACCAGGAAAGTATAGAGAGAAATCTATAGGCTTTATAGGTGATCTTACTATTGATTTTGTAAGAAAGTTCTACTTTGATAAAGCCTTTATGGGAGCAGAAGGAATTGATACTGAATATGGCATATCACTCCCTCATTTAGAAGAGGGCTTAACAAAACAAGCAATTGCTAGACAGGCTAATACAGTTTTTGTTGTCACTGACCATTCTAAATTTTCATTAAAAACACTTTATTCATATGCTGATTATAATGATATTGATTATATTATTACTGATTCTAATCCTGATTTTAATATGTCCTCATTCGAAAATGATAAAATCAAGATAGTTAAAGTATAACAATATAGTTTACTTAATAAGAGGAGAGTGGAACAAATGAATAATTTTCTTGATAAAATGACCAACTTTGTTGATAGCAAACTCACACCCCCATTAATTAAGTTTGGTAACAACAAGTACATGGTTGCAATTAGAAATGCATTGATTCGTTTAATCCCATTATTGATTGTAGGATCATTCCCTATGATTCTCACTAATCTGCCTATCGCATCTCTAGCAAAAGTAATGGCACCTTACAATGATGCATTAAACACATTATCAAATATGACATTTGGTTTCATTAGTTTGTTTTTAGCATTTGGTATTGGCTCTGAATTAGCTGATACCTATGGTTTAGATAAAACAACTGTAGGTATTGTAAGTTCAGTTTGCTTTTTATTAACAGTCGCACCATTAGATTTAAAGACTAATACTATTTCAGTAGGTGGATTTGGTGCTTCTGGAATGTTTACTACATTCGTTATTGGTATTATTGTAGCCGAAGTAATGCATTTTTGTGATAAGCATAACATTGGTATCAAAATGCCAGCAGGTGTTCCTGCAGGTATTGCTTCAAGCTTTTCATCAATTTTACCAATGACAGTATTATTTGTATTCTTCTGGTTTTTAAGAATTATTATTGGCTTTGACTTAAATGGTTTCTTAAAATCAATTTTAAGTCCTATTCTTATCTTATCTGATACATGGTATGCAGTATTATTGGTTGGTTTGGTTTTAATGTTATGCTGGTCAGTAGGAATTCATGGTGGTTCTATGACAGTACAAGGTGTCATGTATGCTTTCTTAGTCGCTAATATTGCATTAAATGTAGAACAAGTAGCAGCTGGTATGAAACCTACTCATGTATTAACAGAACCTTTTGTATTCTGCTTTGGTATGCCTACTGGTAATGGTATTACATTACCTTTAGTATTAATTTATCTCTTCTCTAAATCAAAGAGATTAAGATCAGTCAGCAGAATGTCTCTTATCCCAAGTATTTTTAATATTAATGAACCAGTTGTATTTGGTTTACCAGTTGTTATGAACCCAACATTCTTCTTACCATATGTATTTGGTACAACAGTATTTGGTATGATGTATGGATTTGTTCTTATTCGTCTAGGACTTATGACAGCACCTTATATCTCAGTCCCATGGACAACTCCACCTTTACTATACCCATACCTTGCAACAGGTGGTGACTGGAGAGCAGTCGTAGCGCAGTTAGTATTATTTATTATTGTTGGCTTCGTATGGTATCCATTCGCAAAAGCCTATGAAAAACAGCTATTAAAAGAAGAACAATTAGAAAATGATTAGTATTTGAGGTAATATATGAATACAGAAGAAAAGATAAAATTCGATCATGACAAAAAACAATTCATGAACGAATTAAATAATAGAAACAGTGATATTGAAAAATGTATCCAATATTGCGAAGAATATGATTTTGATTCTTTTAACAGTATAAAAGAAAGTATTAAAACCAATAGAATAACTAAGTTATTCTTAATAGGAATGGGCAGTTCCCTCTATGCAAGTCAATATGCATTAGCTCAATTAGAACACTGTAATATCTTAACTCTCTCAATTGAAGCAGCAGAATTTAAGAACAAGTATATGCATTTAGTAGATGAACATACTTTATTAGTGATCATTTCACAATCAGGTAATTCAAAAGAAATTGTGGATGCTATTGAGGAATTAAAGAGTAGAAATTGTTCTTTTGAACTCATTACTATTACTAATAATCTAAATGGTTATTTATATACTAACTATAAGAATAGTATCTTACTAAATGCCAGCAAGGAATTCTATATTTCACATAACAGTTATTTGAATACCTTGATTGTTATTAAGTATTTACTAGAGTATTTATTTGATGAATGCCATTATTTATTGAAGACAGATAATGAATTACTTACTAAACTTAATGATTTTGATGAAGAACTATTAAAGCATAAGTCTTCTATATTAACTCTATTTGAAAACATTGCCTGTGTAGACTTTATTTATGATATTAATAGTAAGTTTAATACAATCAATTCTACTCTCTTACTAAGAGAAGGAATAGGATTAATGACAGCATGTTATTCAAAAAATGAATATTTACACGGTGAACATCTAGTTGAAATCCATAATAAACTATTATGTCTAATTGGAGTAGATGATAAAGAAGATAAGTATAATGAAATCATGAGTGAATCACACATAACAAAACAAATTATTTTAACCCCATCATCTAAAACTAAAGTAGAAGTATATGATAATAAGATAAAAATTAATATTTTAGCAGACATCAAAGATTTAGCAGAAATGATTTTCTTTAATCAGGTAGTAGCCTGGAGAATGGAGATGTAAATAATGAAAATAGATGCACATAATCATATTGGCAAAAAGAAGGGTGTAAGTGTTAGTGTAGATGATTTTATTAAAAGTATGGATGAAGCAGGAATTGATAAAGCCGTCGTATTTTCCTTTTCCGAACAGATAGATAATGACTATATTATTGAATCAGTAAAACGATATCCCGATAGACTCTTTGGCTTTGTAACAATTAATCCTTGGTCTACTACATCAGAAGAAAATCTAGAAAAAGCATTTTCAACTGATGAAATCTATGGATTAAAACTTCATCCTGTTAAACATGCTTATGCTTTAGATGATCACAGTTTGTTAGATCCTTTATTTAAAATATGTGAAAAACATAATAAACCTATCCTAATCTTTGGTGGTGCCAATGTATATTCTAGTCCAAATATGTTTGCTGAAATGGCTATGACTTTTCCAAAAGTCAATCTGATTATGGCACATGGAGGCCAGATGTATGAAACAACCTCAGCTATCAACGTTGCTAAGAAATATAAAAACATTTATATTGAAACATCTTCAATGTTTGGAATCAGAATCCAAAATCTCGTTAAAAAGAATTTAACGGATCAACTCATTTTTGGTTCTGATACTCCTACTGGAGATATGGAACTAGAAATGAAAAAGATTGAATCTATAGTTAAAGATGAAAACGAATTAAATAACATTTACAGCTTGAATTTAATGAAACTATTGAACGGAGGGAACTCATTATGATTATTGATTCTCATAATCATATCGGCAAAAGAAAGGGTATTAACTTCACTGCTGAAGAAATGATCGAATGGCTAGATAAAGCTGGTGTAGATGCATGTGTCGTTACTTCCCAGGTAGAAACAATTAATAATGATTATGTTGCTGATATGCAAAAGAAGTATCCTGATAGAATCATAGGATATGCTGTTGTTAATCCATGGGAATGGGAGGCAGAAGAAGAATTAGAACGTTGCTTTAGAGACTTAAAATTATATGGGTTAAAACTCAATCCTGTTAGACATGGTTTTGCTTTGGATAGACATGAAATTGTTGACCCTTTGTTCAAGGTTTGTGAAAAGTATAATAAACCAGTACTTGTCCATGGCCAATCTGATATGTTCAATATGCCTGGAAAATTTGATGAAATGGCAGAAACATTCCCAAACGTTACATTAATTATGGCACATATTGGAGAACCAGATGCGATTGATGCAGCTATTAGAGTAGCTAAACGAAGAAAGAATGTTTATATTGATACAGCAAGTGTTCAATTAAGCACATTAAAGAAAGCATTAAAAGAAATTGATCCTAATAAAATTCTGATGGGTACAGATGCACCATGGGGCGATTTCACTTTATCTATAGATTTAGTTAAGAAAGCCACTGATGATATAGAGATACAAAATAAAATTCTAGGTGAAAATATTGTAAGAATATTAAACTGGAAGAAATAACCTCAAACTAAAAGACAGATTAGAATGAACCTCATTCCAATCTGTCTATTTTTCATTTACCAATTTTAGATAGTATATTGATATTGAACTGATACCACGCTATAATGTAACGATTTAGCAAAAGCTAAATGGGCGGCATGGGATGAAAAGGAAACTATTATGTATAATTATGTAACAAACAAAAAATTAATAAGCAGCATGCGTTCCTGTTGTGGAGATATGATGCAAGACCTATGTCATACCCTAAAGGAAGAATATGATATAGGTGCAACGTTTACTCTTGTTGGTAGTGGGGCAAGAAATCTAATACTTCAAAATGCCAACGAACCCATAGATTTGGATTATAATCTTAAAATAGTCAGAAGTGATAACTGGGATTGTAAATATATCAAAGAATGCGTTAGAAAAGCTTTTAATATTGTTCTTAGAAAACATGGATGGAGAGATTGTGAAGATTCCAAATCCTCATTGACCACTAAAAAACATTATCTTCCAGGAGGTAAAACATTATTTTCAATAGATGTTTGTATTGTTTATGAAGATGAAGATGGAAATTTTTATCGTTTAATTCATAAAAAGACTGGTAATACTAATGTTAACAATATTGTATATGCTGCTAGCATTTATCCTGGTGTTGTTACTAGAAGGCCTGTTAATGAATACTATTGGAATATGGCTCCAAATTCTAGAGATATTAAATTTAAAGTCGATTATATTAAAAGTAATGGAAAGTGGGAATTAGTCAGAGAACAATATAAGAGTATCAAGAATAGATACCTAACACAAAACGATCATAATCATCCTTCATTTATTTGTTACATTGAAGCGGTAAATAACGTATACAATTCAAGAAAACATTGGAAGCAATAAATTGCTAAGAGTATTTTTAGAAATGGCTTGAACTTAATTAATGGATATTATATATTGTTCTATTCCATTTTGGAATGGAGGGATTATAAATGGAAAAACTATATGTAAATAAACTTAACGATTCAAAATACGTCGCATTAATTACAGTCCTTGATTATGAAATATCAGTCAACAAGTATCTAAAACAGTTATCATTTGAAGCTTCTTCCAATAAGCCCGAACATGTACTTGTAGATCTGGCTTTGAAAACAGGAATAGATAAATATAGATTTGTTGAATTTGATATTAATGAATCAGGAAAGATAGAATTAGATACTTATAAGTATGTTTCAGTTAATACAATCTATGAAACTCTAGCAAACATCTACCTAAAAGATAAGAAAGAAATAGTATTAAACTCTATCTTAACTGATTCACAGATAAATCAACTTTTAAATTAATCTTACAATTCAAGAAGCGGTTCTTTCACATAAGAAAACCCTATATACTTATTTTTGAAATTTTGAAATTACACACTGATTTTGTTGACAAAATACTGAATTGTGGTAATCTATGCTTAGAGACTGAGCAATAAACATTTTCATTTGCTCATAAAAAATTACAACTATAAAAAAGAATGGTAACATTCTCGGTGAACAGGCACCGTAAAAAGTCGAATTCAAGAGGTAGAATTCAAAATAACCTCGTCCGAGTATATATCGAATAGATATATGAGCCTTGCAGTTAGGAGATAAACTGTAGACAAGAGATAGTCTTAAAAACAATCTCGTCCGAGTATATATCGAACAGATATATGAGCCTGGCGACCAGGATAAAACCTGTTATTTTTTTATGATACTAAGCGGGTAATTTCCTGCTTTTTTTGTCTAAAGGAGAACTATATTTATGCACAGTCTCAGCAAATCGAATAAAACAAGAATTATTAGAGATATAATTGCAGGTGCAAGACTTTATGAAAAGTTTCTAGTACCTTATGATTTTTTGATTGTAACTAACGATGGCAAATATAATGAAGTGAGATTTAATAAGGGAGATTTTGCTCATTTGGTTGGTGTGCGTTCCCATTTAAATGATTTGGATTTTTATAAAAATTGCATTAAAGGAACTATAGCAGAAAATAACATTAATAACCAACAGCGCTATGACTTTGGTACGATTCGCAAGAAAATTATGCGTATAACGAAAATTAATAAGATTGTTTATGCGAATGCTCAAACGAATCTAGTTTTAGTTAACTTACATACAAAAACGCGAGATTTTCCTTTAGCAATAGAGAGTACTAATGATAAAATGGTTGTAGCATTTGCTGGAAAAGATCTCCATGCAAGAAGTTTGCGTAATAATAATCAAACTAATGCTGATGAAAAGAAAAATATTTTGGCAATTTTTTCTAAAGAAAAGAATTCAAAATCTAAATATTCGAACTGTGTTTATTTGAAAAATTATAAAGTTCTTAAAAGTATCTGTTGTGATTTGGAAGAAAAAGTTTCAGTTAAAATTTTTAATGATCTTGATAAAAATAAGACTACTCAAATTTAATTAATACTCGTCCTGATTGTCCACACAATCAGGTTTTCTTATGTTCTAATACTTATTATTTCCTCTATCTAATGCATATAGTAATCTTAGTACTAAAATCACTATATATAGTCTTTTAGTATCTCTATTCTCTATATAAGAGTACTACTATTTCTATCTATCACCTATATCTCAATTTTACTAGACATAATCAACCAAATATGGCATAATACATCTCTGTACGAAAGGAAATGTAGACTATGATATCAACACATAATGTATCACTCAGATACGGAGATCGCGCTTTATTTGAAGATGTATCAGTAAAATTTACTGAAGGAAATTGTTATGGGATTATTGGTGCAAATGGTGCTGGTAAATCCACATTCTTAAAAATATTATCAGGTGAAATAGAACCAAACAAAGGTGAAGTTATTATTGAACCTAATAAAAGATTATCTGTTTTAAAACAGGACCACTTTGCTTATGATGACAACAAAGTAGTAGAAACAGTCATCATGGGTAATAAGAGACTATTTGAAATCATGCAGGAAAAAGAAAAGCTATATGCTAAAGCTGATTTTAATGATGAAGATGGTATAAGACTAGGAGAACTTGAAGGTGAGTTCGCAGACATGGATGGCTGGAATGCTGAAAGTGATGCTGAAATCATGTTAAATGGTTTAGGTATTACAACAGAATACCATGATATGTATATGAAAGACTTAGATGGTAACCAGAAAGTTAAAGTATTATTAGCCCAGGCTTTATTTGGAAACCCTGATATTCTTTTACTAGACGAACCTACCAACCATCTAGACCTAAAGAGTATCAGATGGTTAGAAAACTTCCTATTAAACTTTAAGAACACAGTCATTGTAGTATCACATGACCGTTATTTCTTAAATAAAGTATGTACACATATTGCTGATATTGATTACAGCCGTATTCAGCTATATGTAGGTAACTATGATTTCTGGTATGAATATTCTCAGATGCAGATCCAGCAGATGAAAGACCAGAACAAGAAAGCAGAAGCTAAAAAGAAAGAATTAGAAGAATTCATTGCACGTTTCAGTGCCAATGCTTCTAAAGCAAAACAAGCTACTTCTCGTAAAAAACTATTAGATAACTTAGAAATGGCAGATATGAAACCATCACTAAGAAGATATCCATTTATTGGTTTTAAACCAGGTAGAGAAGTAGGAAACATTGTATTAAATGTAGAAAACCTTACTAAGGTAGTAGATGGAGAAACTCTTATTAATAATGTTTCTTTCTCTATTCTTCCAAATGAAAAGGTTGCTTTTGTAGGAGATGATAAAGCAACAGAAGCATTCTTTAAGATCATCATGGGAGAAGACAAAGACTTTGAAGGCTCTTATAAATGGGGTATTACGACTACTCAGTCATACTTCCCTAAAGATAATTCAGCATTCTTTAACGATTGTGAATTATCTTTATTAGACTGGTTAAGACAGTTTACTGATGGTAGTATGTATGAACAGGAATTAAGAGGATGGTTAGGTAGAATGTTATTCTCTGGTGATGAAGCATTAAAGAAAGCGAATGTTTTATCAGGAGGAGAAAAGGTAAGATGTATGCTTGCTAAAATGATGATGCATGATGCAAACGTATTAATTTTTGATGAACCTACAAACCACCTTGATCTAGAATCTATCCAGGCATTAAACCAAGGTTTAATGCGTTTCCCGGAAAACATTCTATTTACTTGTCATGACCACCAGTTTGTTCAGACAATTGCGAATAGAATCATCGAATTTACTGCAGAAGGTACAATTGACCGTCTATCAACATTTGATGAATATCTAGAATACAAGGACACACTTGAAGCATAAGAGCGGGTTAAACCGCTCTTTTTTTCTTCTTGAGGCTAGGTTCTTATACGATGAGTATGTTAATACCTGTATCATCCTATAATGCTTAGAATAGCTAAAAATCATTTTCTAAATCTAAAAACGAATGCATAAAAAAATGGCTTAAATAAGCCAAATTTTGCCATTTTAAAATTCTATGAAACACTAAACTAGTAACAAATCAGTAACAAGAAAAGCCACTCCTTAAAGTGGCTTTCACAGCCTTGCTTACTTAGAGTACTTAAGCTGATTATTCGCAAGGAACAGCACCGCTAATCGCATAAAGTGCACCACCTATATCACCAACTGCACCACTAGCCTAAAAATCAGAATATACGCAACTGCATCACCTCATGGGTGGTCTTTTTGTACTATCATGATATTGGAGACAATGTCTCTAATATTATGAAAGGAGCCGAAAAATTATGGCCGTAAAATTCAATCTGAGACTGTGCCTGCAGCTAATGGATCAGGGAATTTCTCTTAATACCATTTCCAAGCAATACTACATAAGCAAGCACACCTCATCGAAAGTAAAACGAAGAAAGGAGGAATTAGAATTTGATACTGCAAAATTAGAGTGTTATTCAGATACGGAATTAGGAAAGCTGTTCTTCCCTAATCTTTATGAAAGTGAAGACATCTATGCTCCTATAGATTATGAATACATTCATAATGAATTATCTAAACCAGGAGTCATTCTGAAGCTATTGCGGAATGAATACTGTATCAAGATAAATGATGGGAAGTATCCAGTAAGCTATTCAAAGTTCTGCAGAGGATACACGGAACATGTTCAGAATCACAACTATACCAACCATATCCAGCATAAGCCAGGCATTCGTACTGAAGTAGATTGGTTATGCAAAGATTCTCATAACCAGTCTTATGCAAAAAAATAGTTATGAGAAGTTTATCTAAAATATATCCTGATAATCAATGAATTTCTATTTTTTACTTCTCATAACTTTTATAATTAATGTACTTATATGAGGTATTGGTAGTACCTCAATCTTACTCTCCTGTCGGTAGCAGGGGATTTTTTAGTTTAAAAGTTTTTTCAATCGTTCTAAAAAATCAGTTGGCAATTTTAACATTTGCAATAGGCTTTTATCCTGTGAAAAAGTGACAGTATCAAATAGCGAAAAAATATTAATCACTTCATTTAAAAATATATTTTTTGAAACTTCATCTATAAACATGCAAATGATTATTATGACTGCAAAAATATCATTTCGCCCAATGCCATGCTTATAATCTATTTTAGTGATTAAATTATTTGATAATAATAATACTGATTTTTTTGGTAATTCCTCGGATATAGTATTGTTAAATATTTTATTTCCATGAGCTATGTTATTTCTGTATTTTCTTAGTATATCAAGACTTTTTTTAAAGAATTCTTTTTTATCTTGTATTGTTATTTCTGTTGTAGATATAAATTGGTTACAGATTATATCTTTTTCAGATGGTTTTAAAATTTCATACCATTTGATTGTTAGGCCAAAGGGAATACCGTTTACAAGAATCCAACAAGGAATATGGTTATGATTTTCTTTATAATGATTAACATTTTCATTTTTTGTTTTAGAAATTTCTGTTTTTATCTTTTTCAAGATACTTTGAGTTTGATTATTATTTCTATAGTGTTTTTTACAGAGATAATCATCAGGATTGTTATTGGTATAATCACCTAAATCAGTAAACACGCCATATTTTTCAGAAATGATATAAGATAATTTTGATTTAAGTGATTTTTCTATGGCAATTATATATTTGAACATGACATTATTTATCATGGTATCAAATCTATATAGGTTATAAAATTCATAAAATTCAATCGGAATTTTAAATTTATCGCTCAATTTAAGAAAATTGTTGCTTTGAGTAATCTTATTCAGCGAATATACCA
>ENA-OPVT01001481-OPVT01001481.1-human-gut-metagenome-genome-assembly--contig:-NODE-1481-length-14743-cov-1.522263_pt1 | contig 14743 bp, 17 predicted proteins | sample MGYA00241499_ERZ501990 | MGnify/ENA primary metagenome ERZ501990 (study PRJEB25962, sample SAMEA2042104) | human gut metagenome | biome: human gut; feature: human-associated habitat; material: faeces...
TAATCATAATATAATCACAGACTTCCTGGATCTCTGCCAGAATATGCGAGCTCAGGATCACGGTATGCTCTTTTGCCAGCTCGCGGATCAGTTCACGGATTTCAATGATCTGCTTCGGATCCAGTCCGACCGTCGGTTCATCCAGAATGATGATCTCCGGGAATCCAAGGATTGCCTGCGCAAGTCCGACTCTCTGCTTATAACCTTTGGACAGGTTCTTGATCAGCCGGTCCTGTACATCCATGATCTTTACCATCAGCATGACCTTCTCAATCTGCTCTTGCCGTTCCGTTTTTGGGATCTTCTTCAATTCCGCTACGAACCTCAGGTATTCATTCACCTTCATATCCGTGTAAAGCGGTGGCATCTCAGGCAGATAACCAATACATTTTTTTGCTGCCTCCGGTTCCTCCAGTATATTGTGCCCGTTGATCAGCACTTCACCTTCTGTGGCGCCAAGATAGCCGGTCATAATATTCATCGTTGTGGACTTTCCGGCACCGTTCGGTCCTAGAAACCCATAGATCTGCCCGGTATCTACAGTAAAATTCAAATGATCTACAGCCAGATGTGAGCCGTATTTCTTTACAAGATTTTTTACCTCAATCAATGTTGTTCCTCCTGACTACAAAATTTCATGCTTTTCAATTATACGGATGATTTGTGAAACTTCTGGGGGCAATCTGTGTTCATTCTGTGTTTTTTCTGTAAAACGGTGAAGTGCAAAAGTGTACCACCTGCCCGATAATAATAGAAATACCGATATCTGGAATCAGCTTTTCCACATATCGGTATTTTATATTTTTAAATCACTTTTTTACCCGAAAAAGACTTTTTTATATACTGGGCAGATTTCACTTAACTCGCGATTATCCACACCAGTCAGGCAAGGAATTCTTCCAGAATTTCCCGGATTCTTGCCTCTTTTGTCGGCTCCAGCTTTTCGCCGGTATCTTCCTGCTTGAATCTGGAACCGGCTGTATCTTCCATCCGTGCTCCCGGCTGCTGCGTCCGCATTTCATCAGCCTGATTTGCATTCGCCTGTCCCACTTTTGCTACTGTCTGCACGGTCTGCTGCATTTGTCCATCTTCTGTATACCGTTTTTCGTTCGCAGAAACCGTATTTACCGTAGCTGCGCTTGCTGGCGCGATTTCTTCTGAAAATGGTCTTTGCACCTGACCAGAATGCGCCGCTTCATTTTCCTCTGCATCCATTTTCTCCGGAATCTCATCCGCTCTCTGAACCGTAACCTGGATTTCTTTCTGATTGGCCTTCTCATAGCGATGAGCATATGTATTTTCCAGAAAATCTACCATATAGGTTTTCGCTGCCTCCAGCTGATAGGCATCATCCGCAAGCATCCGGAGTAGAAAGAGCGCCAAAGCTCCCATACCGCCCAAAATACCATATCTGTAAAGTCCCTGTTCCCTCTCCCCCGCTGCATAAGCAAGCGCTGTTCCTGTGGCTCCAAAGATAAGGCAGAGCCAGATGCTCCCCTTCGCCCACTGCCTCCAGGTATGCAGCCTCACGCCAAGCACCCGGTATTCATACAAATATTTCTCTACAAATGCACCAACATTCTGTACTTTATCACTCACCATACACCCATGCTCAAATTTTGCCCTTACAAGCCGCATCAGCGGATGATTGCTTTTACTCATGTTACTTGCTGCTCTTACCAGCTTTTTCAGTGAAATCCCGGTAATCAGTCTTGCAATCGCGCCGATCCCGATCATCACTCCCGTCAGAAAAAATACCGTTTCTCTCACCACGAACATTTCCAACATAAAAAGAATCCTCCTTCTTAGATTTACCGTCATTATACCGTAAACCTCCGAATTTGGATTCCCTAATCGTTCGCCACAATCCGACATCCTGTCTGGAAAATGACGCTGCTTTTCTGTTTTACTTTGCTGCCTTACGCATTACATTCTTTCTACAAGACCTTTGACAAGCCCTACATAATGGGTGATTGCCATCTTCACAAACTCCGGATAATCCATCGTTGCACTGTTGTCAGCTTTGTCCGAAATTGCACGAATAATGACATACGAAACTTTATTCAGATATGCGGTCTGCGCCATTGCTGCGCCTTCCATCTCCGCACACTTTCCATCAAATGTCTTTACCAGATATTCCTTCTTTTCCTTGCCGGAAATAAACTGATCTCCGCTGAGCACTCTTCCGGTAAATGTCTGAATGTCCGGATTCACTTCTTTGTTTACTTCCACTGCCAGCTTCACAAGCTTCTCATCTGCCGGGAAAGAAAAGGTATCCATTCTCGGAATCTGTCCTACCGGATCGCCAAGCATACTTACATCCATGTCGTGCTGAACTGCATCTGTAGAAATCACGATATCCCCGATATTGATATCTGCATCCAGAGAACCTGCCACACCTGTATTGATCAGCGTATCCACACCAAAACAGTCAATCAGAATCTGTGCGCAGATTCCCATGTTGACTTTTCCGATACCACTTCTTACAACTACAACTTCCTTGCCACTCATAATACCTTTAACAAAAGTCATTCCGGCACGTTCCATCGTATCCTGAACTTCCATCGATTCTTTTAAGATTGCCACCTCTTCATCCATTGCTCCGATAATTCCTATCATTTGAAAATCCTCCGTTTTTCCTACATATTGTTTTTATCTATATCTATAGATTTCCCTTCAAAATTACAATAGCTATTATATCAGATTTCTTATAATATGCACTAGCATTTTCTTATAAGGCTGTGTTATAATCATTGAAGCAATTTTATAAGGCACAATAATAGTATAAATATAAAGGAGGACTATACTCATGGAATTTACACCACACGGCGTCTGTTCTAAGAATATTCACTTAGAAGTAGATGAAGCTGGACGTATTCATAATGTTGAGTTCACAGGCGGATGTAACGGTAACTTACAGGGCATCGGACGCCTCGTTGAAGGAATGGATATTCACGAAGCAATTTCACGTATCGAAGGTATCAAATGCGGATACAAAGCAACATCCTGCCCGGATCAGCTTTCACTTGCTTTAAAAGAATATTTAAGCAATAACCAGTAATCAAATAATTTTTTCGCAATTTTTCGTCAAAACAAGCAGGTCAGGAATTATCCCGACCTGCTTGTTTTGGTCTAATTCAGTTTAACATTAGTTAGGCTTCTTGCTTGCTCTGATGTTCCATACTCACATACTTCGCGACCGGGTTGTATTATTTGGTCATATGCTTTCTGTCCAATCAGAAAATACGTTTATTAGTTGTGGTCTTTACAGTTCTGTTCGCCCTCTTGTCAGTCTGCAAGACCGGAGATGTTGAACTTTATCAACCTGCAATTCAGACAGGTGTTAAAAGGAATCTTCCCATCTCCCTCCCTCATATTGTTCCCTTGTCCTTACTTTCGCTAACTGCCGCACCGGTTGATAGTCGTATGAATATTTTATAAAAAATATTTTTGGTTTGGTGGTGCGGGGTGGGTTAGTGTGGGTAAGTGGTTGGGATGTTTGGTTTGTGATTTTTAGATGTAAATGCCGTCTGTGTACGAATCACTTACATCTGAGTTTGCATAATGGATGCAATATACTCTGTAATAATATCCAGTTGGTACAGATAATGTCTTACTTGAACTCACATAAACAGAATTATAATTTGTTTCTGTCCACGAAGTATAATAAGCCCATTTACCATTCAGTAATCTTTCCACTGTTACATTTACGGTAATCTTAGATACAGTTTTTTGTCCAACAGTATTACCACCTGCACCAATCTTTCCGGTACCAGCTCTTACAATATTTGAAGATCCGCTTTTCAGATAAATGCCTCTACTCATTGAACCAACTGTTACTTCCGATGAATCATCATTTGTCAAATATGATCCATCCACGCATTCCTGTCCATCCGCCGCCTGAACATTTTGCTGTGCGCCAATAAGCAATGTACAAACCATAATCATTGCTACAATCAGCGATAAAATTCTGTTTTTTTTCACCTTTCGCCTCCTCTCTACACTATATTAACAATTGAGAGAGAAAAATCTCACGCCATATTTAAGAAAAATACAAATTTTTTAAAAATTCCTTAAATTCTTTTTCACTCATAGTTGCATTTATCGTATAAAACACGTCATTGTACACAAACTGAGCTACATATTCTTCTTTTCCAGCATCTAATTCGTACTGAATAATATCTATGGTATTTCCATCGACTACTATTTGTTCTTTTTTTGTTTTTTCATCCTCTACATCATATGCATAAGATTTATTTTCACTCTGAATTTCCATTTGATATTGAATAAGTGTTTTATTATTCTCATAAATTAAACAAACTCTTTTCAATACCTCGTCTATATCGCTTTGAATCAAAACCATGTCATCTGTTTTTTTCAAAAATCGAACAGCATCCACTCCAAATTTATTTTTAATCTCTTCATATACTTTTGCTTCATCATGATCATCCGTTTTATTCTTATCACCATCCTCCCTTTCCGTATTAACCTTAACCATTTCTCTATCACCAATAATATCATTCAACACCCTGCCAAAGAACGGCGTCCCACCAATACTCACCATACTCCACATCATAGCAAGCACAGCCACGATCGCCACAATTCCATATGCCTTCCAGTGCCGTTTTCTCTTCTTAACTTTCTTCTTCCCGGCTTCCTTCCCGGTCTCTCCGTTCGTACCGTCGTCACTTGCTTTATTATCTGTTTCATGCTTCACATGCTCAATTGGCACAACATTATCTATATAACTGTCACTCTCCACATCTTTCTTAAGACGATCCTTCGTATCCTCCCCTCCGCGAAGCGCCTGAACCTCTCGTCCGAGACGGATTGCCTCCTTGTCGGCATCTGACAGTTTTTCATATGCTTTCTGCTGTTCTTCATATTCTTGGATTTTACTCCACATCTTTTCATCCAGGTCTTCTGGAAAGGAAATGTCCTGCAGTGATTCGTCCGAGTCCATTTCTTCCATGATTTCCCCGGCTTCTTTTTCCAGTTCAGCTTTTAAAAGCTTATCCAGATTATCTTCATGTTTTTCCATTTTAAACCTCATTCTTTTGGATTTCTTTTCCCTTTAACTTGACCTTTTTCCTTCACCTGTTTAATATTATGATATCAGGGCAGTCTCTCTGCCTGTATCAACTGCGAATCTTAATTCGCACCATCAATGGGAGGATTTTTATTATGAAACGCATCATTCTGACCGGCGGAGGTACTGCCGGACATGTTACACCTAATATTGCACTGCTTCCCCGTCTTCGGGAACTGCAGTATGACATACATTACATCGGTTCTTACAACGGTATGGAAAAGCAACTGGTTGAACAGCAGGGAATTCCATATCATGGTATCTCTTCCGGTAAGCTCCGCCGGTATTTCAGCCTTCAGAACTTTACGGATCCGTTCCGCGTCCTGAAAGGCTTCAGTGAAGCCAACCGCCTGATCAAGCAGTTAAAACCGGATGTAATTTTTTCAAAAGGTGGATTTGTAAGTGTTCCTGTTGTTATTGCCGGAAAGAAAAACCATGTTCCTGTTATCATTCACGAATCGGATATGACTCCGGGACTGGCTAATAAGCTTTCCATTCCTTCTGCTGCAAAAGTATGCTGTAACTTCCCGGAAACTTTAAGTTCCCTTCCTCAGGATAAAGCTGTCCTTACCGGATCCCCTATCCGTCAGGAGCTTTTCACCGGAGATAAAGAAAAAGCCCGCGCTTTCTGTGGTTTCAAGGAAGTAAAACCAGTTATCCTGATCGTCGGAGGAAGTCTTGGCGCAGTCGCAGTCAATAATGCAGTACGCAAGATTCTTCCTGAACTGTTAAAAGATTTCCAAGTTGTTCATCTCTGTGGTAAAGGCAAGCTCGATGAAAAGCTCACCGGTCTGAACGGCTATGTTCAATTTGAATATATTCAGGATGAACTGAAAGATCTCTTCGCCCTTGCCGATGTTGTAATCTCAAGAGCAGGTGCAAATGCAATCTGCGAATTGCTTGCTCTTCGCAAACCAAATCTTCTGATTCCACTTTCAGCTAATGCAAGCCGTGGTGACCAGATTCTGAATGCCCGTTCTTTTGAACGTCAGGGATTCAGTATGGTTATGGAAGAAGAAGAGCTTACAGATGAAAAGCTTCTCGCAGCTGTCCACAAGCTTTATGATTCCCGTGAAGACTTCATAAATGCAATGAATCAGTCTTCTCAGCAGGATCCGATCAAGACAATTATCGGTCTGATTGAAGATGCTGCTTCCAAATAATTTTTTAACAACAGTTATTTACATTGTTCAAAAACAGGTGCCGGAACGACACCTGTTTTCTTTACATATCCATCGGTGCTATTTTGTGTAATCATCAGAATTGTAATGTATCTTTACCCATTTTCTTGCTCTGTACAGTACACCCGTCAGTGCTTGGATACTGATCCCCATAGATTCAGCCACATCTTTTTGTTTTCTCTCCAGACAGTAAACCATGGTAATTGCTTCGTACCAGTTTTCATTTTCTTCGTACAATGCATCCAGAATCGTCCATCCATAACCCACTTTTTCTTTTTGTAAAATTTTGTGGAATACATGCTCCTCTGCACTTTCCGCATATTCCTTCGAGTACAGATCCGAAAACAGCTCAATATCTGCCTTCGGACATTCTCTTGCCCGCTTCTTCATATAATTGATAGCTGTATTTTTCGTTGTTGTTACCAGCCATGCTGCCATGTATTCTTCATCCACTGTATCAAAGTGTGTATATAGTTTTAGAAAAACCTCCTGGAATATCTCTTCCACTGACTCTTTGTGACTGCCAGAATAATCCATTGCTATCCGATAAACGTTGAACTTATTTTTATGGTACACGTTCTCGAATTCCTTTTTATTCTTATTCTGAAAACTCACTCCAGTACCTCACTATTTTATTTTTCTTTCAGTTTTTCCAGGATTTCATCCCGATCTTCATCTGTAAGTTTACCCGGTTTCCAGCCGAATCCGCTCTTGTCATTTTTATATCTCGGAATCAGATGCATATGGAAATGGAATACGGTCTGACCGGCCACTTCCCCGTTATTCTGTACGATATTATATCCGTCACATCCAAGTACATCTTTTAATCTTGTTGTGATCTTCTTTGCAAGCTTAAATGCTTTTCCTGCCAGTTCTTCATCAATAGAATAAATATCTGCCGCATGTTCTTTTGGCAGGATCAGTGCATGTCCCTTTGTCGCCGGTCCAAGATCCAGAATTACTCTGAAATCATCATCCTCATATATGGTTGCAGATGGAATTTCTCCATTTGCGATTTTACAAAAAATACAGTTCTCATCCCTCATGTTTTTTCCTTCTTTCTACATTTTCTTCGATTAATCTCGAATTTGTTTACGAACCAGACTTTCAATGATAAACTACAACTACTTTATATCATGGAAAGGATGGTCGTTACCATGCCATTTACTGCAAATGATTATGAAAAGTTACATCAGCTTATGAATTCCAGTCCGGAAATTCGTGAATTACTTCAGAAACTCCTGGATTCACAGCAATATACAATCAGCAAGATCAGTCATGAAGTTCGCAATCCACTGACGCTGATCTACAGTACCTTTCAGCTCATAGAGTCCAGTCACCCTGAAACCAGAGATTTCAGCCACTGGTCAGAGCTTCGCGAAGACATCGAATACACAATCTCTCTGCTGCAGGAGCTGTCTGCCTATAATAACAGTGAACATCTGCATCTGAGCACGTTTTCTGCACAGGACTTTTTGGGACAAATCTGCCTGTCCTTTGCCGCCTCCTGCGTAGATACCGACATTGGATTCTCTTCTCTGATAGCCCCTGATCTTCCATCTCTGACGGCCGACAGATTAAAGCTGCATGAAGCGATTCTCAACCTTTTAAGAAACGCCCGTGAAGCCATTTCGTCTGCCGGTTCAATCCGTCTGGAAGCAGTCCTCAAAGATCAAATGCTTCAGATTACCATATCTGATACCGGATGTGGAATCTCACCGGAATATCTCGACACGATTTTTGATCCTTTTGTCACTTACAAACCAGACGGCACCGGTCTTGGTCTTGCCATTGTCAGCCGGACAATCACAGCTCACGCCGGAACAGTAACAGTTACTTCCTCCTGTGGAAAAGGCACTTCTTTTTTGCTTTTGTTACCAATTACATAATCATTTTTATTATAAAAAACACGTAATTGTTTTACAAGTACTTCTTTCCATAAACTGGAAAATGTAGTAAAAAGAAAAACATGTCCTATCTTACTTATTCCTCTGAATCATCCGCCATTATCTCATCCCATTGGGATTCCCGTTTTTTTCTACGTTTCTGAAGGCGCTGATTCAGAAATCCCCAGACGCTCTGCCTGTCCTTTACAACCTGCCCTTTCATTTCCTGTTCTGCAATCCAGTCATCCAGGATCAGTTCCTCCTGCAGATCATATCCTGCTTTTTTCTCCGGCTGTATACTCTCCATTTCATTCTCCTTTTTCTCCAGTATCCGCTCCAGCGCATACTCAATATTATAATTTTCTTCCATTGAAGCCTTATGTAATTCATATGCCAGATAGACTGCCTCTTTCTGTTCATAATCTGTCTCCCTGACAAAATACTCCGTAAGCTCATGAAACTTTTCCAGAATATTACCTTCCAGTCCCGGACAATAACAAAAGTAATAGATTTCATCCGATACATAAATATGTCCCGGATCCAGGCTCAGACAGTTCACGTCCAGCAGATAATTCTTCACTGCATAAAGCACCTGGATAAACTGTCTCATAAATTTTTCCAGATCTGCAAATTTCCAGTTCTCTTTTTCTCCCTTTGCCTTCACGGATATCTTCCCACTGATCTCGTAGCGGTACTGGCTTTTATCATCTTTTCCCTGCCCTCTTACCGACAAGAGTCCGGGAATCGCATTTTCCATCAGCATCCGCATCTGATAATCTTCTTTATATAGCTCATCTGTTTCCAGAATCATCCAGGCATGATGTAAATCTCTTTCGTACTCTTCTCTCATTCCTCCTGGTTCCTTTCTACAATCTCCTGCAATACTTTTTTCCTGCGTATTTTTTCCTCTGGCACGGTCAGCGCCGCACTGCGTTTAACAGATACGCGCATTTTTCTCTTTTGCGCTCCTGCTGTCACTTCAAATTCATCTTTTACTACCGCAGTTTCCACCGATACTGTATCAAAAAATATCAGTTTGTTTTCAATTCTTTTCTGAAAATACTGCTCCATTTTTCCATCTTCTATTTCCTTTTGCCATCGCCATTCTTCACTTCCGACAATCGCAGTCTCATATGCCGCCCCACCGATAATATTTTTATCATGGTAATAAAAAAGTGCGAAAATGACTGCCATCCAACAAAGCAATACTACCGGCATCAGATACGCCATCTCAACTACTGTACTTCCTTTTAGCTTTACCATATAAATGTCCCCAGATAGCCGATCAGAAGAAAAGGATAAAATGACATTCTTGTCGTCCGTTTCCATTTTCCGCTCCAAATACCTGCTCCTGCTGCCATCGCCGCCACAAGAAATGCAAGCATCAGCATTCCAAGCAGATTCCAGATCCCAAGAAAAATACCCATATTCAGGATCATCCAGCTGTCTCCGTACCCTATTCCCTCCTGTGACCATTTCGATATCATGAGAAATACAATTCCACATCCCAGTCCGGCAACCCATACACTCCAATGCATCCGTCCAAATAACGCACGGTACAGAATCGCCGCACAGCTTCCTGCGAGCAGATATTCTGTCGAGATTTTCTGATATTTTATATCCTGTGCTGCTCCGAATCCTAAAAAAAATAATCCTGCCAATTTTGCTATTTTCCACCACATTTTGAACATGCTCCTTTTCCTTTTACTTCTGACAGCGGAACTGTATAAACTTTTCTCTTCAGTCCGCTGCATGATAATGAAGTATGATAACAATCCCCGTAATCTGTGACATAGCAGTTGCCATCATTTCCCGGCATCCATCCACACCGTTCACACAAATGATAAATTCCTCCACTGCTGTTTCTCAGTTCCCCTAACTGTGTTTTCGCAACACTGCGCACGGACGGTTCCAGATAAGTGCACTGATAATTCCGGTGATATACGATCCCTGTTTCTGTCACATATACCGTCTGTGCGGCGAATGCCCGCACAATATTTTCCTCTTGTATAATTTCACGGAAGATCTTCATCCTCATTTTTTCTTTATAATGCAGTACCGGAATATGAAAGACAGGAACCGGCAATTCTACTTCATATTCTGCCGTCAGTTCCAGCACTCCCATTCCCGGTATCGCCCAGGATCTTTTACAGCTGACTCCTCCGCTTCCGCCAACAATCATACTTCGATCCATTCTTTCTTTCCCGACCGCATTTACAAGATCTGCATGCAGGCTTATCGGGTTCAGCACCGGAATTTCTGCAAAACTCTCTGCCACCTGCTTTCCTGCACTCTGCAGTCCGCATCTTACTGCAAACTGGATGCTTCTGAGCTCCAGCATCCAGATCAAACTCACCGCCGCATATAGGAACAGCGGAACACAAAGTACAGCTTCTACTGTTACCGAGGCAGATACAGATGCCTTTTCTTTGACACAAGATATGGCGATCAAATCAGGTAGAAAATCAAATCCTTCCTCCTTTTTGCGAATATCAAATATGTGTTTGTAATTCAATATTTTTCTGTACATCATCAAAGGAATTTTATTTATTATTTCGATTGTCCTCAGAAAAGACACCTGTATCCACCTCCTAACATTTTCATTTTTTGTTACTGATATTGATATAAAATATGATACTGATACCGGATCCCTCTTCTCAGATAACATGTCATGTCAAAGTCTGCTCCTGATACGCAGGCATCTGCCCGGAAAAACGTTTTCTCCATTCCAGATCGCAGATTTATTTCCACCAGATCCAATGCTCTCATCGACAGTTCTTCCTTTGATTTTAAAACCAGCATCATTTGCAGATACTGCTCATAAGAATTTCCCTCTTCTGTCTCCTTCCCTTCCGGAATACTTCTGTTCTTTGCCAGTTCAAGCAGACCATCCAGCGTCAGATTCCAGCTTTCCTTACTCTTTACAGCCGGAACCTTCTTCCCTGCCAGAAGCGTCTTAACATCCGTAAGGCTTTCTCCATAAGCCCATGCAAGAAGCAGCGCATGCTTGATCACAGGTCCGATCTCCGGCGAAAGAAACACCGCACTCAGTGTCGTTGCAAGGGTATCCACCTCCATTTGCATGTCCTTATCGGTCAGCAAATATCCATAATTCACTGCAAATCGAAGGATTCGGATTCTCCCGATCACATATTCCAGATTGTCCTTGTCGCTCGCCTTTCCTCCTAACAAATACTCCATCTCATAGTCCAGTACCGTATTCTTTTTCTTATTTGCAGCATTGCCAAACTTATCTATAAGGTACAGATTGAAAAAAATGGTATCTCCGGCTCCATTATCTTTTTCCTTCATGGTTCCGTATCCCTGCCTGATCTTTCGGTTCGATACAGTCTCTTCTGACTTTACAGCTTTCGATGACAGCGTAAATCCTTCCGGACTGACCAGATTTAACAGTGCTTGCGCCTGTATATCCACAATATCCGCCAATGGATTATTTTCTGCAGGAAGTTCTTCTTTTTCACTTTCCAGCATCTGGTCAAGTTCTTTACTCGTCTCTATATTCTCTTTCCCATATTCATTTGCTTTCAGTTCCTGCTCCTTCCATTCGGATACCTTTCCCGTCAGATTCTCTATCGCCGCAGCTCCTGTCTTCATTTTCTCGTATTCAACCGCCTGCCGCAGAAATTCTTTCCCATTCTGGTCTGTCAGATAACGGATTGCCGCAATCTCTGTTTCTATATTTTCTGCCCCGTAAAAGGACAGTCGGTTTAAAATATTTTCTTCAGACATTGTTCCGGATTCATAACTGCCTTCTATTGCAAAAATACCATATCGCTCCAGAAGATCTTTCTGATATTCTGCAAACGCAGATTCCACTGCCCTGCCTGCGTCTGCTCTTCTCTCATTCTTTGCCAGCTGGATCGAGGCACTTTCCAGCAAAGCCCCAACCAGAGTAAGAAGCAGAAGAAAGACAGGCTTAGAAACACAGTAATCTCTCCCTTTACCATTTTTTTCATCTCTGTACACACTCATTTCTGAAATAAAATTTTTATTTTAGATTCCTGAACTTTCATTTGTTATTTTTTCAAATATTTTAGTTACAAGTTCATTAAGCTGTTTCTTAAAAATGATAACCAGACCGATAATGACGACCATAAATTTAGCCCCTGTCTTTTTCATGCCTCAAAAGCCTTATAAACACTGGATTTAACCATATAGACCAAAACGTATCATTCGTCTATTTTCTTTGTTTTTTGCACTTTTTGTATGTTGTGTGCATTTTGTAGCCAGTATTTTTATTTATTCATATCTATACAAAACAAGACAGAATGTACTTGCTTTTTTACTGTACATTCTGCCTTGAATCATTCAAATTCAAATATTTAATTTTTCCTTTTATACTTTAGATATTTTTCTTACCCTTGCCAATTCTTCTCGCAACTCTGCATTTTCTTTTTCCAATTTTTTTATTTTTAGTTTCAATTCCTGTATAGTTGTTTTTGCATTAACTAAAGTTCTTTCCATAGCCATATCAATAATAATCTGTTTCGGATTATACGTTACGCTCTGTTGATGCATAGCTTCATTTACCACCCTGCGCATTTCTTCATTTCGATAAAAAAATCCTTTAGAAAAGCCTGTTTTTTGAATCAATGCAGCAACTGTTATTTTTTCTTTTGATTCCAACATTTCTTGAATTTCCCGTTTTGCGGTTTCTACCTTCTGTTTGCTACGTTCCAAACTACATTCGACCATTTTATCGTATTTCATAGATTATCGTCCTCTCAAAAAACTTGTACCACACCATTCTCACAATTTTTTTAGAACAGAAATTTCTTTCCTACTGACCCGTTTATTCAATTTCTCTAGTTCTTGCTGCAACAGTTCATTTTTTCTTTTCAATTCCTGATTTTGTTCTGCTAATTTCTCGTTCTCTGCTTTGGCTTTTAACAATTCAATTTTCAACTCAATTACTGAATTTTCAAGTTTTCTGTCCATTGCAACCGGATGTCTATTCTTAAAAATTGCTTCCTGTCTATGTATTGCGTCATCCATTTCTCTTCTGATAAGCTCATTTTTATAAAAAAATCCTCTAGAAAGCCCAGTTCTTTTTACCAGCTCTGCTACGGTAATTCTTTCCATATTTTTAAGCATATCAGATATTGTATTTTTTGCAATATTCATCTTCCTCTGACTTTCAGCCTGCGTAATCGCTACCATCTTATCATATTTCATAATCATCCCATCCTTCTATGATATCTAATAGGATCATGTCCATTTTTTCTCTTGCAGCTCTCGTTTCATCTGCCATCAGTTTATTGCCAATTTTTCGATAATGATGTACCGAATATATGGAGGTATGCCCCAGTAGCTTAGCTATCATCCAGTCATCCACATGCATTTCTGTCAATTTCTTTCCATAACAATGTCGGAAAATATGGGTTCCAAACTTCAGAAACTCTCCATTATCATCCCGGATATCTTCTTGGCGTATCATTTTCATAATCTGATTTTGAATCATGCTATATTGATAGGGTTTAGTCGGATCATCTTTTTTTACAAAAATATAAGTTGTTTCTCCATACCGTTCCTTTGTATAATCAATTGCTTTCATAATCAGTTGTGCCACTTCTTCACTGATGGCTTTTTCATAGGTGACTGACTTCACCTGATCAATCCTTATAAAATATCGATTATTCCGCATGCTTAGGCAGTCTGTCTTTAAGGTCAGCGTATCTGAAATCCTCGTTCCCAGTAATTGATGGATAATCAGTGCCCTACATATCTGCTCATCCATTTTGAAAATGTGTTCGTTTAATCTTTTGATTTCCGCATCTGAATAAAATTTAAATACATGTCTTGGTGTGCTTGGGAAGTCATTACTCAGAAATAATTCGCTCATGCACTGCCGTTCATATAAATTCCCAACATCTTCTATCACCCTTCGCAGTGCATACAAGTCAGATCTGTAATTTTTCCGTTCATGCACTTCCGTTTTCAGATATATTAGATATTCTTCTATATGCATCCGTTCCAAATCTTGTAGCGATTTGATATTCGGATATTTCTGTTTGAGAAATTTTGAAAACCGCTTTACTGCTATCATTTCACTATGGATTGTTCCTAACGGGGCATATTTCAAATGCATAAAAATCACTTTTTTTACTTCTTCCCGGATATCAGGTTGTACAATTCCAGTAAAATTAAGCGTTTCCGTATTCTTGATCGGATTTCCATGAATAGGAAAATCAAAATTTTTAAGCGTCCATATATCTTTTTCCTGCTCGTCTCGGTCATCCTCTTCTTCCAAAAATTTCAAGAATTTCTTCATATGCTTTACAATGTTAGGAGTTTCAATTCCTACCTTGTCATATGCTGGCCGATATTTTTTACTTGATAAAGCATACCCTTTTTCCAGCATCCATCCTTTTAACATGCGGATGATTTTTTCCTCTTTCCCATATAAATTCTTCCAACCTTCCAGCGATCTCTTCAGATGGCAACCCTTCCAGATTAAAATACCGTTCTGGTTTGATACGCATTTTCTGAAGCTGCTCTTCGGATGCTGATTTGTAACAATCCATCTCATATATGTAAATTCTTTTTTTCATTTTCTATCACCACGT
>ENA-OPVT01001482-OPVT01001482.1-human-gut-metagenome-genome-assembly--contig:-NODE-1482-length-14733-cov-2.463415_pt1 | contig 14733 bp, 14 predicted proteins | sample MGYA00241499_ERZ501990 | MGnify/ENA primary metagenome ERZ501990 (study PRJEB25962, sample SAMEA2042104) | human gut metagenome | biome: human gut; feature: human-associated habitat; material: faeces...
ACACTCCTGTATTGATGGATGACGGTAGTATTGCTTATCGTAAGTTTGGAGAGAATACAGATGTGAAGTATTCGTATACTACAGGCAAAGCACGTAATTGGTATATGGAAGCCAGCTTTAATTATAATCGTACTTTTGGTGATCATACGGTGACAGCCTTAGTTTTGTATAATCAACAGAAAGAGTATTATCCGAAATTATATTCGGACATTCCTCATGGATATGTCGGATTAGTCGGACGTGTCACTTATGATTGGAAGAGCCGCTATATGGCAGAGTTTAATGTGGGTTATAACGGTTCGGAAAACTTTGCGTCCGATTTGCGCTTTTCTTATTTCCCGGCTGGTTCTATAGGTTGGGTGATGAGTGAAGAGAAGTTTTTCCGTCCTCCCGCCACCAAGCAAAAAAGCCAGGTGCAGAGCGGACCATAATAGGTGATATGGTGAGGATGCTTGCGCAGGAAGATCGCCGCTTGTCCGACGAGATATTCCAGTCCGCCCGCAGCCTGTAGGGCCGCAGCGGCAGTCACTACGGCAAGGATGATCATCATCACATCAATAGGTGCGCTGCCCGGCTTCAGTCCGAAGCCATAGACCAGCACAAAGACGCCGAGCATACCGAAAATACCCAATCCGATTCCTCCCATCCGTGCGCCAATGAAAATCATCGCCAGCACGACTGCGAGCTCAAGAAGAAGTACCGTTGTCGCCATGAGATTCGTTTGGTTGTTGATAATTGATTGGTTCATTCCACCCGCTGCACTACCCTCGTCACAGGCTCCTTGTCCAGGGGTGATTCTCAATTCGCTCTCTTATTCGAATGCAAAGATAATGCAAATCGAAGACAATACAAAAAAAATGCAATTCTTTTTTATTGTTGACTCATCCAAAGAAGCTACCTTTGCCGGATAATGTATAATATAAATGTACCCAAGGCGAAGCGTTGTATTTTGTTGTTTCCCTACAAGCGACCCTTGGTTTGCATGGGCCTCGAAGAGGCGATGTCCCCGCGAAGCGTTGTTACTTGTTGTAAAAGTTGTTCAAGTTGTTTTTCCAGATCAGCAAGTCGTATAGGAAACAACACAAACAAGCCTATCACTCCATTTTCCAGATGAAGCACAAAAAAGGCCGTGGCAACTTCTGAGCTTTTTCAGAAAACGCCACGACCCTACTATCAGAACAGTTTATTCTGGCCTAATTACGCTTTAGAAGAAATAGGCCACACCAATCTGCCAAGAGTTGTTCTTGCCCTTGGTAGCATACTTGCTTAAGTCAAGAACATTGCCGACAATGCTATTGGCGCGGATGTCACCCGTGCTGCCACAAGCAATGTTGTAGTTGGCCGTGACCTGCAGGTGGTTGAGCACCATGGCGCCAAGACCCACGTTGACGCTGAAGTTGGAAGTCTTCAACTTCCACTCGGCTGCCTCATTCCAGAGGCTCTGCTCCTTGTCGCCAACGTTGAAGCCAAACTGCGGACCTGCGAAGAGGAAGATGCTGGCCGTAGAGCCCAGTCCAATGCCGTAGCGAAGGTTGATGGGGATGGCAATCTGGCGCTGCTTGAGCGTCTGCTCCGTATCGACAACACCCTGCACTCCATCCACGCTGACCTTGGCCTCGCGCTGGTCATAGAGGGCGGAAGCATCAATACCGAGACCGACTACGGGCAGGGTGAACTTCACGGTCGGACCGACGAAGAAGCCAACACGGTTGGAAGCGTCGAGAACCTCCTTGTCGAGCGACATGTTCGTCACGTTGACACCAGCTTTGACACCAAACTGCACCTGAGCACTCGCCGTGGTGGCACTCATCAGGCCAACGGCAACCAATAAAGTAGTAAAAAACTTTTTCATACGGTTTCTGTTTTAAATTGTTAGAAAAATTATAACCATCAGGTCCTTTGGCGTTTACACGCCAAAGGACCCACACACTCTCTCATCAATGGCGCTGGCGGCGCACGGAGACGCGTGCTGCACTGCCCGAGCCACTACCGCCCGAAGGTCTGCGGCTGCGCTTGACAGAAGGCTCCTTGTCACCCGAACGGCGCGTGCGGGCACTACGCTTCGGCTTTCTGCCGACCTTCTCCTGCGCGGTCTGTACGCTATCCAGACTATCACGCTTCTCCGGGTTGCCGAAGATATTCTTCTCGAAGTCCTGGAGCTCCTTCTCGATCTTCTTTTGCTCCGCGCTCATGGCCGAATCGGTAGGACAATACTGCGCGAGCGTGCGTCCAAGCATGTTCGTCGTCTTGTAGATCTTGCCCTCATACATATTGCGCGTAAAATAGTCGTCAACACTCATGACCGCCGCATTGTTGAGATTGGAGGTCATCATCGTCTGCTTCGAGAGATAGGGAGCCAGGTCGTCGTACTTCACCCAGAACAAAGGATACTTCGTCTCGCCGTCGCCGAAATCGTCCTCGCGATAGAGTATCGGACAGAGGGCGATGACCTTGCGACGGAACGTGGACGTGCCTTGGTCGTAGTAGGCGCTCTCCTTGAGGTAGTAGCCCTTCACCTCGCCCGAGGGAATGTCGCTATTATCGAGATAAATGCCCTTGCCGCGCCGCTCGTAGTAGATCTTGTAGTTGTCGAGAAATTGGATCGGCTTGATACGGGCAGAGTCGGTGAAGAGCTCGTTGCCGTCCAGCCTATACTCGTAGCAGTAGATGTCGCGGTGGAGCATCAGTTTGAAGATGTAGGTGAAGAGGTTCATCTGGCTGCCAATGGGCTCCGTCGGATAATAGAGACCCGCATTGGCGTCGTCCGTCAACTTCACCTCGCGGTAAAGGTCGCGGCGCCACACGACGTCCTCAGGCATCTCCTGTACGGTGGGGAAGGAGATGAGGGCGCGCGTGGTGAGCGCGTTGGCTCCCGTCTGCGTCTGTTGTTTCTGTTGTTCGACTCTTCGCTTGGCGGGCTGGGCTACGACCGAGACCACCGAGAGAGTCATGCAAAGGATGAAGAATATCCGTTTCATCGTATATTTCCTATTCTAAGTATTGTCTATTCTGTTCGAGATGTAATATCATTCGCTACCTCACGATCACCTGCATGGCATTGCCTCCACCCAGACTGCGAGTGGTACCATCAGGACCGTGGACTACCACGTTAGTGATGTAGAAGCGACGGTTGCGGCTCAAGTGGCGGAACTGCTCCTTCTGCTGGGCCGTAAAATGCGATCCGTTGGAGGACAAGGGAACGGCATTGCCCATGTTGTCGAAGAAGACGGTCTGGAAACTCGTCACCTGGAACGGGATGTCGAGCAGTCCGTCGTCGATGGCTGCATGAATGCCCGAGGCTGCCATCAGGTTGGCCTTGGAGAAACTGCCTCCCTTGAAGCGGTCAGCGCCCATGGCGATGTAGGGAGCTGGATCGGGCAGTTTGCGCACCCTAAACTTATACTCGCCAACCAGTCGGCCCTTGGCAGAGACGCGGAGCGTGACGGGATTGCCGGGCGTGGTGGGACGTGCGATGAAGTGGCCGCCACCACGGGCCGTCAGCGTACCACCCGTCATCGTCGCCTGCACATCGCTCTGCGAGGTGTTGGGGATGGAGATGGTGATGGGGTTGTCGAAGCCCGCATAGAGCACGTTCATCAGATCGGCAGCAATCGTCGCCATTCCGTCGAAGGGCGGTATCTGCTGCATTCCGTCGGGCGAAATGTAGTTTTCTGGCTTCGGACCGCCAATGACCATGTAGTCCTGCTTGAAGTCGCGACGCAGCACATTGCCCATCAAGTCGCGCACGAGCATGCAGCCCTGGATGGTGTGCTTGCCTGGCGCTCCTGCCTTGACCTGAATCGTGTTGCCCTTGATCTTCTGTCCGTTGACATAGACCTCCGGCGACTGGGTGGAGTCAACAGCAGCCAGCATCATACGGGCCGTGATGGTCTCGCCCGGATAGAGGCGCGTCTGATCGGGGACAACGATGGCTTCGAGCTTGTTGACCCGAATGTCCTTGAGTCCCACGTTGGCCACGAGCGTGTGAAGCACCTCGCCTTCCGCGTAGCGTATGTCGCTCTGCAACTTGGAAAGCAGCGTGACGGCGGCCGCCGTAGGCATATCCTCAAACATATACTCCTCCCAGTTTTTGTTGAGCGCCGCCGAGGGCACGGTCGTGGAGAGGTTGCTGCTGATGATCTGCTTCTGCAATGGGTCGTCGATGAGACGGAGTATCCGCTCACGGTAGCTATTGATAGCGTCGAAGAGTTTGCGTCCCTGTCCCGTGCCCGGGCTCAGCATAACGACGCCTGCTGCTTCGAGGTTGTCTTTATTCTTGATGTGAAGCGGATCGCCCTCCGGTCCGTCGGCCTCACGGACGATGAGCGTCTTCAGCTCTTGGGCGTAGTTGAAGAGCGAGTCGCTCATAGCCCTCACCGTGGTGGCACGCTGAAACCACACGCGCGCCTTGGCAGGATTCTTGCGCATGATCTGCTCCAGCTCGCGATAGATGGCCTCGTTCTCCTTCGTGGAGTTGCCCGTCGTCCGGTTCAAGCTCTCCTCCACAATGGAGAATCCGTTGAGTACCTCGGTGGAGATGTTCAGCGCGAGCATGGCCATGAGGACGACGTACATGAGGTTGATCATCTTCTGGCGGGGCGATATCTTGATTTTCTTGATAGCCATATTTTGCGTTGTGATAATGCAGGGGGCGGGGCCGTAAGCCCTGGCTCTCCCCTACTGTATGCTGTAAACTACTCGGCAGCAGGAGCCGTAGGGGCTGCTGCGCCAGGGGCTGCGGCCCGCATGTTGACCGTCATGGCCTCTATCATACGGGCGTAGATAGCATTGAGGTCGGCAATCTGCTGTGCCATCTTGCGCGTCTGGTCGTTGATCTGGTCGATGGTGCCCACCTGCTGGCTCGCGCCCTTAAGCTGCATCTCGTAGATCTTGGCAATGCCCGTGAGCGTACGGTTGAGGTTCTCCATCTCCTCGCTGTCGCGGGCGAGACGCTGGCTCTGCTCATTGACCTTGCCCAGCATGTCGGTGAGGCTCTTCAGCGCATCGACATATTTCGTCTGTGCCTCGACCATCTCGGGAGCCTGTTGCTGTGCACCCTCCACATCGCCGCGCTGATAGTTGAGCATAGCCATAGCCACCTGCTCTGCGGTGGGCATGGAAGCAGCTGCAGACTGTGCGCCAACCGCAGCATGGGCTGCATCGAAGGCCTCGTCAGCAGCAGTCTGCTGAGCGCCGTGGTGAACAGCGGGACCCGCTGAAGGAGCCGTTGAGCGAGCCGCCGTGCGACGGTGGCCCGAACGGCCATAGACCACGCGGGGTTGGGCCCCACCAGCGACGTCGGCCTCGTCGGCCTCATCGCTATGCTCATAGTCGCCAGACTCGTCAGTATCGTCGCCAGACTCGTCAGCATAGTCACCAGCCTCATCGTCGGCAAAGACCTGCTCGCCCGCGAAGGTGACACGGGTGGGAAGTTCGCGACCATCATCGGTCTTGTCGAAAGGACGGTCGAAGGCCGAGAGGAAGAAGACGACAACCTCCGTACCCATACCGAAGAACAACCAGAAGTTGGCTCCCGGCAGGTGGGTGAGCTTGAAGAGTGCGCCAAGGATCACGATTGAGGCGCCCCAGCTATATCCGTAGTTGAGAAAGGTCTGTCCAGGGACGCTGTCCATCCACTTCTGCAGTCGGTAGATGACATTATATTTACTGTAGTTCGACATTATCTTTTCTTGCTTCGTTTTTGACTTTTCTTACTCATTCTCGCTGCCTCGCTCGCGCTGCTTGCCAACGATCGCACACAACGGAAGCCGATGTAGGAACGCGGCTGGTTCTGATACTCCCAGGTGCGCCAGGCTGCACGGATGTAGCTCTCAGGATCCTTCCACGAGCCGCCGCGCACGCTCTTCTTTTTCAGTCGGTAGGGATCTTCGAGCGCCGCCTTGTATTCGAGCTGCGGATTGAGGTCGTTCATTGCATCGACACCCGCCTCGGTATAGACCGTGCTGGTCCATTCTGCCACGTTGCCAGCCATATCAAAGAGTCCGTTGCTATTGGCCGAATAGATACCCACCTTGCTGGTGATGAGGTTGCCGTCCTTGGTGTAGTTACCACGGTCGGGCTTGAAGTTGGCATAGAAGCAGCCGTTGCCGCTCTTCACGTCTTGGTTGTTCCAAGGGAACTCATTCTGATCCTTGCCACGGGCTGCAAACTCCCACTCTGCTTCGGTCGGCAGGCGGTAGCGCTGCACATAGCGTGCCTCGCCGCCCAGTCCCTTGAGCAGATAGTCGGTGCGCCAGGCGCAGAAGGCGTTGGCCTGCTCCCACGACACGCCGACCACGGGGTAGTCGTTGAACGACGGATTGCTGAAGTAGGAACGCAGGTAGGTCTCATTGTCAGAGTTGCGGAAGTCGTTGACCCAGCACGTCGTGTCGGGATAGACGTTGACAATATAGGTATTGAGGAAATCCCACGGTCCGGAAAGCGGACGGTTGATGGTCTCGCTGTGGATCACGCCCTCGTCATCGACATAGGCCGTGTCCTTGCTGATCATCACCACCTCGTTGGGATCGACCGCAATGTCGGTGTTGAGGTTGCGCTCCTGCGGGTTGAGACGATTGCGGCGCAAGGCTGCTGCCGTGTAGTCGTAGATCTCGTAGCGGTAGTTGAGCTGGCGCGCGTCGAGCATCTTCTCTCCCGTGGCAGGATTGGTGACGTAGAGGCTCTCGAAGGCTCTCAGCTCGTCCTCCGTCGGCTTGCGAGGCAAACGCTTGTTCCAGTTGAGATGAGGAGTAACGGGGTCGCCGTTCTTATCCTCGGTGATCATGTAGCTCTCGTCGCCACCGTAGGACGGGTCTGCCAGTCGGGTACGGAGAATGGAGTCGCGCACCCAGTGGACAAACTGCTTATACTGCGAGTTGGTCACCTCTGTCTCGTCCATCCAGAAGCCATCAACACTAATGTCCTTCACGGGCATTGACTTGCCCCACAGGCTGTCCTGTTTCTCAACGCCCATCCGCAGCGAACCGCGCTTCACGAGCGTCATACCGTAGGGCGTGGGCTCCTTGAAGCCACGTCCGCTCACGCCGACCACCTCGCCGCCTCTTCCTGACGACGACGCGCTCTTGCCACCGAAGCAGCCCGAGAGCAACATGGTGGCCATCATACTCGCGCAAATAGCCAATATGTACGTTCCTTTTCTCATATCTTACTGGTTTGGAGCACCCGCCCTACCCGTCTGGGGAAAAAGGGCGGCGCTTCTTTCTATTTTTATTTATCCTTATTTATTTATCTTAATTTATCGATCAACTCTTCTTTTGTCTATCTACACTCACCCATATCCATCTACTCTCACTGCTATCTACTCTCGCCCACTCGCTACAATATCCGCGCACTCTTGTGGAGGTTGCGCCCCTTCTTCTGAAGGTTGATATCCATCTGATAGCTCACCACCAGTTCGTGGTAGCCGTTGCCCATACCGGCGCCACCGGTGAACATCTCGTAGCTATAGCCGACGTTGATGCCCTGAAAGCTTCCGCCGATATAGCCCGTGACGGAGTTGGTAGGACTGTAGCCGAGACCAGCGTACATACGCTTCTTCTCGTTCTGATAGACCACGCGGGCAGTGATGTCCGCACGATAGGCCGTGCCGTCGTAGCGAGCCAACATCGAGGTGGGAACGCTGATGTAGGGACTGCGCAACTTGATGTTGTAACCTCCCGTGAGGTAGAAGGTGGGATCGACCTTCATCTCATTGGTCTCGCCGAGCCCCACGGTCGCGCCGGTGAGGTGCTGTCCACTCACGCCGACGTACCACTGGCGGTGGACGTAGTAGAGGCCGAAGCCCATGTCAAGGGCGTTGCCGCTGAGCTGCGACTTGGAGAAAGCTGGATCGCTGCTATCTTCCAGGTCAATCTTCGTACCGTCAAACTTCTCCATGACGAGGCCGAGCTGCAGACCTGCCGAAACCATACCCCCGAAGAGGCTTTTGCGAAAGGCATACTGGGCGGAAAGACGCTGGTGGGTGAACGCGCCTATCTGGTCGTTGAGCATCGAGGCGCCCACGCCATGATACTGCCGCAGAAGGTAGAGGGGCAGGTCCGCGCTCACATAGAACGTCTTGGGACTGCCCTCGTAGCCCGTGAAGCCCATTGAGTAGGCGCCCACGGCATTGAGTTTGTTACCCTTTCCCGCTGCAGCCGGGTTATACGAAGTCTCCATCAGCCAGTAGTGGCTAAAGACGGGGTCGTATTGCGCATGTGCGCCGATGACGGCCAACAGCGTGAGAGATATGACAATAATGCGTTTAAACACATTCCAATAACGCACCACTTCCCCTTTTATTGCCATGAGGGTTGATATATTTTGAGAGACGGATCAAAAAAAGTTGGGATCCTGCCGCGGTTTTTATGTTCCTCCGTCTTTGCCATCCCATCGTTTCGGACGGGACAAATCGTTTTCGAATGGTTCTAAAAAACCCATTCCAGCCTTTCATAAAACAAAAAGTGTGAAAGTATGGTTAAATATTTTCTGCTCTCTACTTTTTTGCGTAACTTTGCGGTGCAAATCAGAAACAGGTTGCACAAAGGGATAAAACAAATAGCATAAAACTTTTAAAAGATAAAACAATGCAGTATTTAACAAATGACAAGCTCGTTATCGTCGGCGCAGGCGGTATGATTGGTTCTAACATGGTACAGAGCGTTCTGATGCTCGGCCTCACTCCTAACATTTGCCTCTACGATATCTATGAGCCGGGCGTTCATGGCGTATTCGATGAGATTCAGCAGTGTGCTTTCGAGGGTGCCAACATCACCTACACCGTTGATGCTAAAGAGGCCTTCACGGGTGCTAAGTACATCATCTCCTCTGGTGGTGCTCCCCGCAAGGACGGTATGACCCGCGAGGACCTGCTCAAGGGCAACTGCCAGATCGCTGCCGACTTCGGCGACAACATCAAGAAGTATTGCCCCGAGGTGGAGCACGTGGTCGTCATCTTCAACCCGGCCGACGTGACTGCCCTCACCGCTCTCATCCACTCTGGCTTGAAGCCCAACCAGCTGACTTCTCTCGCTGCTCTCGACTCTACGCGTCTGCAGCAGGCTCTCGCCCTCGAGTTTGGCGTGCAGCAGGACAAGGTCACGGGTGCTCACACCTATGGTGGCCACGGCGAGCAGATGGCTGTCTTCGCTTCCCAGGTGAAGATCGACGGCAAGCCCCTCTCTGAGATGGGTCTCTCTGAGGAGCGCTGGGAGGAGATCAAGCACCACACCATCCAGGGTGGTTCCAACATCATCAAGCTTCGTGGCCGCAGCTCTTTCCAGAGCCCTGCCTACAACGCTGTGAAGATGATCGAGGCTGCTATGGGCGGCAAGGAGTTTACGCTCCCCGCTGGCTGCTATGTCAACTGCGATAAGTGTGGCTTCAAGAACGTGATGATGGCTATGCCTTCTACCATCGACAAGACGGGTGTTCACTTCTGCGCTCCCACGGGCACGGAAGAGGAGCTGGCTGCCCTCAACAAGTCTTACGAGCACCTCTGCAAGATGCGCGACGAGATCATCGCTCTTGGCATCATCCCCGAGGTCTCTGAGTGGACGAAGATGAACCCGAACCTCTAATCCGTTCGGGATTGTAAATAAGCTTTTTTGTTTACAACTTCATAGAATGAGGGGGTATCATCCAGCGAGGTTGATACCCCTTTTCATATTATACACCTTCCCCCACATTCCCCTCTCCACATTTTATCACCGACGCTACAACACTATTGTTTCGTCAGCAATATTTCATCACCAACGTTTCTTCACCCTCAGAAGTTATGGACAAAGCGACGCAGCGACACAACAACATGGCGGCCATTCGCTCCAGCGGAACAAAGCCCGAGCGCATCGTGCGCCAATACCTGTGGCGCAGAGGCTTTCGCTACCGGCTGAACAGTCCGCGCCTGCCTGGCCACCCCGACCTCGTGCTCCGCAAATACCGTACCTGCATCTTCGTCAACGGGTGCTTCTGGCATGGGCACGCCGACTGTGGAGGATTCCGCCTGCCCAAGACCAATGTGGCATTTTGGCAGCGAAAGATAGAACGAAACAAGGAGCGTGACCGCGAGGAGCAAAGAAAACTCGCACAGATGGGCTGGCATTGCATCACGGTGTGGGAATGCGAACTCAAAAATGCTCGGCGCCAGCAAACGCTGGAAGCATTGGCACACACGCTCAACCACATCTTCCTACAGGACCACAGCCGACCCAAAGGGCCGACCCACTACAGACTGAGGGAGGAGGAAGAAATGACGGGAATGGCAGCAGAGCCCGAGCAACGCGGTAGTGAACAGCCTAATAACGGTGGCAACAAATAGTCGGGTAATCGCGACAACGGTCGGCCCAACAATCGGGACAAGATCCAGCCTGAAGACCGTCTTAGCCGATAGGAAACAAACTGCCAAGAACCTGCGCGATGGCTTCAAGACCTTGCTGGTCAGCCTCATGAAAGGAATCCAACTCGCTGCTATCGACATCGATGACGGCTACGACCACGCCATCTTTCATGACGGGCACGACGATCTCCGATTGCGACCGCGAGGAGCAGGCGATATGGCCTGGGAACGCATGCACGTCGGACACCATCAGCGTCCGCGCCTCGGCCCAGGATGTGCCACAGACACCACGCCCGTGCTTGATGCTGAAACAGGCCAAAGATCCCTGAAACGGACCGAGCTGCAGTTCGCCGTGGCGCACCACATAGAATCCCACCCAAAAATAATAGTCGAAAGCCTCCTTGAGCAGCGCCGCCACATTGGCAAGCACGCCTACGGGGTTGTCCACTCCCTCCATCAATCCTTTCACCTGCAGCAGAATCTCAGCATACTTCTCTGCCACGCCAGAGGCAGACTGCGGTTCAAAAGTCTTCTGTTCTTTGTTTTCCATCATCTTACTTTTTGATTTAGGCTGCAAAGATAGGCAAATCCGCAGAAAATGACAAAGGAATGTACAACGAAGTGTAAATCCTCATAGGCTTTTGCTATAGTTATTCTATTATCTCTTTATCCAAAAACTAGGCATAATATGCCCACAAACAAGGCAAGGACGAGTGACAATGCACAGAAGCAGAGTGCCAGTAATGCTATTCCCATATTCTATTCTGATTTATTGTTTTGTTCTTTGTCAAACAAGTCATCATCCTCATGGAGCAGACCATGTACCCACCACGTATCGTCCTCCCTTCCAGCATATATCGACCTCATATTGTTTCCGTATTGTTTCCGTATTGTTTCCGCTTCCGGAAGCGAGAACGATAGGAGAACGATAGGAGAACGATACGGGATCAATACGGGATTGATACGAGAACGATACGAGAACGATACGAGAACGGTCTTTTCCGACTCCCATCTGAAGTTATTGATAAGAAATTTAATCTTTTTATCATTATTTATTTTGATTATATTTTACATTTCAACCACTTGCCTCTTTCAGCTGTTTATGCCAAGAAGGCGAGCTCACCATTTACCCTGGCGCAGCCTCTATACAAAGATAACCTTCCGTTCAGCTGAATGCAAGCCGATTAGCATGAATTAACGCCCCATTAACTATTCCTCCGTATCCATTTAACAAAGCCCATCTCAGGCCAAAAGCCTTCATTGCGGTCTTTCCTCATGTCCTATCCCCATTTTTTCCCGCCCAAAGGCTGCAACCTCTAATCTCTATCAGCAGCCAAGAGATGCATATTTTGACTTATTAAAATTGCGAACAAACGAAACTGTTAAGTTTGAAAATCATTTACGACAAAGACCACCGAAACCTAAGGAGCAATAGCTAGCAAGACCTTAAACACCGCAGGATCCTTGTCGCTGACATTTGCGCCTGTAAGGACAAAGGCTATAATCTCGCTTCTGTCATTGCACGCAAGATGCAGTTTGAAGCCGTGACACCAGCCCATAGTTCCTTTCCCATCGGTGGCGATACCTTAAATACCTTATTGGCGTATCGCCTGAGATTATGGCACACTGGGATCATCATAGAACCAACAAAGGTTATGCCGGTACACCTTCCGAACGCACCCAGATTAAGAAAGAACATGACTTGAAAGAACACTCGGCTTTCCAACTCCACAAAAAGGAACTGATAAGATGGAAAAGAAGTCAAAAAAAACAGGATACAAAAAAGCTGAACAATAGCGATCCATGACCCGTAGTCACTAACGCGCTATGCTCAGCCCTTTTCTTCTTACCTAAGAAACAATTCAATCTATTGGGGAAAATAAGTCATCCTGAACACTTTCAAGATCTTTTTAGTATATCGTGTTTTCGGGATCGAAATTGGCCCAACCTGCCGTCCAGTCATCGGAAGCGTCGCGGAAGGCACCTACGAAGGTAGCAGACTTGTCAAACCAGTTGTTGGACTGGAGTTCGGCAAACGATCCCTGGAAAGCGCCACCCACCGAGGTGCTGGCAGCAATGATGGACAGAATGCCCTGCCAAGAACGTGCCACCCATTGATCAACAACCTTGTTGCCGTTGGCCGGGAGGAGGAAGAACGTACTGGAGAAAGACTTCTTCGACGGATCGGTCGTCTTGGTCTGATAGTTGTAGAGTTCGTCCTTATAGACTTTGTTAAAGTCAGATCCCGTAATGTCCGTACCAGCGAAGACGATGCGGTGAAGCTGGAGCAGACCATCGGTAGCGGCCTTCTGCGTGTTGCCCTTCTCGCTGTCGAGTATAAGACCAATAGGCCATCCTGCTACGACACTGTTGTAGCAATTGAGACGCGTGTTGCGGCGCAGGTGCATTCCTGCCTGGAAGCGGCCCGTGGAAGAACCGTTGCCCGGGTTCATCTTGCCACCATCGAGATAGTCGGTGGTGTTTTGGAAGTCGGCGTCGAAGACCTTCGGGCCCAGGAACGTCATGTTGGAGAAGGTGGCAGAAGTGAAGGGCTCTGCCGTGGAACCCTCAGCGTTGTTGTCGCTCTCGAAACCATTGCTCTGCGAGGCGTCGGCTATACGCGAGTCGCGGACGCTGAGACCAAACTGCACGTTGCCCGAATAGCCATTGTCGGTGTCGAAGTCGTCATCCCAACCACGATAAGCGATGAGGTACTTGCAGTTGACCGTGCCACCAAACCACTCGAAGGAGTCGTCGTTGCTATAGCTGATCTGCACGTGGTCAACCGTCGTTCCAGCACCTACCGAACCAAGGGTGAGACTGTTGATCTCCTGGTCCTTCTTGAAGGGATAGCCAGCAAACTCGATCCGGACATACTGCAACACACCCGAGTTGTCGTTGGCGTCGGTGCCACCATGCTTCGTACGCGGACCTCCCTCTATCTGCTGGGCGAGCACGCCATTGTTGTTGGGAGCCTTGCCACAGACGATCACACCACCCCAGTCGCCAGGACGACGGCTGCCAGGAGCCTGCTCCGAGGTGAAGACGATCGGTTCTGTGGCCGTACCCTTGGCAATGAGTTTGCCACCGGGCTCCACGATAATAACCGCCTTGGTCTCCTTGTCGCCCTTGACGATAGTGCCAGCAGGAATGGTCAGTGTAGATCCGCTGGCCACATAGACCCAGCCTCGCAGCAGATAAGTGCCTTTGGCGAGCGTCTGCTGACCCTTGAAGACAAAGTTTTGGTCGCCGTTGCCGATGACCTTACCCTCGGGAGCCTCCTTGCCTTCTGCATCGAAGAGCACATGGTCGCACGACTTGAAGCCACCATCCGTGCCCCAGACGTAAGAGACGCTGGAATCTGGTGGCGTGACAGGGCTGTCATTGTCATCATCACTACACGCCGTCAGCGTGGCCGAGAGAGCGAGGATGCCGAGGCATCCGACAATCATCTTGCTTGTTTTCATCATTGTTTTGTTGTAATTAGTTGTTGTGTTGTGTAAGCGGGCTTGCGCCCACCCCACTTGTTGACTTTACATTGTTTTTTTTGCTGATACAGTGGCCTTTGGCGCCCACGCATCTCCGGGGAGAGATCAAAGTGTGAGAGTGGCCGAGAAATTGAGGTTCATTCCTGGACGGTAGCGGCGCGTCACCTGCTCTATACGGCGGCCCTCGCCCTGCACCATCACATCGGAGAACTGCTTAAACGTGACCTGCTGGTTGAGGAGGTCTCTGATGGCGAGTTTGATCTCCAGCGGACCAAAGCGCTTGCTGGCCGTCAGGTCGAAGACGTCGCGCGGCATCTCGTAGCTGTCCGGCACCCGGATGTTTCTCGAAGCGTCGCCGCCACCCGTGGTGCGTCCCACGCCCACGATGCGCTTGCCAATGCGGTTGTAGAGCAGGTTGACCGAGAGCAGCAATGGCTCATTGTAGTAGAAGATTCCCGTATTGACCAGATAGGGCGATTGTCCCTGCATGGGGCGATCGTACTCATTGCTACCCGGGGCAAACCGCACACGGCTATGAATGAGCGCCCCGTTGAAACTCCAGGAGAAGTCTTTCAGTCCGATGAAGTCGAGCTGCTTGCGTATGTCGAGCTCCAGTCCGTAGTTGTTGGCGGATCGTGCGTTCATGTAGGAGTAGATGACGTCCGTGCCACCAGAGAGCGTGTAGACCCACTCTATCGGACTATCGAAACGCTTCCAGAAGGCAGCCAGCGAGATGACCTCTCCGCGTGAGGGATACCACTCGTAGCGCAGGTCGAGGTTGTCCACATAACAGTTGCGCAGGTCGAAGTTGCCCTGTACGTCGGAGGCGAGATCGAAGTCGTAATAGACCGACGGCGACACCTCTCTAAACTCGGGGCGGTTGACGCTCCGGCCATAGCTCACGCGCAGCTG
>ENA-OPVT01001485-OPVT01001485.1-human-gut-metagenome-genome-assembly--contig:-NODE-1485-length-14726-cov-2.096312_pt1 | contig 14726 bp, 24 predicted proteins | sample MGYA00241499_ERZ501990 | MGnify/ENA primary metagenome ERZ501990 (study PRJEB25962, sample SAMEA2042104) | human gut metagenome | biome: human gut; feature: human-associated habitat; material: faeces...
TATATTTTATTTGTTGTAGCAATATCAGTATGTCCTATAATTTTAGTGATAGCCACATCATTTGCTCCTGCTGTAGATAACATACTTGCAAATGTATGTCTTGTATCATGAATAGTGTGTTCTCCTAACTCATCATATTTTTTTAAGTATTTTGTAAATTGATTTCTAAAAATAGCATAACTGATTTTATTCTCTTCTTCATTCAAGACTTTATATAAAAGAGATCTTATTTTAGAGTGAATTGGAATTAATCTATTTTTTCCAGCCTCAGTCTTGGATCCAGTTCTGATAGTAAATTCTTTCACATCATAATCTTTTAACTCTAAACTTAAATATTCATTAATCCTCATTCCAGTATAAATAAGAATCAATAGATGAGTCGCCATAATTTCATCATCAGCTTTACTATATAAAAATTTTATTTCATCATGAGTGAATACCATTCTGGTGATAACAGCCTCTCTTTTACCAACTTCAGCAAGACTGGAATAATCTTCTTTGATTATTTGAAGTTTAAGAGCATATTTGAAGATCCCTTTTAAAAGAGATTTTACAGCAAGTTTTGTAGCACTAGATTTATTTATACTATCCATAAAATTCTGCAACATCAAAGGTGTAAGAGATTGAATAGACTTATCTTTGATAGGATCAAAATTCTTTTTATACTGACTTTGAATATTTTTAAGCCTAATTTCTGATACTTTCTCACTATGTTCTTTTATATACATTTGAAAAATAGCATCAACAGTGACTTCAGAGTTTTTTATAAATTGAGGATCTCTGTTATAAAGCATTAAAGCATCCAATGCCTCTACTTTAGTTTCAAAATATCCAATTATTTTTTGTCTCTGCCTTTCTCCATGTTCATTTACACTAACTTTAGCAACCCAAGGTTTTCTCAATTTCCTCTTGCTCTTTCTAGTATTCAGTGAATACACAGAACCCATTCCATTTGCATTTCTCATAAAAAAATCACGTCCTTTCATAATTTTGTGTATTACAAAATAACCAAAGTCGTGATATACTATATTTGCGGTAGAGTACAGTTGACTTTGGTCAGTTTGTGCTTGTTCGGCAGCTCCTGTTACCAGCAGGGGCTGTTTTTTATTTAAAGTTTATATTTTTTATTTTTTACATAGTTTTCAAAACAACTCCATAATTCATCAAAAATAATACAAATTTCATTAAAATAATTTTTTAAATCTCCACTTGTATAATTTTGCCCTTTGTATAAAAAGCTTTCTTCTCCATGAGCTAGTTTATTTCTGGCATTTTTAATATTTCCAATATATAATGGATATTCTTTATACATTCCTTTAGAACTAGATTTAAAATTTAAACCTAATTTTTTAGAAATTTCATTAATATATTCTCCATCAATATTTCCAGAAATATCAAATACTTTTTCATCCAATTTTAAAATAATGTCATTTACAATTTCTTTAGATAATTTTTTTATAGCGCTTTCATAAGTTTGATATGAAGATGTTTTTGTAAAACAATTTTGTACTAATTTCTCTACATATAAATTCCTTATCTCCTCACAAGTTTCTTTGAAAGTTAAATTTTCTTTATTAAATTCTTCATAAGTGTATTTAAGGAATAAAGAAATACTAGATTCCATTAAATTATATAACATTAAAATAAGAGAAGATTTTATAATTTTTAAATAATCAACATAAGTCAGATCTTCTATTATATAAAACTTTGTAAAATCTTCATTAAATATGTTTTTTTCATACATAGTTATAATATTTAAAAGATATTCAGTCTCTTTTTTACGTTTTTCATATTCTTTTAATGTCATAATTTACTCCCCAAGAATAAGTTTTTTTACATAGTTTATCCTTCTCAAAAGCTTAGATTTATTATTTGCAGCATCTGAAGAAGTAATTTTATCAAATTCTTTCGAGTTTAATTTAGAAAGATCCATTATATTATTGATTAAAGCAGGATTTTCTTTTAGTGCCAAATTAGTTCCTATAGAAATAGCTTCAAATCTAGTTCTAGAAACACTTTTTTTATTATTTTTTATAAAAGTAATATTATTCTTTTTAAGAAAAGTTAGCATATTAAGAAAATCTTTTAACATTTTTTCTTTATTGAATCCTTCTTTTGTTTTTAACTCAGCATAATCATACATAAAATCTTTAACAGTTCCTTGATAATTTTCTAAATTTTCTGAATAAGCAAAAAATCTAAGAATTAATTCTAGTTCTTCTTTTCTTTTAGATTTATTTTTAGTAACTTTACATAATTCAAGAAATAATTCATTTTGAGAGCATTCTTTTATAAAAGCTAGAAAATCTCCTTCTAAACTTCCAGTTATAATTTCTATTGGTTCTAATTTTTTAGAACTTGTGTTTAACCTTTTAAAGATTTCTTTTCTATTTTCTATTGTTGTTTCTTCATCTAAAATAATCATTCTAAGAGCTGTTGTTAAAAAAATTTCTTGATATTTTTCTGGTAAATCTTTAAATTTGAAAGAATTCAAAGATTTTAGCTTATCTAATTTATTAAGAATTAAATTATTAGACTCATATTCTTTAAGGGCTTGTATTCTTTGAGCACCATCAACTATTTCTAATTTTCCTGTTGCTTTTTCTCTATATAAAAACATAAAAGGAATGGGAAGTCCCATTAAAATAGATTCTATAAATCTAGCTTTTCTTTCCTCATCCCAAACATATTCTCTTTGATAACTTGGTATAAAAAATCTTCCTTTTTCTAAATTATTTAAGATAGATTCTATTGGGAAATCAATAGTAGAAAATTTAATTTCTTTTCTAATATTTTCTATATTATTTTGAATTTCTAATTTATTATCTTTCATACTAGTCCCTTCCTTTTTAAATGATTAATAATAGTTTTTCCTATATATTCAGCTAATTTTGGAGGTACAGCATTTCCAATATGACGAGCAACTTCTGTAAATTTAAAATTATCATTTTCAATAAAAATGTAATTTCTAGGAAAAGATTGTAATAAAGCTCCTTCTCTTAAAGAAATAGCTCTATCTTGTTCGGGATGCCCATATCTACCAGTACCATAGTTATAGAATTGAGTTGTTAAAGTTGGAGCAACGTCATCCCATTTCATTCTTCCATAAACTGATTTATATGTAGCTCCACTTTTTCTTTTATAACATTCTGGTAATAAATCTAATGGCCAACTTTCCCATGTCTTTCCAGGAATGGAAGCAATTATTCTTTGTAAATTTAATTTATTTAATTTTGACGATCGATGAATCAAATCTTTTTCATAGATTTCACCAGCTTTAATTTTTGGAAGGTCACCAATTACTTCTTTTACTGTTTTTCTTTGCTCTTTAATATTTAAAAAATCTATTTGACCAAGTTTTGAAGCAAGGAGAACTAATCGATTTCTTCTTTGTGGAACTCCATAATTTTGAGCATCATGAATTTTATATGTAATAAAATAGTTATTTGCTTCTAATGTTTTTACAAATTTGTTAAAAATATCTTGTTTCAATAAAGTTGGAACATTTTCCATGGAAATTATATCAGGATTACATTGTAAAATAAGACGTAAAAATTCATCTAATAAATTCCAATCTTTATGTTTTGTTTTCATAGTTTTATCTGTTTGATAATTGGAAAATGGTTGACAAGGAGCACAACCAATAAAAATTTTAATATCTTCTTTAGAAAAAAAAGAAGATATTTCCTCCGATTTAATATTTTTAATTGACTTATTTATAAAGATAGCATTGTTATTTTTTTCATATGCATATTTACATGAACTATCAATATCAACTCCAGCTAAAACTTTTATTCCTGCTTGTTGGAGTCCATATGTTAATCCACCAATTCCACAAAATAAGTCAATAGCAACAACATTTTTTAACATTCTTATCACCTCCTAGTAAATTAATTATATTACAAATCAATTAAAACTTTAATAACCTTTCCATACTCTTTAAAATCATCATATGGTTGTACTAATATAGATTCATAAGCTAAATTAAAAGAGTGAAGTATTAACTTTCCATTATTAGTTCTTTTTTGCTTAACATATGATTCACCATTATAGTAGAAAGCTCCAATATCACCATTTTCAATAACAACATCTTTTTTTATAATAACAGTTGAATTGTCAGGGATCTTAGGTTCCATACTATCTCCTTTAACCTTAACTGCAAAATATGTAGTTCCATTAGGTTTTAATCCTGGAATAGCTATCATCTTTATAAATTCACTTTGGCATGATCCATATCCAGCACTTACTGATGCATACAAAGGAATACTCATAAACTCAACTTCAGGAATAGAATTAGGAATCTCCTCAGGGATTTCTAACCCCATTAAATAAGTAGGAGTAGTATTTAATGCTTTAGCAAATTCAATTATTTTAGATTGGGGTAAATCAGTCATACCTTGTTCAACTTTATGAATAGAAGTTTTAGATTTATAACCTAATTTATCAGCTAATTGTTCTTGAGATAAATTTAACTTTTCTCTTTTTTCTTTTATTTTTTCCCCTATTTCTTTTTTCATTTTTTCAATATCTTGCATTATTCCCCTCCCAAGAAATATTATTTATATTTTGATTATATAATATCAGTCACTAAAAATCAACTTTTTTTTGATTTTTTTAAAAAAATAGTTGACTTTAAGTGCACGGTGTGATATAAATATCTTAGACACTTAAAGTGAACAAAATAAAAAAGGAGGTGCGACTTCAATGATAAACAGTGAATTACTGGAAAAACATATTAAAGAAAGTGGGTATAAAAAGAATTTTATCGCTGAAAAATTAGGAATTACCCCATATGCTTTTTCTCTTAAAATATGTGGAATTAACGAATTTAAAGGTTCAGAAATAAAAATGTTGATGGCATTACTTAAATTAAATTTTACTGATACGCAGAAAATTTTTTTTAACTAATTTAGCCACTTAAAGTGAACAAAAATAAAAAAGGAGTTGAGAACATTGGAAAATTTAATAAAGATTGAAGAAAGAAATGGAGAACAGCTAGTAAGTGGAAGAGATCTACATGAGTTCTTAGAAATTGGAACACCATACAAAAAATGGTTTGATAGAATGTGTGAATATGGTTTTTCTGAAAATGTAGATTTTATTACAGTTGGACAAAAATGTCCAATAGCAAATGGAGGCTTTCAAGAGATAACTGAACATTTAATGAAAATCTCAATGGCTAAGGAATTATCAATGCTCCAAAGAAATGAGAGAGGTAAGCAAGCTAGAGAGTACTTCATTAAATGTGAGGAGGCTTGGAACAGTGAGGATATGGTTTTAGCAAGAGCCTTACAGATCCAAAATAAAAAGATCCTTGGTTATAAGGAACATATTGAAGTCTTAGAAAATAAAATCAAAGAAGATGCTCCAAGGGTATCATTTGCTGAAACTATTGAGAAAGCTAGTGACTGTATATTGGTTAGAGAGTTTTCAAAGATAATAGCTAATGAGGGAATACACCTAGGAGAGAAAAGCCTGTACAAATGGTTCAGAGAAAAGGGATTTATTTTTAAGAATTCAACAGAACCAATGCAGTCAGCAGTGCAAAGAGGATTGTTTAAAGTGTCAGAGAGAGTAATTAAAGCAGTTACAGGAGATATAGTGAGAAGTACAACTAAAATCACTGGAAAAGGGCAAATATACTTTCTAGGACTTTTAAAGAAAGAGTTTTTATAAGGAGATGAGGACATTGGAAAATAAAATAAAATTATTTAAAGAAAATAATAAAATAATAGGAATTGAATTAAATGGGCAAAAATTGAAAGGGGTTATCAATATAAAAATAAATAACGATTACACCGTTCAAAATTCAAAAGAGAGTGTAATCGTTGAAATCTCAAATATATCATCTTTGGAAATAATTAGTAATTAAGTTAGAAATAACATTAGTGGCTATTTCTTTTACAGCAGCCAATGAAGTTGCCCCAACTTGCTTAGAAATTTCTTTTGTTTTATTCCACACTTTATCTTCTCTAATATCAGCTAAAAACAAATGCCCCTGAGCAGATAAATCTAAAACAGAAGAAAACCCCATACAATGAGAGGCTTTTATTAATCCTAATTCATCAGCAAGATTAATGTGATATAAGAGTTTTTTAGAATCATATTTTTCTATAAAAGGAAATTCAGAATTAGTTTCTTCATCATCATTCTCTAGATCATCGTCTGAATTTCTAAAAACACTAAAGCCTTTTTGTTCAGCTTGTAAAAGAATATCCCTGATACAATCAACATCCATTTTCATATAAAACACCTCTTTAAAGTTTAATAGTGATATCATTATAACTTTTTGGAGAGGATAAATCAAGACAAGGAGGCAACAATGAAACTAAGTGATTATAAAAAAGTATTGGATGAACTTTCTAAGTTAGGTTATCCAGTGAGAGAAATGACAGCAACAGACACATGGCTAATGTGGAAAGCTTTTAAAAGAAATTAAGGAGGACAAGATGGAATACAAATATAGTTTAATTGTGAGTCAATGTTATCATCAGCATCATCAATTTATAGTAAAGATGGTACCAGACTTTGTAGAAAGAGCTAAAAAGATGTTAACAGAGTTAAAAGAGTATAAAGGAAGTAAAAACACTACTTACTTAGGAGATTTAGAGTGGTATAAAGATGAAGAAGTTCACAAAAGATATAACTACAATGGAGCTGAAGGTGATGTATATATCATCAACTCTAAAACAATTTTATCTCTTATAAAGGATTTTAAAAGATTTAATAGACAAGAAGTAGAAGGAATTAAAGTTTTTTCAGATAGAGAAGTATGGGAACATCTTTATGAGAAACATGACTATAAGAAAGTTGAAAGTATAGTGAAAAAATACTTTGAAATTATGTAAGGAGGTAACCGTGAACGAATATAAAAGACAAGAGTTGTTAGATCTAATTGAAGAGTTATATGAAGATGAGAGAATCAATCTTACAGCATATAACAAATTAAGATGGGCAATAGAAGAAGATTAGGAGGGAGCTATGAGAAGAGAAGATTTTAAAAAGATTCTACCAATCCACCTAAAAAATTGTGAAAAAATTCTAGCTGTAAGAGGTAAATGCTGGAAAGCAAGTGTTAGATGTAAAGAATGTCCATTTTCTCAAACTAACAATGCAAAAACTGGTAATGGATGCTGGGCTAGTTATTCAAGTGTATTAGCTAAACACTATGATAGTGAAGATAAAAGCTTAATAGCTAGTTGTGAGGAGTTTTTAAAACTGTTTGGAGGTGAAAATAATGGGTAGAGGTAAAAGTGCAGTAAAGAAAAGAGCTAAAAGAATTAGAGAAAAAAATGAGGCAAACTTACAAAAGATAAGAGAGTTAGGAGAACTTAAAACTTGGAAAACTAATATTATTACTACTAAGAGAGCTCCAAGATATGTAGGGTGATAGTGGTGGGAAGAGGTTTTAAAATTGACTCTAAGGGTAAATATGCAGAAGCTTTAAATTTCTTATTTAGTCTTTCAATGCCTGAAAAAGCTTTAAGAGAAGCTCCTTTATGGGAACTAAAGTTCATAATTGAAAGAGGTAAAGAAATTGGAGTTAAAAATATAGAGGAGTTTGTATTTTATATTAGGAGAGGAGGCAAATATGAAAGCAACAGGAATTTGCGAAAATTATGATTTTCCAAGAGCCACACTTATATCAATAGAAGATGCAAGTATTATTATAGGGATCAATAAAGAAACTTTAAAAGAAATGCTTGTTAAAGTTCACAAAGGTGGGACTGAAAACAGATGGCTTGGAGAGATATCACTTTGTATTTTAGGAGAAAAAAGAAACACATATTATATCTTTTTAGAAGCATTATTAGATCACTTGAAATTAAAAAAAGTACCTGCTGAAACCCCCATTTCAACAAGTACAAACTTAGAAAAAGCTTCTTAAAGGGATTATAACACACTGGAGGTTATAAGACAATGAAAAAATTTATTAAGAGAAATATAAAAGAAATTTATGTACTCTCAATACTAATCACTATTTTTTCAGTGCAAGTAGCATATGAAATGAGAGGATACCTAGCATTTGGTGGAGAGGTCCTTATACCTCTTCTACCAGTAATACTTCATATCTGGAGTCGTGATGACGTATGAGAAAGTTAAAAGGTAAAAAGAAAGAAGTTAACTTATTGCAGAAGATGGAAGAGATGTATCAGGATTCAATTAAAGAATTAGAGAGATTACTTGATGATCCTGTGGCATTTAAAACTTTTATGTATTTCTTCCAAAAAGAAGAGACTGAAGCAGCTATAGAAACTTCAAATGTTTTAAAGAAACTACTAGCTAATTCATTTACTAAGAATAGAACTTTAAAACTTCAAAGAGATTTAATGATAAAAAATGAAGCTTTGAATTTAGTTAAAAAGTTTTCTAAACAACTAAGACCTACAAGAAATTTATTAGTTTTTACAGCTTTATTTGAGTTGAATGAGCTTTTATGTAGCTATACTCAATATTCAAATAGATTTCTAAAAGCTTTAGAGACCACTGACAAAAAATATGGTTCACCAGAGTTCAAAGAAATGTTAGCAAATGCTACTGGAACTTTAATAATAAAGGATATAGAAGATTATTTAGGATATGAACCAGTTTTTTCAGGAGATATTCAAAGAAAGTTTTTAGATGTTTTAAACTGGCTTCCTAAGAGTATTGTGAGATTAATTAAATATAATCCTGATTTTTTTATACCTTCAGAGCTAGAACAAGTGATGGAGCATAGTTATGTTTTAACTGGTGATATAGTGAAACAACACTTTGTTTTCAGTCAAGAGATTTTAAATTCTTATGGAAAGGATTGTGAACTCTTTTACTCTATGGTGACTAGAATGGCAGTTGCAAGCTCATCATTAGATGAGTTGGAGAAAATAAATAAGAGTATAAGCAGGAAATATAAAGATGATATAAGGCACTTAAAATGCACTATCACAAGATTAAAAAATATATTTTCTATACTCTTCCAATTGATTGAGTATGGAGAGTATGAGGAGGATAATCAATGGAAAAGATAGCTCAACTATTAATAGATACAGTTGAAAAGCTGGGAATAGAAAGAAGATGTGTCAACAAAGATGAAACTTGGGAAGAAGCTAAAGAAGATATTTTAAAAGAGGCTAAAAAGGGAGCTTGGAACTATCAACTTTGGTTTAGACTTGAGTGGATAACTTGGGAAATTAAGCATTTAACAAGAGAATATTAAGGAGGATAACATGGAATTAACACTATATGGAATCACAAAAGAGATCCAAGTATTGGAAGAACTTTGGGAAATGGCAATAGATGAAGAAACAGGAGAGATAAAAGATTCTAATGTTTTGGAGGAACTACAATCAGATATTGAGGTAATACTTCAAGATAAAGCTGCTAGTTTAGTAAAGTATTGTAAGGCTAGAGATTGCTTTATAGATAATGTGGATCAAGAGATAAAGAAGCTACAAGCATTAAAAAAAGCAGCAACTAGCAAGCAAGATAATTTTAAAAAATATATAAAGATGTGTATGGAAAAAATAGGAGTTAAAAATATAGAGACTCCAAATGGAACTTTATCATTGAGAAAATCAGAGTCTATATCAATAGATGATGAGAAACTTATACCTGCTGAATTTACAACAATAGTTCAAGATGTGAAGATCTCTAAGACAGACATCAAAAAAGCGATAAAAGGTGGAAGAGAAGTTCCAGGAGCAACTTTAGTAAAAGGTATGAACTTACAAATTAAATAGGAGGATAAACAGATGAAGATATTGTTTATAGATACAGAGACTGGAGGAGTAAATCCTAAAGAATCTGCTTTGATTCAACTTTCAGGAATAGTGAGAGTTGATAAAAAGGATGTTGAGGAATTTAACTTCTATGTAAAACCTTTTCAAGGTAGTGAAGTTAATCCAAAAGCTTTAGAAGTTCAAGGTAGAACTCTAAAAGAGTTGGAAGATGAAAAATATAAATCAGAGGCTGAAACTTACTTTTACTTCAAAAAAATACTAGATAAGTATGTGAATAAGTATGATAAAGAGGATAAATTTATAGTTGCTGGGTATAATGTGAAGTTTGATATAGATATGTTACAAGCTTTCTTTAAAAGGCAAAATGACAACTACCTATTTAGCTATATTAGTTCATCTCCAATAGATCCTCTACCTTGCATAGGAATGTTACAGCTATGTGGACTACTTCCTGTGCTAGAAAATAATAAACTTGAAACTTGGTGTAAGCACTTTGGAATTGAGTTTAAAGCACATGATAGCTTAGAAGATATAAAAGCTACTAAGGAACTTATATTTAAGATTGCTAAATTGATAAGGAAGTGATGAAATGGCACGAAAAGTATTGATTCTTGGAAGTAGTGGAACTGGTAAATCTACTTCAATAAGAAACTTAAATCCTGATGAAACTTTTATTATAAAGGTTGTTGAAAAACAGTTACCTTTTAAAAAATCAGAAACTCTATATAATGCAGAGAAGAAAAATATTTTCACCACTCAAAAAATAAATAGCATCTTAGGTGCATTAGGGAAAATAGAAAATAATCCAAAGATTAAGACTCTAATTATAGATGATTTTAATTATTTGCTAACATTTGGTTACAAAGAGAAAGCAGCTGAAAAAGGATTTCAAAAATTTGAAACATTGGCATTTGGAATAATTGATATATTTGAAAAAATTGATACTATGAGAAAAGATTTAATAGTTTACATTATAGCTCATACTCAAAAAGATCAAGATGGAAAGTTATCAATGAAAACTATAGGGAAGTTTTTAGATGAAAAATTAGTTGTAGAAGGACTGTTTTCAATGGTGTTATTAGCTTTAGGAAGTGAAAATGACTATAAATTTATAGTTAATGGTATAGATCCAGCTAAAACTCCGATGGAAATGTTTGAAACCGATGAAATAGAAAATGATTTAACAATAATAAATAAAGCAATAACTGAATATTTTAATTAAAAGGAGAGATGTAAAATGGCATTATGGAATAATAATCAAGAGGATTTAACAACTAAGACTGGTACTGGAGAAAAAATTGAAGTAAGTGGAGTTTATGAACTTGAAATTAAAGAGGCTTATTTAACTAACTCTAAAACTTCTAAGGCTGTAGGAATAACTTTAAACTTTGATGGAGATGCTGGATATGCTAGAACAACTTTATGGCACATTAAAGGAGATGGAACAGTTAATAAATTTGCTGAGAAATATCTAAATAGAATGTTATACCTTTTAAAAACTAAAGTAGAGAACTTAAAAACTGAAGTTAAAAAAGTAAAACTATTTTCAGGAGAAGAGGTTGACAGAACTTTTATTACTAACATCCCTGCAAAAAAATTAGGAGTAATATTAGAAGTTAAAAAGGATCAAGAGAACACTAACTATGAAATAAAAGACTTCTATGATATTGGAACTGATAAAACTACTGATGAAATAATGAATAAAACTGAGGCTGTAACTGTACAATTCTTTAAAGAAAAATTTGAAAAGGCAGCTCCAAAGAAAGGGTATCCATTACCTTATGAAACTACTAAAAATATCGTAACTGAAGTTGAGGATGATGATGAAGCGTTCCCATTCTAATGATAAGGAGAAATGGCAATGAGCAAATATGATAAATTTAAAAAATATGGGGATGAGATAAGGTTTCACTACTGCCCCATATGTGGAAAAGAAAAAGAAAATCCAGATTTCAGCGTGAATTTGAAAACTGGTCAATATTATTGCCATTCAACTGGACAAGGTGGAAATATTAAAGAGATTGAGGATTTTGATTTTAAACTTCCTGACATCAAAAAAGTTAAAACTACTGCTGAAAGGCAAACATTTACCTTTGATGATTTGATGAAGAAAAGAGCTGGTTATCACTTAGGTGATGACTGGCTCAATTACTTAAAAGGGAGAGGAATATCAGAAAAAGGATTAAATCGATTGTGTCGCCTTGGAAAAGAAAATATGATGATGATTCCGATCACAGATGGTAAGAATGTTGTTGCTATAAAATATAGAACTTTAGATAAAAAATGTAGATCAGAGAGAGGGAGTCGGACTGACTACTTCTTAAACTGGCAAAATGTAAAAGATAAGTCTTATTTGATTATAGTTGAGGGAGAAATAGATCTCCTTAGTGCAATAGAAGTTGGGTTTGATAATGTTGTTAGTGTACCATTTGGAGCACAGAACATCAAGTGCATAGAAACCCAAAAAGATTGGATAATGAGTTTTGAAAAGATAATCATTGCAGTTGATAATGATGATCCTGGAAAAAAATGTAAGGAAGAGATAATAAAGGAATTATATTCTATAAAAGATAGACTTTATTCTGTTAATTATGGTGAGTTTAAAGACTTCAATGAGGTTTTAACTGGTGGTGGAAGTGAGACCCTTAAAAATATCATTCTAGGGGCTGAGAAGATAGTTTTAAACCCTGCCTTTGCTCCTTCATTCTTTGGAGAAAAGGGAAAGTTTTTATTTGATGTCTTTGCAAACTTTTTAAAGGAAAAATTTAACATCATAAAAATAGATAATGAACTTCATTGCTATATAGATGGAATTTATTCTAAAGGAAAAAGCTTAGAAAAGAATATGATTGAGCTTATTCCAAACTTGAAGGATACACATAGAAAAGAGGTTTTAAAATATTTAGATCTTATTTGTGAATCAAAGGAAAAGAATAATGATGGATTGATTGCTTTTAAAAATGGAATCTACAATATTTTTACTGATGAACTTACAGATTTCAGTCCAGATTATGTAGTGACTAATAAAGTTCCTTGGAGATATAAAAAAAAAACTTACTCAAAGCTAATGGATCAAACTCTTAATAAGTTTGCTTGTGATGATAAAGGGATTAGAAAGCTGATAGATGAGGTTGTAGGGTATACCCTTTTCTCCAAAAATGAGCTTGGAAAATCCTTTATTATAACTGGAGATAAGGCAAATGGAAAGAGTACATTTTTAAAAATACTGATATATATGCTAGGAAAAGAGAATTGTAGTGCTTTGAGCTTAGATGATGTTGTCAATTCAAGATTTAGAATATACCAAGTAGCAGGTAAATTGTTAAATGTTGGAGATGACATAGGTAATGGATACATTCCTGAGGCTGAAACATTGAGAAAATTAATTACAGGAGATATTGTTACAGCTGAGCAAAAAGGAAAGGATCCTATTGAGTTTAACTGTTATGCCAAGTTTATTTTTAGTGCTAATGATATTCCAAGAATTAAAGACCCTACTGGAGCAACTGCTAGAAGAATTATAGTTATACCTTTTAAAAATAAGTTTGATAGAACAAAAGAAAACTATGATCCTTATTTTCTGGACAAGGTTAAGACTGAGGAATGTATGGAGTATTTAATCAGCATTGGGATTGTGGGTTTAAAAAGGATTTTAGAAAATAAAGGTTTCAGTGAGACTGAAGAAACTAAAATTTTATTGGAAGAGTTCAATAGAAATAATAACCCAATTTTAGAGTATATTGACTTTTTAGAAAATGAAATAGACTCTCCTATTAACTTAGATTATTTGATTTCTACTTATTCTTGTATGAAGATTTTAAATGGAGTCTATGATTTTCCTAACAAAGATAGGTTGATAGGTTTCAATGAATGGGCAGTTGATAATGGGCATCAGAAAACTTCTATTAAAAAGTTTAAAGATGCTATGTGTGCTCAATACAATCTTGAGACTAAAAGAATCAATAAAGAATTAACAAAGGAAACTTATTTTTTAAGAAAGAACTATTAATTGTATATATTCTTGAGGTATATATCACATAAATGATAGAAAAATTTTTTTGAAAAATTTGGACAAGTTTTAATTTAAAATGCCAAGTTTTGACAAGATAATTTTAAAAACCTGTCCATTGTAAATATGCTTTATTTAATGTTTTAAATAATTATTGGACAGGTTGACAACTTTTTTTACTTATCTATTAGAAAAGTAGATAAAAATATAAAATATATAAAATAGGGTATATAAAAAGAAATATATAGTAGAGGAGTATGTCAAAAAAAACCTGTCCTCTTGTCCAAGGTATAATTTTTAAAAGGATTTTAGATAGTTTTGCTATGGTGAAAAGTTGTCTTGTAGATGTCACAAAACTTGTCCATTTTTTAAAAAGTTGTCCTTATAAAAGAAGGTAGTTTATGAGAGAAGATTTAAAACTTAAAAGAGGAGCTACTTTTATTGAATTTTACTATACAGGATTGATGATAGAAGATTCAAAGGAATTGGTAGCTTATATCAAACAAAATAGATGGTACTTTGATAGAATGAGATCTGACATTCAAGAGCAATTTAGACAGAAGTATAAAAATTTGAAGAGAATGGAGGAGAAAAGAAATGGGGAAGAAGATAGATCCTAATGAATATGTAGGGTTGGAGTTCACCAATAAGATTGGAGAAAGATTTAAAGTTCTTCAATATCAATTCAAGGATAAAAATAATTACTGCTTTGATATTGAATTTCTAGGAACTCACAATATTCAACTAGCTACATTAAATCAGATCAGGAATCAAACTTGTGTTGACTTAGTTGAAAGAAAAAAGGTTAAAAGGTTAAAGGTAGAATTGCAACTAAGAGAAAGAACCAAGTTAGTGAGTAAGGCAAAAAATACCTGTGTGATTCCTAGTAATTTAAAAGATAAAAATGTATTGTCTATAGATTTATCTACTACATCCACTGGAATTGCTTATAGCAAGGCTGGGATCATTGTAAGATGGAAAACTATTAAATCTCCTTA
>ENA-OPVT01001496-OPVT01001496.1-human-gut-metagenome-genome-assembly--contig:-NODE-1496-length-14690-cov-5.629587_pt1 | contig 14690 bp, 13 predicted proteins | sample MGYA00241499_ERZ501990 | MGnify/ENA primary metagenome ERZ501990 (study PRJEB25962, sample SAMEA2042104) | human gut metagenome | biome: human gut; feature: human-associated habitat; material: faeces...
TTTCAATACTTCTGTCAACATGAGATTCTGCTGCAAAGTTTACAACATAATCAATATCAAATCTTAAAAAAATATTTTCAACTAATTCATTGTTGCAGATATCTCCTTTTATAAATTCCACTCTTTTATTTTTCAGTTCATTTTCAATATTTTTTAGATTTCCAGCATAAGTTAATTTATCAAGAACAACTACAAAAATATTTTTATGTTTATTTAAAATATATTTTAGATAATTTGCCCCAATAAATCCTGCTGCTCCTGTTACTAAATATGTTTTCATAAAATCATTCCTCGCTTATATCCAACAGATATTTTCCATATTCTGTTTTTAATAGTGGTTTCGCCAGTTCTTTTAACTGTTCTTTTGTTATCCAACCATTTTTATATGCTATCTCTTCTATACAAGCAACATAATTTCCTTGTCTTTCTTGTATAGTTTCAATAAAGTTTGAAGCCTGTAATAAGTTTTTATGATTTCCTGTATCAAGCCATGCAAAACCTCTTCCAAGAAGATTGACTTTTAGATTTTTTTCTTCTAAGTACATTTTATTTAAATCTGTAATTTCAAGTTCTCCTCTTTTTGAAGGCTTTATTTTCTTAGCTTTTTCTACTACTGTATTATCATAAAAATATAATCCTGGAACTGCAAATTTAGATTTTGGATTTTCTGGTTTTTCTTCTAAAGATAACACATTCAGTTCTTCATCAAACTCTACTACTCCATATTCTCTAGGATTTTTTACAAGATAACCAAATATTTCTGCTCCTCTTTCTATTTTGGCAGCCTTTTTTACTATTGGAGAAAATCCTTGCCCAAAGAAAATATTATCTCCTAAAACTAAGGCACATGAATCATTACCAATAAATTCTTCACCAATCAAAAATGCTTCAGCAAGACCATTTGGTTTTTCCTGTACAGCATAAGATATATTTAATCCTATTTGATTTCCATTACCAAATAATTCTTTAAAACAATTAATATCTCTTGGAGTAGAAATGATTAGTATATCTTTTATTCCTACTAACATCAAAACTGATAAAGGATAATAAATCATCGGTTTATCATATATTGGCAATATTTGTTTTGAAACACTTATTGTTAAAGGATGGAGTCTTGTTCCACTTCCTCCTGCAAGTATTATTCCTCTCATTTTTTATTCAACTCCCTATATATTTTCTCTCTTCCTTCGTTTACTAACTTTTCTATATTTTCTTCATATCCTTTTTTCTTTTCATAAAAATTATCTGCTACATTTCCTTTTATTTTTTCTATAAAATAATTTTTATAATTACCATATCGTATTTTATTCAGTTCACTATTATATATTTTTCTTGTAAATATAAATAAGAATAAAATATTTATAAATATTATTACAAAATATTTAAAACTATTTTTATAAAAAATTATTTTTTTATTAAAAAAAGTAATTTGAGAACCATATGATAATGTAATTGCAAAAGGAATAACAAAATATTCTTGAACTCTATATAAAATAGGAAGCATATTTTGAAAATAATTACACACTATATATATCAAAGCTGCATTTTTTATATAATTCTTTCTATTATTAGAATTATCATATGCAAAAAATACTATATATAAATATATCAAAGTAATTATAAAAATAAATATATTTCCTTTTATCGATTTGTTTTGACTCATTCCATAAACTATACTATTAAAATAATTTAGATACATATCGATATATCTATTTGAAATTATATTTGAAACACTTTTAAATATAAATGGTAATATTTTTATTATTGTAAAAATAAAAGCTATTAATAAGAATAATCTTTTTTTATTAATATCTATTTTATCTAAAAAATAAATTATAAGTCCAGTTATAGCACTAGTATGAAATTGAATTGCCATTAAAATTATTAAAAAATATTTTAATAATTCTTTTTCCTCTATATATCTATATCCTATAACAGTCATTGTTACTGCTATGAACTGTCGAATTGTTGGTTCTAAACTAGCTACTAAAAGATATTGTACAAAAATAATTAATATAAATAGGTAGTAATTCTTAGATTTTTTTATTCCTATCTTTAATATATTAAATACACAAAAACTAATAAGTATTGCCATAAAGAATTCATAATTCAATCCTAGTTTATTTCCTAAAAAATTTAAAAAGATATAACCTTTTTCTTCACGAAAAGGATTGTTAAAAATTATATCTTTAAAACAATATTTAATTATTTCTAAGTCATAATATTTTTGATAATTTAACCAATCCGTACCCATTTTGTAATTAAATGCTAGTATAATTACAGCACTAAAAATTAATATATTAATTTTTAACTTTTCTATCTTTACATTATTATTAAGTTTCAATGAGCTCAATAATAATACAAAAAAAAATATAAAATAAATCAATCTCTTATATTATAATAATAGCTATTATTATAATGCCTCCCTCTTTATTTGATTATTTAAGAACTTTATATCTACTTCTATTTTTCAAATAATTAAAAATAAAAATATTTCCTATAAAGCCAGAAATTATAAAAATTAATGTTGTCGCATAAGCAGCTCCTATAGAGCCATATTTTTTTATTAATATAATATCTAAAATAATATTTAGTATTCCTGAAATTATAGCTCCATATAAATTAAATTTTAATTTACCTATTGCATTTATAATATTTCCAGATGGAATTCTAAAAGTAGCCATAAAAAAATACCCTATTGATAAAACAATAAATGGCTGTAAACAGTCCATATAATTATTCCCAAAAACTATTTTTATTATTAATTTTGATAATAAAATTAATAATATACTTATTAATGCATTAATTATAATAAAATATTTTAGTAATTCTTTGTATTTTTTTCTTATCCAATTTATATTTTGGGAGTTTTTAGCAAAATAAGGATATACATATATCATTACTGACAATGGTATAAAACTCAAAGCCATTGGTATAAGAGTTGCTGTTTTATATGAAGCAAGTATATCTTTTTTAGCTATTATTATTCCTATTAAAAATATATCTGCAATGTATAAAATTTGAGATATTCCATTATTAAGCATAGCAATAAAAGAAAATTTATTAATTTCTCTTTTTTCTTTTAACGATATATCATTAATTTTTTTCCAAAAAAAGAATATTTTTTTTATAGTAGAACTTGCTATTAAAATTCCAAAAATATTTCCTATATATTTTCCTATAATAACTCCCACTATTCCACTAATATATCCTCCAAATAACATTCCTAATATATTGAACAATGTATTTAAATTTGAAATTTTTGCCATTTCTTGATTTTTTAATTCTATTCTTAATTTTATTTGAATAATAGAAAAAATAGTATTTATTATAGGAAATCCAATCATTAAAAAAAATATTTTTCTAGCTTCTTCTATTTTAAATATTCCCCAAAAAGAATAAGCTATCATTAATATAATTAAAAATATATTAGATATAATACCTATTTTTAAACTATATTTCACATATTTTTCTTGCTGTTCAGGTTCACATTTACTACCATATTGCATCAATCCTTCTGTTATTCCAAAACCATTTATTAATAAAAATATAGATAATATATTTTGTGAGTAATTATATAAACCAAAATCCTCTTTTGAAATAACTCGAATTAACAAAATTCCTCCGCAAAATACAAATATTTTATTTAATACATTAGAAGTAAATATATGAAAAAAGCCTTTTTGATAATTTATCTTGATTTTATTTAAAATATCATTCATTTTTCTCCTTTAAAATAAAATATTTAATAATTTCATTGATTTTTATTCAATAAATTTATCATATCTTCATCAGTTTCTAATATTCTTTCATTATTATTGTAATAAACCCATTTCCCATCTGAAGTTTGACTATAAAATTTATTATTAAGACTTCCTTTTTGTATTATTCTTATATCAGAATTTATTACAACACAATTGTCAGGAATATCTTTAACAATAACAGCATTAGCTCCTATTCTCACATTATTCCCTATTTTAACTTTTCCTATTATTTTTGCTCCAGCCCCAATGTAAACATTATCACCTATTATAGGGCACCCCCCCCCTTTAGAATCTGGTAATGTATTACTACCAATTGTAACATGTTGAAATATTACAACATTTTTTCCTATTTTTGCACCACCACTAATAAAAATTCCATTCAAACCATGAGGAAGAATAGGAATAGTTTTAAAAAAAGAGGTATCTCCGATATAACTTCCTTTATTATCAAGATAATTATAATATAATTTATAATATAATTTATTTTTTTTTACCTTCTTTTTTATTTTCCAAATTCCACCCAAAAAATGAATTAAAACTTTTTCTAGCATAATCTTTCTCCTATTTTTCTTTATTAAAATATAATTTTAAAGTTGCCAGTAAACCTATTACTTGAGCTTTTTCTCTTGCATTGCCTGTTTCATATAAATATTTACAATCTTGTTTTAACTCATTAAATTCTGATAATCTTTCAATATTGTCTTTATAGTAATTATTAAAAATATTTTTTAGTTTAGAATTATTTTTATACCATTCATCAAAAGGATTCATTCCTTTTTCTCTTCTTATAAAACCTATTTTTTTTAGTATTCTCGGAATTACCTGAGATATTGGAATATCTCTTCCTAGTATTTTTACATCTTTTTCTCCTATTTTTCTTCCATTATGAGAATATCTAGCTGCTACAGGATATTTTTTTAAAATCCAATTATCATATAATTTATTTCCTTTTCTTTTATCCTGAGGAATTTTTAAACAGAATTCTAAAAAATCAATATCTAAAAAAGGAGAAATCACCCACAGATTCGGAAATAAAATTGAACTTTCACTAGCTACGTGTATCCCCCTATTTACATAATTAAATATTTCTTCATTTTTATAAATATTATTAAAAAGATTCATTTTTAAAACTTTTTTTAAAAGTTTATTTGAATAATAATATTTTATATTATTAAGTTCTAATTTTTTTTTAGAATCTCCAAATACACCTATTACAACATCACCAATCATTCCAGTATGTAATACTCCATAACTCTTAAAGTTTAAATTTTTTAACATGTAATATCCATGTAATGTTCCATAACTTACTTCTCCAGAACATTTTTTCATAATTTCATCTATATCATACATGCAATTTCCATTATTTAGTGATTTGAATAACCATTCATGTTTTAAATCAATTGCTATTTGTTTAGGTATTTTTTCATCTAATTGATCATTTTCAGAAAATGTTATATTCAATACATTATCTTTATATCCCATTTCATGAGCTACCCAAGTGTTCATCCGACTATCTCTACCAGCACTTAAAGCAACTAAATGCTTATATCCATATTCTAAATCTTTATCGTATTCTCTTTTTATAGCTTGTCTAAATAATTTATCTATTTCTTCAATTGCTCTATCTTCTGTTATAGAAAGATCTTCTGTATTATCAAACATCCAATATTGTCTTTTTTTTATTTCTTTAGATAAATTTATTTCTAAAAATGTAGCAAAGTTTAACTTTTTTATATTTTTAAACAATGTTCTTTCTTCCAAAGTTCCACCAAAAGTTAACAATAAATATGCTGCATTTTCATCTAAAACATTTTCATTTTTATTTAAAGAAGCCATATATGGCAAACTAGTTGAAAATATAAATTCATCATTTTTTAAACTATAAAAAATACTTTTACTCTTTAGTTGATCTGTAAATAAAATTAACTTTTTCTTTTCTGCATCATAAATTAAACCATAAAAACTTCCTCTTAATTTATTTAAAAAATTAAAAGAGTCTTCTTCATATATTTTAATGAAAGTTTCTTGCCAATTTTTTAAACTATACTCTTTTTCTAATTCATGATTATTTAAAATAACTCCATCCAATAAAAATATTTTATTATTATATTTAAAAAATAACTTATCATTAAAAAATTTTTCATTATCATTTCTAAATACTTCAATATTTGAATCTATAAAACTAAATTCATTTAAAATTTCTTCTTGATTTTCTCTATTTTTTAAGAAAAATTTTCCTTTAAAACTCATAATTTCTCCTTAAATTTTATAAAATTCTCTTATTTTACATATGATATAATTTAATTCTTTCTCTTCTAATCCATAATATAATGGCAATCTTACTAATCTTTCACTCTCTTTAGTTGTGTATTTATCTTCACCATTAAATCTTCCAAATTTTAATCCAGCTTCTGCTGAATGAAGTGGAATATAATGAAATACTGCCTGAATTTCATTTTGTTTTAAAAATTCTATTAATTTTGTTCTTTCTATTAAATTTCTACATTTAATATAAAACATGTGAGCATTGTGTTTACAATTCTCTGGAATAAAAGGTAGTTCTATAAAGCCTTTATCTTCTAATTCTTGTAGTCCTTCTTTATATTTATTCCAAGAATTCATTCTATTATCATATATCATTTGAGCATTTTCTAATTGTGCATATAAATATGCAGCATTTAGTTCACTTGGAAGATATGAAGATCCCATATCAACCCATGTATATTTATCTACTTGTCCTCTGAAAAATCTACTTCTATTTGTTCCTTTTTCTCTTATTATTTCAGCTTTTTCTATATTTTCTTTATCTCTTATTAGTAACGCTCCACCTTCTCCCATTGAATAGTTTTTAGTTTCATGAAAACTAAAGCATCCATAATCTCCAATAGTACCTAAAGCTTTTCCTTTATATTCTGACATTACTCCTTGAGCTGCATCTTCAATAACTATTAAATTATATTTTTTAGCAATTTCCATTATTTTATCCATTTCACAAGCTACACCTGCATAGTGAACAGGAACAATTGCTTTAGTTTTATCTGTTATTGCTACTTCTATTAAATTTTCATCCATATTCATAGTTTTAGGATTAATGTCTATGAATACTATTTTAGCTCCTCTTAATACAAAAGGATTTACTGTAGAAACAAAAGTAAATGATGGAGCTATAACTTCATCTCCTTCTTTTATATCTGCAAGAATTGCAGCCATTTCAGTTGCATGAGTACATGAAGTTGTTAATAAAACTTTTTCACTTTTAAATTGCTCTTCTAACCAATTATTACATTTTTTAGTAAAGGGACCATCACCACAAATTTTATGATTTATTTCCATAGCCTCTTTTACATAATCTAATTCTTTACCAATATATGGTGGAACATTAAATGTTAACATTTTATTACTCCTTTTTAAAAAATTAATTCTAAAGCTTTTTTATCTTGAAATTCCATTATATAATAACCGTTTCTACTAGAACTATCTGATACTTCTGTCAATTTTTCACTTATAAAATATTCTTTTATATTATTTTCATATTTTTCACTTATTAAATTAAAATTTTCTATATCTTTTTTATTGAAAATAAATCTTACTAATATATTTTTACAAATATTATTTGAACTTTTTATTTCAATTTTATTATTAAGTGCTACTTCTAAAACTAACTTTAAAAAATCTATTCCTGTTGAATATTTAACTAAATCTGAGCCTATAAAATCACCACCCATTCTTGCTCCTATTTCAATAATTTTAATTTCATTATTAAATATTTTTATTTCTGAATGAGAAGCGCCATTTTTTATTCCTAAGACTGTAAGGGATTTTAATATAATTTCTTTAACTTTATTTTTTATTTTTTCATCTAAGCCACTAGGTTGAATATGTCCTGTTTCAATAAAATGAGGGGCACCTGTTGTATATTTTTTAGTGATTTGTAATAAATGATGTTCTCCATTTTGTGAAATACACTCTACACTATATTCATTTCCTTCTGCAAATTCTTCAACTAATATTTCTTTGGAAAAAGAAACACTTTTTGCTATCTCTATAGCTTCATATAACTCTTCTTTTTTAGTAACTTTTACTATTCCTCTGCTTCCAGATCTATCAATTGGTTTAACAATTAAAGGAAACTCTAGTTTTTCTAAGTCCAAGTCTTCTATTGTTTCTATAAGATTAAACTGAGGACAAGGTAAGTCATTAGCTATAAGCCTTTTTCTCATTTCATATTTATTAGTAGTAACTAATGTGCAATCTAATGTGTTACCTATTAAACCTAATTTATCTGCTATAAAATTTACTGTAGGCATAGCTAAATCAGAAGCAATAGAACATACCCCATCTATTTTTATTTTTTTACAAGTTTCTAGTATTTTTTCTTTTTCAACTATACTCATAGGATAAAAAAAATCACTATTTTCTTTTGCTACAGCTCCTTCTTCCCAAGCAAAAACATGAGTTTCTATCCCCATTTCTTTTGCTTTTAATACTAATTTATTTTGAAATTCATTTGCACCTATAATTGCTATTTTTTTCATTTTTCACCACACTATATTTTTATTTCAATATTTTTTTTCTTTACTTTTATACCATCATTTCCTATAATAGCCTGTTCTTTTTCTGTATTTCTTCTAATTAATGTCCCCCCCGCCAAGTGTTCTCTCTTCTAACACCAGATAATCAAAAATAGTAGAGTTTATTCCTAAAAAGCAATTATTTTTTATCAAAACCCTTCCTGCTATACTTACTTTTGGAGCGATAAAACAATTATTTTGAATTTCACTATGATGACCTATTGCTGAACCATATCTAATTACATTATTATTCCCTATTTTTGAAAATGGTTGAATAATCGCCCCTTCCTCTATAAAATTATTTTCACCATCAATTTTTCCTAAAACTATTGCTTTTGATGAAATATAATTAATATAGCTATATCCTTTTGCTTTTCCTTCTAAATATTTCTTTTCTCTTAAAGTATTTATTTTAGAATACCCTAAAGTATTAAATAAATAATATTCTTCTGGTGGAAAGATTTTTTCAATATTTTTAAAATTAATTAAAGGTTTTCCCAAAAAAATATCTGCTTTTCTATATTCTTTATCTATACAAAATCCTACTACTTCATAAATATCTATATATTTAGGATCTGTTTCTAAATAATATTTAGCTAATTCTGCACTATCTCCTATTCCAAAAATAATAACTTTTTTCATTTTATTATTCTCCATTAATTTTCAAAAATATTTTTTAAACCTTCTATTAATCTTTTTTCTGAAAATCTTTCTTTTATTATTTCTTTATTTTTTTCTAGAATATCATCATTAAATTTTTCTAAGTTTTCAAATTTATTGAAATCTTTAACTTTTATTCCTAAATCTTTTAACATTTTATAAGTTGTTACACTTCCCTTTAAATATACTGTTTTTTTCATACTTAATAATGAAGTTATATTCCCAACAGCCTGCTGTCTATCATGAGCAAATATTGCTATATCTATCTTTGATAAAAACTCCAAATATTTATCATATTCCATAAATTCTGAGAGAGGAATAAAATTATCTTTAAATATTTTTTCTCCTTCTTTTATAACTTTTTTAGCATACTCCATATCTCCATAAGATAAAGGACAATATATCTTAATATTCTTTAATTTATATTTTTCTAGCTTTCTTAAAATATCAAAATGATTATTACTTGGATCTGCTGAATTTCCTATTTGTATATAAATATATTCTTTTCTTAATTCGCTAATTAAAAATTCTTTATATAAATTACTTGGATAAATGAAACAATTATAGTATTTTCCTTTTGTTCCATACCATTCTTTGATTAGTTCATAATCACCTTGAACATGAGTTACATATCCATAAAAATTACTCTTTACATAATTTTCTATGCTATACCATATTCTATTTATTAGCTTATTTTTTCTATCTTTATAGCAATATAAATCTCCACCCCATATTATCCAATGTGATTTTTTTAAAAAATTTCTAAATATAAATAAAAATAATATTATTCTTTTATCAAATAAACCATGAAAATATATTTTTTTTTCTTTTTTTAAAATTTGATATAAAAATATCCATAATTTAATTATTGTTATAAATAAATTTATATTCTTATCACTTTTATAAATGAAAATATTTTTATATAAAGGAATTCTAAATTTTTTTCCATCTATTAAATAAAATTCGTGTTCTTTAAAGTTAAAATTATCTTTTATAAATTCTATGTATGGTACTATAAATTTTTCATTATGCATTATATGTATATATTTCTTCATAATTCTTACCTTAATAAACCTAAACAGTCATACACAGGCTTTTCTTTTAATATCTCTATATTTTCTTTAAATTCTTTATGTCCTTGTGCAAGTATTAGATAATCTGCTTTTTCTAATATTTCTTCAAAAGAATATAATTCAAATCCATGTGTTTCTTTTTCTTTTACATTTGGTTCACAAGCCACTACTTTATATCCTTTATCTCTTAATATTTCTGCTATTTCCATTGCTGGAGATTCTCTTAAATCATCAATATCTGGTTTATAAGCAAGTCCTAATACTCCAACTGTTAATTCTTTATTACTTTTTAATATTTCATCTACTTTATTTACTATAAATCTTGGTTTAAAATCATTAATAAGTCTTGCTTCTCTTATTACATTTGCTTCTTTTGGAAATCTTTCAACTATAAACCATGGATCTACTGCAAGACAGTGTCCTCCAACCCCTGCTCCTGGAGTCAAAATATTTACTCTTGGATGTTTATTTGCAAGTTTTATAAGTTCAAATACATTTATTCCTAATTTATCGCAAATAACTGAAAGTTCATTTGCAAAAGCTATATTTACATCTCTAAATGTATTTTCTACAAGTTTACACATCTCTGCTGTAATATCATCAGTTATATAGCAAGTTCCTTCTTTTACCATTGCATCATAAATAACTTTTGTATATTCTCCAGCTTCTCTTCTTTCTGCTCCAATTATTCTGTCATTGTGTTCTAATTCATAAAGAATTCTTCCTGGTAAAACTCTTTCAGGACAATGAACTGACATGAATTTATCTCTTGATATTCCTGATTCTCTTTCTAGTATATCTGTCATCATTTTTGTTGTCATTGGAGGGACTGTTGATTCTAGTATTACAAGGTTATTTTCTTCTAATACTGCTGCAACTTCTTTTGCTCCACTTTCAACATAAGACAGATCAGCTATTTTCTCTTCATGATCTTTTTTAAATGGTGTTGGAACAGATATTATAAATACATCTGATTTTTCTAATTTATCTGTTGGTCTTAATCTTCCACTATTTAATGCTTCTTCAAAAGCTCCTTGTAAATCAGGTTCTACAATATGAATATGACCAGATTTTAAAGTTTCAATAACTTTTTTATTTACATCAAATCCATTTACTGTAAATCCTGCTCTTGCAAAAGCTATTGCCGTAGGAAGACCAATATACCCCATTCCAAGTATTGTAATTGTTAAGTCTTTTTGTTTTGCTCTTTCTAAAAGTTCATTCATTTTAAAAATCTCCCATACTATTAAAAAATTATTTGTTTATATTTTCTAGATATTTTCTTATTCTTTCAGAAGTTTTTCCATCACCATATGGATTATTAGCTTTTGCCATTTGATGATATAATTCTCCTTCAAGAAGTTTCATATATTTTGTTACATCTTCATATTTTGTTCCTACAAGTTTTGCCGTTCCTGCTTCTATTGCTTCTGGTCTTTCTGTTGTATCTCTTAAAACTAATGTTGGTTTTCCAAGACTTGGAGCTTCTTCCTGTACTCCTCCTGAATCTGTCATTATATAATGAGCTCCATCCATTACAGCTATAAACTCTAAATATTCTAATGGTTCAAGTAATATTTTTCTGTCAAAATCATCTAATACTTTATGAACTACATTTCTTACTAATGGATTTAAATGCATTGGAAATACTAAATACAGATCTTCGTGTTCTTTTAAATAATCTTTTACTGCTGTAAGAGTTTCTTCCATTGGTTGTCCCCAATTTTCTCTTCTGTGCATTGTAATAAGAATATATTTTTTTCCTAAAAGATTATATTTTTCTTTTATTTTTTCTATATCACTGCTTTTATTTTTCTTTACCCAATAAAGAGCATCTATAACTGTATTTCCACATTTTATTATTTTTTCTTTTGGATAATTTTCTTTTAAAAGATTATTTACATTTGTATCTGTTGGTGCAAAATGAACATCTGCAATATTTCCAACTAATTTTCTGTTTGCTTCTTCAGGAAAAGGAGAATAAATATTTCCTGTCCTAAGTCCTGCTTCAATATGTCCTACTGGTATTTGATTATAAAATCCTGCTAGTGCTCCTGCAAGGACTGAAGTTGTATCTCCTTGAACTAAAATATAATCAAATTTTTCTTTTTTAATAATTTCATCAAGTTTTATTATTAATCTTCCTGTAAGTTCCGAAAGCCCTTGTCCCTGTTTCATAATTTGCAAATCATAATTAGGAATTATTTCAAATAAGTCAAGAACCTGATAAAGCATTTCTTTATGCTGTCCTGTTACAACAGCTTTAACATCTATTCCATTATTTTTTAATTCATGATAGACAGGAGCTACTTTTATAGCTTCTGGCCTTGTCCCAAATATTAACCCTACTTTCATTTAAAGCTCCTTTAAGTAATTAACTATTCTTTTTATTTGAACATCCCAAGTAAACTGTTTTGAATATTCTCTTATTTCTTTAGGTGTTATTTCTAAATTTTTATACCAACTTATTATTTTATTAATATCAAAAATTGTTTCGTCATTACTTACCTTATATACAAATTCTTTATTTTCAAACCATAAATCTTTAAAGCTTATTATAAAAGGTAAACCTTTTGCACAATATTCTCTATTCTTTAGCGGTTGAACTTCCTCTAAATTTAATCTGTGAATACCTAGACTTCCTACTGCAATATCTGTTTGATTATATATATCATCTAAATTTTTTCCAGATTTAAATCCATAAAATATAACATAGTTTTCTAATTCATAATCTTTAACTAATTTTTTTAATTTTTCTACTACTTTTTTATCACCATCTCCTACTATGTGAAATTTAACTATTTCTAAAGGATTATTTTTATAATATTCTGACATAGATAAAATAAATCTATCAAAACCATGCCAAAATGCAAGTTGAGCAACACCTAAAAAATTAACCTCATTTTTTAAATTTTTATTTTTCCTATTAACTAAAGATATTCTATCCATATCTATTCCATTACTTATTTTTATGGTTTTCACTCCAAAAATTTCATTATCATTAGAAAAAGTAATTATTCTATCTACATAATTTTTTAGGAGTAATCTATATTTTTTTTCTATTTTATATTTTATATTTTTTAAAGGATTACCAGTTTCTAAAATTTCTTTATCATAAGGATATGTCGGTATTTCCAATAATATCTTTTTTTTAAATTTTTTTAATTTTTTTAAAAAATTTAAAAAAAAAGGACTAGCATTACAAGCATAACGAATATATATAATATCTATATTTTCTTTAATTATATAAGACAATATTTTATTATAACTATATAAAAAATATTGTCTTCCTAAAATATTATTTACTGTTTTTTTTAAATATATATTTTTTTGATATATTTCTTGATATAAAAAATTTCCTTTTTGCTTTATATCACATAATATTACTTCATATCCTCTATTTTCAAATGACTTTATTTGTGATAATATTTTTTTAGATACTCCATTGAAATCATTTATTTCTAATGATGTTAAATATAAAATTTTCATTTTCTTCTTCCTTTTAAATTTTTTTTATAAATTTTATATATATAGCGAATAAAAAATTTGCTATATATTTATTATTTTTATATATACTTAATAAAATTTTTTCACTTTTAGGTAAAAATTGATAAAATTTACTATTTTGTAAATTTTTTATTTCATTATTTAAAGCTTCCCATTCTTTTTTATATATTTTCTTTGTTTTCAAATATCCATTTAAAAATAATTGCTTATAAAATAGTTTGTACTTTAATACATTTTTTATTTCATTATACTTTTTTTCTTCTTTATTAGAATAATAATAAGATTTTATTATTTCAATAGCTTCAAGATATTCATAAATCTTTTTTTCTTTTGAATGCATCATACTAAATTCATTTTGTCTATAGTGATAAATATAATTAGGTATTTTTATTATAATTTTACTTTTTAAAGCTAATCTCAATAAAGTAGATGTGTCTTCACCTAGAGAAATACCTTCTGGATGAAAAATTTTATTATTTATGTATAAACTTCTTTTTATTAGTTTATTCCAAATAGCTCCTTTACCATTCTCAACAAAAAAAGCATCCAAATATTCAAAATTTTTATATTTAATATTTTTATTTAGATCTTCCCATTTTTTTTGCTTATTTTTATATTCCAAATATATATTTCCAATAACAATATCTGCATCATTATCTATAGCTGTTTTTATTAGAATTTCACATGTATTTAGTTCTATCCAATCATCACTATCTACATTTAATATATATTCTCCTGAAGAAATTTTTATTCCTGCATTTCTAGCGCTTGATAGTCCTCCATTTTTTTTATTAATTACGATTATTCTTCTATCTATTTTCTGATACTCTTCTATAATAGAAAAACTATTATCACTCGAACCATCGTTAACTAAAATAACCTCTAAATTCTCATATGTTTGTTTTAATACAGAATCTAAACATCGCTTTAAAAATTTACTTGTATTATATACTGGAATTACAACACTTATCTTCATCTTAGCCTCTATTTATTTGAATTTATTTTTTACTATACATATCTGTATAATATTTTGATAATCTCCACTTGTTACATTTTCCATCCATTCTTGATTATCTAAATACCATCTTATTGTTTTTTCTATCCCTATTACAAAT
>ENA-OPVT01001502-OPVT01001502.1-human-gut-metagenome-genome-assembly--contig:-NODE-1502-length-14663-cov-6.166005_pt1 | contig 14663 bp, 10 predicted proteins | sample MGYA00241499_ERZ501990 | MGnify/ENA primary metagenome ERZ501990 (study PRJEB25962, sample SAMEA2042104) | human gut metagenome | biome: human gut; feature: human-associated habitat; material: faeces...
TTATACAGATTTATGAACTAAAAATAGCAAGCTAAGGAACTTGCGAAACTTGAATCATCTAAATGGCATAAAGGCTTGTCTGATATTGCTGGTGAAGGGGCGAGAAATCATGGTCTGTTAAATGTTTCTATAACAGATTACTTCAACACTAAGCATCGTTTTCCTGTAATCGAAGAACAAAAGGCTATAGCCAAAATGCTAAATACCATTACAGAGAAAGAAAGGAAAGCTACCCTATTGGGAGAATGCTATCAAAAACAGAAGCAATACTTGCTCCGCCAGATGTTTATATGAACATTTGGCGAAGCAGATACTGCTTTTGTTTTTCGTATTGTTTAAAAATCATTCTGTCAATTATAAGTTGCTCTTCATAAGATTTTAGCAATCTAACTATAACTGTTTGTGTATCCATTTCAGGAAGATAGACATAACAAGAAGAAAGGTTGTTTGCTGTTATTGAAAACACTTTTGTCCCCTGTGCCAATCGCTTGATTTGATTATGGAAATAACGAGAATTAAATGCAAAACCTTTGAAGCCTACAACTGTCCTGTTCTTTATATCACGACCATGAATAGTATGTAATCCACAGATTGTATCACCTTCAATAGTATCAACAAATTCTACGGATTTAGCTATTTCGCCAGTATCTTCTGAAGCATCTGCAAAAGCAACATCTCCAACTTGGCATAATGTATACTGCTTAGGTATTGCTTCATTTTTAATCATCGGTAAAGAGGCAGAGTTTATACCACGTGTCTGAAAACCGTGTATCAAACCATAATGTAGATTTCTAATTGCACCTTCTTTATAACTCAATTGCTCCCATGATAGCGAATTGGTAGAAAAGAATTGCATAAATGAACGTAAATATGTCTTTTTCCACAAAGGATTATCCAATAAATTGTCCTCCAGTCCCTTGATTAAAGACTGCAACTTGTCAATGATTTTGCTTTGGGTAGAGATGCGCTCGTCAAGAAGTGATAAGAGTTTTGCTATTTTGGTTTGTTCAGAAATAATAGGTAATGCAACTTTTAGTTTTAGCAACTTGTTTACTGCTAATCCAGGTTGGGCAGATTGGTCAGAATACTGACCTAAGTTCATTTTTAGGAATAGGTAATGTAGAAAACTAGTATTACTTTTTTCGTTTCCAGCAACAGCTATAGCATGTTCTGTTATATAAGTCTTACCATAGACAGAACGTACATTTCCACATAAAGCCCCTTGTCTACCAATTAGAACGTATGAACCTTCATGATTATATGAAGATGTATATCCTCTAAGTCCATTTCCACCATACACTGGATATTCACCGCATTCAAAAACGGAATCAGCTTTAATGTTTTTACCACTCTTAAATTCAGAGCAAACATCATTAATTAAGAAATATTCCCACTTCCCCTGAAACTCAGGGAATCTGAGATTTGGGACATCAGAGGGCTATTATCTCTAATTATATATGTACACCTTCAAAATTAAGGATTACAATGACAACAAAAACAATTAGAGAAATTGCGTTGGCTTGGAAAACAGACAAGCAACGCTACGTTAAGCAGTCTACATACGCTGCTTATGTGTTAGTTTTGGAGAACCACATTCTGCCATCATTTGGCGATTGTGAGGCTCTGAGTGAGAAACTTGTTCAGGAGTTTGTTTTGCAGAAACTCAATGGCGGACTAAGCATTAAAACGGTGAAGGATATTCTGATTGTCCTGAAAATGGTGATGAAGTTCGGGGTAAAGAACGAATGGATGAACTATTGCGAGTGGGATATCAAATACCCTACGACTGAGACCAACAAGGAAATTGAGGTGCTGACGGTGGCACACCACAAGAAGATCCTCGATTTCATCAAGCAGAACTTCACATTCCGCAACCTCGGTATCTATATCAGTCTGACCACAGGCTTGCGTATCGGAGAGATTTGCGGTTTGAAATGGTCGGACATTAACACCGACAACGGCACAATTACCGTGAACCGCACCATTGAGCGCATCTACATGGTGGAGGGCGAACGCAAGCACACAGAGTTGGTCATCAACACACCAAAGACCAAGAACTCATGCCGTGAGATACCGATGAACAAAGAACTGCTGGCGATGGTGAAACCACTGAAAAAGGTGGTAAACACAGACTTCTATGTGCTGACCAATGAGGAGAAACCAACCGAACCTCGCACCTATCGCAACTATTATCATCGGTTGATGGCGCATCTTGACATTCCTCGACTAAAGTATCACGGACTGCGCCATAGCTTTGCCACACGCTGCATTGAAAGCAACTGCGACTACAAGACAGTAAGCGTACTGCTCGGTCATGCCAACATCACAACAACCCTTAATCTCTATGTTCACCCAAACATGGAGCAGAAGAAAAAGTGCATCACCAAAATGTTCAAGTCTTTGGGAAAATAAGACATTATACCTATATGAGCAAGAGAGTATGTCATAAACACGCACTCTCTTGCATCATTATTATCTACTACGGAATTTTCTTTTTATGACAGTTGGTCGCATCATTGCAGCTGCGTCTTTTGAGGATAATTTCAAATCAATATTCGCCATAATACCTCTATTTTTATTTGTGGACCTTTGTCCTATAACGTTCCACATGATCTTTTACACGACGATTTCATGCGATAACACAAATGTTTAACAGAGTCAACATTGTCAAGACTTAAGACGAGCAAGTAGTCAAGCTAAATCAGGAAACGACCAATCTGCACAACTGGTATTTAGTTTACTCCCATACATAGGAACTTTTCGCCCAAAATAGGAAAAATCGCTAAGAAAAGCACTTTCTATCTAGATATATACTCTATTATCAAAGAATAATGCTATCTTTGTAGTTGTTTAAAAGACAAACATCTATGAATATAATAGAATTATATGAAAGCTTGAAGGGTAGCTACAAAAGTTATCTTCAGAGCTTTGTTGCCATAAAAGATGAACGAATCAAGGACGAGGTCAGCGAGTCTATCAAAAATGAAAAGCTGTGGCGAAAGGCTTTGATTCAATTCAATCCAAACTTCAAGCAGGGGATAGGCGTAAAGGAGCTTATTGCCAAGGGGCTCCCTATCCATAAAGACTTGGAATATTTCTTCGACAAGCCTTTTTATAAGCATCAGCAAGATGCTATAGAGTTAGGCTGTCAAGACAAAGAATTTATTGTGACTTCTGGCACAGGTTCCGGAAAATCACGAACCTTTATGGCTACCGTGTTCAATTATATTCTACTTCATGATGAGGCATGCAAGGATAAGACGATTGCTATCATAGTCTATCCAATGAATGCCCTTATCAACTCTCAAGCTGAGGAATTGAGCCGGTATAAAGCAGAATATGAGGAGCGGACAGGCCATCCGTGTCCATTCACTTTTGGCAAATACACAGGACAGGAAAACGAAGAAGCGCGCGGAAAGATACAGCAGACGCCTCCCAACATCATATTAACCAACTATATGATGTTGGAATTGCTCATGACTCGTGCTGGCAAAGAAGAAGATTTGCGCAAGTGTTTCTTGGAAAACCTCCATTTCCTCGTATTCGATGAATTGCATACTTATCGTGGAATGCAAGGAAGCGATGTGTCTTTCTTGATACGCAGAATCAAATCTTTGGCCACTGGGCGAGTACTTTGTTTCGGAACATCAGCCACAATGGTAGCTGATGATAGTATGACTTACAGCCAACAAAGAGAAAAAGTTGCTGAAGTTGCATCATGTATCTTCGGTAGTTCATACTCAAAAGAACAAGTAATAGACGAAACTCTTGCCATAGGATTGTCAGACGATGAACCTACGGATGGAGAGTTGCGTATATGCATCAACAATCCTGTTCCGCATTCTGCAGATATTCATACTGCTATAAAATATCCTACTGCCATTTGGATAGAGCAAAGTGTTGCACTAGCCTATAATAGAAAAGAAAACAAATATTTCAGAGGAAAGCCTATATCAATAGAGGATATGGCTAAGCAACTGAGTATAAGAACTGGAGAGGAAGAAGATAAGTGCCAGAAGCATATCGTAGAAGTTCTTAACTGGTGCAATATCCTGAACCAGCAGAAAGGTGTATCGATACTTCCATTTAAAGTTCACCAGTTCATTCCTCAAACAGGAAACGTATATCTTACAATAGGCGAACAAGACAATCGTCAAATCACAGTAGAAGAAAAGCTCTATTGTGATGAGCTATCACATGGCAACAAAAAAGTCATGTACTATCCCGTCGTGTTCAGTCGTTTAAGTGGTCACGAATTCTATGTCGTCAAAATCAATGGCAGTCAGATCATGCCAAGAAGCTTCGATGGCTATGCATCGGGTGATGGCGATAGCGATATCAATGATGGCTACATCATCCTACCTCACAGGGGAGAAAATATAAATGATTATATCCTTGATGTAAATTCTGAGGAAATTCCATCAGATTGGTACACTACAAATAAAAAGGGAGTACGAAAGCTGAAGAAAACATACGAGGCACGTATTCCGCAAAAGGTCTATGTAACTCAATCTGGTACTTACACTCCAACCGAGCCACTCGATAGCATGGGCTTCATGGAGGTTATTTTCGTACCATCTCCACTCATGTACGACCCAACAGCTCGTGTGGTTTACAAAGGTAAGCAATCAGAATATTCAAAATTGTCAAGAATCGGTGGTGAAGGTAGAAGTACTGCCACTACCGTATTGTCATACGAGGATATTATCCTTATGCAGAAAATGGGTATTGAGCAAAACGACAGAAAAGTATTAACCTTTGTCGATGCTCGCCAGGATGCCGCATTGCAAGCAGGTCATTTCAATGACTTTATCCGCATTGGCAAAATACGCTCAGCCATCTGGAATGCAATCAAAAATGCCACAGAGCCTATAGACAATACCAAGATTGCTAGAATGGTGCTGGATAATCTTCATCTCGAAGTGGATGACTATTATGCAAAACCACAAAAACTTCGGGGCAAACGTGCCAATGATATAAAGAATATCATGGAACGTTATCTCTCCACCATCATCTATGATGACCTTGCCGGCAACTGGACTGTGATAATGCCCAATCTTGAAGATTGTGCATTGCTGAACATCGGCTACAAATATCTTCATGATGAGATTACAGGTGAGAACAATTCAGAACGGCTATACGATATACCCGAGTTGGAAGGATTGGATGATGAGCAAAAAGAAGAATTCATTACTCAAATCCTCGACTACCTGCGCCACAAACTTTGCATATATAGCAGCGAGAGAACGATCCAAGCCGTAAAAGATACCAGCAAGGCCGTAAGAGAAAATCTGAAAGCCCCATGGACTCTTGATGAGAGCGACACTATTGACGAAGCAAACGAGTTGTTTGTCATCAGACCTCGCAGACGCAATGCCTATAATCTGGAAAGTGGAGGCTATAGAAGTAAGCTTGGTATCTTTATTCGCGACTATATAGAGAAGAACACGGGACGTACTATCAACAACGAAGATGACTACACGCATTATGTGATAAGACTATTTGAAGCTTTGTCCAACTACATCATACATGAAAATGGAACCTACCAACTCGACTATGGTTGTATTCTATGGCAAGAAGGTGACAAGCAGCATATACGTCGCGACTTGGTACGCCATCGCATTTTAGAGGGAGGTAAATGGCTTGATAAAGAACCGAACCATTACTTCCAGCAGTTCTATCAAAGCATTCCTCTCAAAGACGTATGCCTGGAGGCCAAAGACCATACAGGACAGGTTTCCAAGGAAGATCGTGAAAATAGAGAACGAGAATTCCGAGAAGGTAAGTTTCCAATTCTCTACTGCTCTCCGACGATGGAATTAGGTATCGACATCAAGGATTTGTCTGTTGTCGGTATGCGCAATGTGCCCCCAACTCCAGCTAATTATACCCAGCGAGCAGGGCGTGCGGGGCGAAGCGGACAAGCTGCATTGGTTTATACCTATTGCCGACCACGCAACTCACACGAGAATTATTACTTGGCCCATCCTGAAAAGATGGTCAAAGGTGAAGTGAAGGCTCCACGAATGGAATTGGTGAATGAAGAACTCTTCCGCACTCACCTCCACTCCACCATTCTCTCATTGTGCCCTATTACTGAGCTTTCTGATGGCATCAAGGAATTGGTAGATTGTAACGACATCAATAACATCACTTTAAAGGATGAGGTTCGTGTTGCCCTGCAATTATCTCCAGAGCGCAAGGAGCAGGTAAAGTCGGTTTTCAGACAAATCATGAATGATTCCTTCCTGAAAGACCGGATGGAAACAGAACACCCCATCTGGTTCACCGAGCATTGGCTGGATAATATCCTCGCCAACTATGAGTATGATTTCGACAAGGCACTCAACCGCTGGCGTTCTCTCTACAAGCAAGCCCAAACTCAGATAGAAGAAGCTAGTCGTGTCATCAATAACCGCATCTATGGCGAAAACTCCAAGGAGAAACGTGAAGCCCATGTCAAGCAGTTGCGTGGTGAAAGTCTCCGAGATATGCTGTTGGGAGTTAACCAAGGTAAGAATAAAGAAGAAAACGAATTCTATCCATATCGTTACCTTGCCAGCGAAGGCTTCTTGCCTGGTTATAACTTTACCAAGTTGCCACAACGTGCCCTGCTACAATACAAGTCGGACAAAGTTGAATGTCTAAGTCGTCCAAAGCGCCTTGCACTAAGAGAATTTGGGCCACAAAACATCATATATAATAATGGGGGTAAATTTCGTATCAGCAGAATGCAGATACTATCAGAGGTGATTCCTCACAAGTTTTTCTACAATCCTAAGACGGGGGTTGTATATAAAGACGAGGAGAATACGATCCATCATACCGACATCATCACTGGGGAGTCTCTTGATGGTGTGGCCAAACTCATCCCGGGCATGTGTATTGAAGCTCAAGATATGGTGGCGGTAGAAGCGGAAAAGATTACTTGTCATGAGGAGGAGCGTTCTCGCAAGTTCTATAAGACAAAGACCTACTTTGCGAGTGATGATCCAAGGGCTATCAGCGAGTGTGAACTAAAGTCGCCTCATGGCGAGCATTTGGCAAATATTCGCTATATTCCTTCATGCCGACTTACCTATATATTGGAATCACGTAACGATGATAATGCCAATGGGTTTGCTTTCGACACAAAGACTGGCGATTGGATAAGCAATGAACGCCTTGGACGCATACAAGAAGAAGCAGACAAGAATCCAGAAGAGGCAGACAGAACCAAGTTTGTCAAGCTCTTCACGGAAACGACTGCCAACGCCATCTATATCCAACCGCTTGAAGCATTGCTTTTAGACCGGAAAGAAGCTGTCCGCACCTTCCTCTATGCCTTCAAGCAGGCCATTGAGGATGTCTTCCAAATAGAAGGAAGCGAAATGGGCGCAGAAGTGATGGGAGAAGGAGCAACCCCAAATATCCTCATCTATGAAAATGCAGAGGGTTCTTTGGGGGTGCTTAGCCGTCTCGTGCATGAGCCGGAAGCCTATAGGAATGTCGTAAAAAGAGCATACGAGATTTGTTTCAATAAACCGGAATTAACACAGGATGAGATTAACGAATTGACACCTGCCGATTATTCCAATCTGCTCAACTACTATAATCAGCCATATCATCAGCAGATAGATATCAGACTGATATATAGAACATTGAAGTTGATGCAAGAAGCTAAAGTAGAGACCCACCATGCAGGGCAATCCCTTGGTTACGACGAGCAGTATGCTGCGTTGGAAGCCGCAAGAGACCACAACAGCTCTACAGAATATGAGTTTTTGAAGTATCTTTACGACCATCACTTGCGCTTGCCAGACAAGGCACAGCCGATGTTTCCAGAGGAGTATTACGTACAGCCAGACTTCATGTATGGCGACCGTATTGTAGTGTTTTGCGATGGCACACCACACGACTGTCCTGAAATACAAAAGGATGACAGAGAGAAACGGGAAGTACTTGAAGACGCTGGTTTCGTAGTTTTGGCTTGGTATTATGCCACACCATTGGCAGACTTCATCCGCGAATACTCTGATATATTCACCCCGGTAAAATAAACGATATGGATTACAAGACTGGTACACTGATAGAATTCAGAAATCGTCCTTGGGTTGTTCAGCAATCAGGAGAGGACGAACTTATGATAATAAAACCATTAGGAGGTACAGATGCCGAAACCATCGGTCTCTACCTTCCTCTCTATGGGGATGAACTAAACATTCAGTCCTACAATTTTCGTCGTCCTACAGCTGATGATATCGGGAAAAATAGTTATAAGGCATCTGCAAAGGTGCTTTATAACGCTTGCCGTTTATCGTTCAGAGATATAGCTGGTCCATTCCAGTGTCTTGGAAAACTATCTTTCGAGCCACGTCCATATCAGATGGTTCCGCTGATTCTTGCACTCAAACAAGAAAAGATAAGACTGCTCATCTCTGATGACGTTGGTATTGGAAAGACCCTGGAATCATTATTGATTGCCAAAGAATTACTCGACCGCCACGAAATTAACCGTTTCGCAGTAGTATGCTTGCCACATCTTTGCGAGCAGTGGCAAAATGAAATCAAGGACAAGTTTGGCTTGGATGCAGAGATTATCCGTTCTTCTACCATCAGCCGTTTGGAGAAAAAACTGCGTCCAGACCAGAATGTGTTCCGTGACATCCCCTACCAGGTTATTTCCATTGATTATGTGAAACAAGGCAATAAGCGAAATATCTTCCTCGACCATTGCCCTGATTTTGTGATAGTCGATGAGGCCCATACTTGCGCCAAGCCAACTGGTGCCAACAAATACCAGCAACAGCGCTATCGCTTGTTAAGCGACTTAGCCAATAAACCTGAACAGCAACTGGTCTTGCTGACAGCTACTCCTCATAGCGGTCAAAGCGAAGAGTTCCAATCACTTATCGGATTATTGAATCCTAAGTTCGAGAACTACCAGCTTCAAACCGCTACAGAGCGCGAGGAACTGTCCCATTACTTCGTACAACGCCGTCGTGCCGACATCAAGCAGTATCTAGGCAATGAAATCGTCTTCCCTGAGCGTGTCCGAATTGACAAGGATGAATACTCCTTTACTCCAGATTATCGCAATTTGTTGGGGCACCTGATAGAATATGTAAAACATGGCATCCAGAAGGTATCGGGAGCAGACAAACGCAAACAGCGCTATATCTACTGGGATCTCCTGGCCTTGATGCGTGGAGTAATGTCAAGTCCTGATGCCGGTATCAGCATGTTGCAAAACAAGATAGACAAGAGAGAAGATTCGTCATCAGCAAATACAGAAGACGATTCCGAGCAGGTATATATATTCAATGATCCTCTGAAGGATTTGTTGAATGCCGACGATATAGTTCCTGAAGCATTAGAAACAACCAGTGCTACTGATAAGAAAGAGTTCCATAGTTTCATCAAGCAGTTGGAACATATCAAGGAAACTGATGGTGACGAAAAGGTGAAACAGGCTCTTGACATTGTGAAGTTCTCTCTTGACAGTGGCATGAACCCTATCGTATTCTGCCAGTATATCCAAACAGCTGAGTATGTTGGCAAATATATCACAGACCAGCTCGCCAGCAACAAAAAGTTCAAGAAGGTGGTTGTGGGTGTGGTTACCAGCCGTTTGGCTGATGAGGAGCGCAAGATGAAGATTGATGCCTTGGCACAGGAAGACCGCCACGTATTGGTTTGTACCGACTGCCTCTCAGAAGGTGTCAACTTGCAGCAAGGTTTTGAAGCTGTCATCCATTACGATCTTCCTTGGAACCCAAACCGCATGGAACAACGTAATGGCCGTATCGACCGTTTCGGACAAACTGCCGATTCTGTCCTTATATCCACGCTTCATGCCAAGAACAATCCGGTGGACGATATAGTGCTCAATGTTTTATACAAAAAGCAGGAAGAGATACGCAAGAAGCTGGGTGTCTATCTGCCTATCGCAGACAATGATGCTTCATTGATGGAAAACATCATGCAGCGAATTTTCGATGCCAAGGTTCCTACAAGAACCGACTATATGGAGCAGTCCCTGTTCGATAACGACCCGGAATGGAACAAACAGCAGGAAGAGGAACTTGAGATTCAACTCAAAAAGATGGAAGAGAACGAGAAGATTTCTCACACCTACTTCGCTCATAACAATAAGCAGATGGATCCAACCCGACTGACTGCATCCTTGGAAGAAGCCAAGTCGGTAATTGGAGGTGTAGAAGATACCCGTGACTTTGTGATTGAGCAACTATTGCATGTCGGTGTAAACGTTCATACAGACGATATACCTTTGTGTTAGATAAAGTAACTCGCTCTAAATTGGACTTTGATTGAAAATCAAGAAGTTGGTCGTTTGCCTATATTATATAGGTAACAATATGGAAACGAGCGGACTTCTGCTCGTTTCTGTATTTTGCAATATGCAAAGAACGCCTCAATTCGGGGACAAAGATACGATATTTTTCTTAATATCCCATAATTTGCAAGAAGAGAAACATAGAAATTAGGACTTTTTTACATGAAATCTCAAACTTGTGAACATAACCCATCATAAAATGAATAGCAAGTATTCCTGTTGAGTTTATCAAATCAAGGGCATTATTGTTGATGACGACTCTATCATCAGCTCATATACTTTTCCAACACAAGCATATAGTGTTTACGAATCTAAAATGATGTAATCCTAAGCAATAAACTTTATCAATCTTCGTTCTTTTATTATAACACCAAAATAAGAACATATGTATGTATCATCAAGACAAGGATATAAACCTCCTGTAAAATCAACAGGAAGAGGCAAAAAATATTCACATTTTGCTTCTTTGAAGTATTGCAACGGTGCTGAGACCTTCTACACCTACGACCCACTGCGTGGCAAGGCTGGCAGACAGATGGCGCATACCAATACATACGGCACAGACACTGGTAAAAAATTCCAGCTTGCCAAAGTCAAGGATGTAATGGGTGACAGTTCTAGTACACGTTCTTCTTCAAGTGGGAATGGTTTTGGTTCTTTTGAAAGTGGAAGCAATAGTAGTAGTCAGGATTTTAATAGATGATTGTTTATGAAGAAACTGTTAATAATTTACTTGATTATATCATTTCTAATGGTTTTTGTTTATGCTATCTTTGTGGTAAATGCGTATGTTAGTATAAAATACGAGGTAGAAACTATAGATAATGATGCTATCATAAATATGGTTTACCAGATATTCGATACTGGTGTTACTGTAAATTTTATTTGGTTTGCCATAAATACGATAATAATTTTGGGCTTGTATATAAAGCTTCGTCGTAAGTGAAAAATAATATGATTATGCAAAAGATTGCATAATGTTAAGTATTGAACTTGGAACAGAAATCCTAAAGCAAGGAACTAAATAAAAAATTAGTAATGAGATTTTGCGCGATATTAATACTTTCTGTGATTTCAATTCTAAACAATTTGGAATTGAAATCACAGACTGTTGTAAACATTTTAAGTAATGGTTATAAGTTAGAGAGAAGTTTATTTCTACACGGGAAAAAAATCGGGGTATATAATAAAAAGGGTAGATTGATTAAATTGTCCACAGATGACAAAACGCGTCAAAAGATATTTTTAAATCAATCTAATAGCCTTACAGATTATGGAATAAAGCTAAAATATCCCGAGGTCATATATAGGGATGCATGTGTTATTGCTGATATTTTATCAAGTTATGACCCAAGCGAAATCTTGTCATTTACAAAGCCAATAGGGGAACAAAAAAAGATTTCTATACAAAATATCAATAAGTATTACACATATCTTGATGCCAGTGTTGACTATGTGTTAAGTATTGAAATTATAGTCAAGGATTGTCTTATTACTCAATATAGTTATACATATAAGCCAAACATGTCTGACGCCATTATTTCATATACATGTGTCTTTACTTATGATAAGAATAATAGGGTCGTAAAATTAAAAAAAGAATATAGGAAACACTATGAAACAATAGAATTCATATCATTAGTGTCCAATAAAAATTGGACACATTAATTAATTAATCAAATAGTCCCTTAAAAAGGGGATATTCGAGTTCTTTGACATCGTTGAAAATAGTCTTATCAAATAGATCTCTTAGGTGTGTTTTGTCCGTCAATGAAATGCTTAGAATCTGCAAAACTTCATATGTTGAGCGTTTCAATTGCATATCATGGTGAACAATAGCCACGAGACAATAAGTGATAATGGCAACACTAATCTGTATGCGTACAGCATTCTCCGTTGTGCCCCAGAATCTCTTTATCTTAAGATGCTGCTTTAGCCATTTGAAAAATAGCTCAACCAACCATCTTTTTTTATATAGATTTGCGACATCCAACGCCGAAAGATGCTTTGCATTCGTCAGAAAAGTAAACTCACGATCATCTTCTTCATCGTAGTATCGAATGAATCTGAATGATTCAGGATACTTCTTTTCGGAAAGATATCCTGTCAGTTTTACTTCTGCATCAGTTAGTACATTCTTTGGCATTCTTCGCTTCCATTTTACCGTTTTGTACTTCAAGTTCGTTTTGGCTCTGACTACATAATAGGAACCTGTAAGATGAATCTTATAAAGTTCCTTGAAAGTATCATAAGCCCTATCGAAAATGTAGTAACTATTTGGTTCGTACGGAATTGAAGACATTGCTGTGGAATCATGCTTTGATGCTGTGGTCACAGTATAGAAAGCTGGAACTTGGGCTTCTATGTCATATAAGACATGTGCTTTGACTCCTCCTTTCTTACTTCTGAACTTTGCCCATGGAAAAGTTGCAAGACACAACGGAATTGTTGTCGAATCAAAAGCATACTTCTTGCCTGGTATATTCAAAATGTTGTTTTCTCGCTTTTCGCAAGCTTCCTTCATCATATAGAATGCAAAGTCTTCGAAAATTCTGTAATCACGAGTCTGATTAGCATAAGCAAGAGTTGCCTTTACGATAGTATTGCGTCCAAGACCCAAATGATATTGCTTAGCTCGATGAGCTTCCAATGCAACTATCAAGTCACGTAAACTCTCACGATTGCTCAGTTGACCGAACATCATAGCAAGAAGTTGGTTCCAGCAAGTGAAGTGCTTCACATAGCGGTTGCCATCATACTTGCGTACGTAGTTGTTGAACTGAGTTCTATTCAGAAATGCAGTAAGTTGAGCGAAAACGTATTTGTCTTGAAACATAGTAGCCAATTATTTTTGGCTACAAAGTTACAAAATCAAGTCCGTTTCATTGCAAAATACGGCATAAAAGACTATAAATCAACTATTTCAAAGATCGAATTGCCCTATTTTATTGGACAGTAGTGAATTCATATATGAAACCAAATAAGATATGTTTCTTGCCAAATCATATTGTGACATAGGTAATTCACAAAGTTCATCCAGCATAGTGGCCCCGGATGGTGAGATTACCACCACATTCGAGTACGATGGTATCCAACGTCTCGTGAGGGTGACGGACACCGAGGACAACGTGACGCCTCCTTTTACCTACGACCCGCTCGGCAACGTGCTCACCAAGCAGACGGCGAACATGGCGGAGAAAGGCAAGATGATTGCCTATACCTACGACTACCACCGTCTGACGGGTATCAACTATCCTGACTACCCGGAGAATAATGTGAAGTATTACATAACCGTGTAAATAAAAAATAAATGAATTTCAATGATAGTACTCCTTAGGGAATGCTATCATTGAATCGTAAAATTATAAGTTATGATATTTGATAAAATAATAAAAGATTTACTTAATCTTGACTTTTTTTCTGAATATAAATTTAGAAAAAGAGACTCTTCCTTCTTGTTGAAGACAAAAGGTGGTAAGCAATTTATTGAGATGGATCACTGGATTGACGAAGCAACATCATCTCTCGTAATATACCCTATCTATGGTGTAAGATTCGATATTCTATCAAAATGGTTTGAGAAATTTAGTATGAAAAATTTGCAAGACCAAAGAGACGGAGCCAGTATCGATTTTTCTGGGGATATGCTATCTATGCAAGACAAGTTTTATTTCAACTTGAATGGGGAAAAATATGCAACCGATTTTAATGAATTACAAGCAAAAGTTCAAAAGTGTGCAGAATATGTCTTTTCAGAATATTCGTCACTTGATAAACTCTATAATAAAACAATAGTGCCAATTTTAAACGGAGAGGTTTCTCTACCTGATGTTGGAGCTGACTGGATCTTTATTGATTTGGCTTTGTGTAAAATCGTAAATCCTTCAAATTTTCATAAGCTAAAACAGATAATTCTTTCCCATGTGAGAAAAATGTATATGCGTAAAGAACCGAACATATTGGATTATTATGATAATTTAGAAGATATTTTACAATATTTAGAATATACTCAATTATAAGTAGTGTTTTTTAGGATGCATATTCATTAGTGTCCCGATTTTAACGGGACACTAATGACTGCACATCATAATAACAATGAAATATGTGGTATACCTTAATTCCGCAACACTTTAGTTTAACATTATTTATAATATCCTGAGCAACAATAAGTTACTCAGGATTTTGTCATGTCAGAAATTTCACCTATCTTAGTGTTGCAAATAAAAACAAGTAAATTCTAACGTTGACATGGCAAAAGTACAAATAAAATCTGAGAAACTCACTCCTTTTGGAGGAATATTTTCAATCATGGAGCAATTTGACTCCA
>ENA-OPVT01001514-OPVT01001514.1-human-gut-metagenome-genome-assembly--contig:-NODE-1514-length-14542-cov-4.534272_pt1 | contig 14542 bp, 15 predicted proteins | sample MGYA00241499_ERZ501990 | MGnify/ENA primary metagenome ERZ501990 (study PRJEB25962, sample SAMEA2042104) | human gut metagenome | biome: human gut; feature: human-associated habitat; material: faeces...
GCGGGAACGGAGGGTCTGCGAACTCTACCTCCGTATCGCCAACCACCAGCAGGCTGACGTTGCTCTGTTGGTGGGCGATGTCTCGGAGGCCAAGCGGGCCTACCTTCATGCGGGTTGCCTCCGGATGGCGTTTTCTTCGATGGGGGAGGGGGCTTGCTCACTTACTGAGGATTCCTTCTCGCTGGCTGTCGTGGCCCACGGGCAGGATATGGAGCAGCAGGTCCTGGCCCTGATCAACCGGGCTACAGATGCTTCCCTGCTCATCGTGGAGGGCATCCACCGCAATGGGGAGACCCGCCGCAGCTGGGCGCGCATCTTGCAGGACAAGCGCGTGCGCGTCAGTTTCGACCTCTACTATTGTGGCCTTCTCTTCTTCGATAAGAAGAAGTATAAGCAGCACTATAAGATCAACTTTTAGTGCAAGAGGCTCCCGTGTGCCCCCAAGATTCGTGGCTATTTCTATTGATATAGGTAGTTATTCCTGCTTATATAGGTACTTATTTCAACTTTGTTTGCAGTGTGTGCGAAAAAATACGCCATAGCGCTTGCAGTTCAAATAAAATATAGTATATTTGCACGCAAATTTTTATAAACTTAAAGACAGAAGACTATGTATTGGACTCTTGAATTGGCTTCAAAGCTGGAAGACGCGCCATGGCCCGCAACAAAGGATGAGCTGATAGACTATGCCACACGATCGGGCGTACCTCTGGAGGTGCTTGAGAACCTGCAGGAGATCGAGGACGAAGGAGAGGTTTATGAGGGCATAGAGGATATTTGGCCCGACTACCCCACCAAGGAGGACTTCCTCTTCAACGAGGACGAGTACTAATCGTTCATCGATTACGATTATCAGTATAAGATAATGGAACTGAGCCATATAGGTGATTTCTTATGAAATTCCTATATGGCTTTTTGCCGTCTTTTACCGCCAATTTTACCGTTCTAATGACCTTGTTTTACATAATTAAATGATCAATAATCGGTATATCCTGAAATTCTTTCTTTTCTGATCGGTTAATTTCATCTTTTCTTCTCTTATTATTCTCCTTACTTCATACTAAAATCATCTGAAGTTTATAAAAAAGGAGTGATATGATAAACTTTTCTACTATCTTCGCGTACATAGTGCCATAATTAATAAAAAGGTATTTTAATATGGGAAGAATTTCAAGACTTTATCCGAAAGGACGATTGAGACTGCGTATACCAAAGATGGTGCAGTCTGGTAAAAAGTATCCATTGTATATAGAATACAATTGGCATGCTGATTCTATTCGTAAATCAACTGGTATAAGTGTGTCAGTAAAGGAATGGAATGAGAAAGGCTATTGCGGTATTGGTGAAATACGTGCCACGACTGATATTGACTATAAGTATTATAATCATGCTCTTCATAAGCGTATCGAAGACATAGATGTGAAGATACATAAGTATTATGAAATGCATCAACATATTACTTGTGATGTGATTCGATCTTTTCTCGAAGACAATGACAATGCTTTGCGACCTGATGAAGGAAAAGACTTCATAGAGTTTGCTAAAGAGTTGATGGAAAGACGTTATGAGAAAGGTAAGATAGGTTTCAGTACTTGCAAGAATGGTATTTCATATCTCAATCAGTTTGAGGAATACCTGTTGCTTGAACACAAAGGTACACATGGTGAGCATAAGGAATTCATTTATGTCTCAGATATTAGTGAAGACTTATTGCTTGACTTCCGTAAGTATCGACTCTTGGCAAAAAAGAAAGCAACAACAGTCAACAAGACTCTATGTCCGATTCTTCAGGCGTGTGAATATGCTTGTCAGTTAGGTTATATCTCTCATCAGCTTAATGCATCTCTCCAGGACTTGTATATGAAAGAAGAGGACCGGCTTGATGAAGAAGAGAGGAATATCAAGTATCTCACTGAAGAGAGACTTGCTGAGTTAGTTTCCGTTTATAATACCATCGAACAGCCTCGACGAAAAGAGTTTTTGGAGATGTGGCTGTTTGCCTTCCATGCTTGCGGTATGCGAATGGTTGATGTGATGACGCTCCGATGGAAAGACATTGATTTCAACAAGAATTTCATCAGTAAAATACAAGTCAAGACGAGAAACCGAAACACCATACCTTTGAGTGAACCACTCATTCGTATTCTTGAAAAATGGAAGGGTAGAAACAAAGTCTTTGTTTTTGATCTATTGCCAGAGAACTTCGATATAAATGACCATGAGGCGATATACCGTCGTAGAAATTCCTGGAATAATACCATCAATACTTCGCTTCGCTGTATATCTCATGATTTAAAATGGAATCAAGACTTGACTTTCCATGTATCAAGACACACTTGGGCAGTTTTAGCGCTTGCACACGGAGCTGAAATCAGTGAGATAAGCAGATTGTTAGGTCACGCTTCAACAGGCGTCACAGAGCGAGTTTATGCAGAATTCTTGCCAGACAACCTTGCGACTGTAGTAAGCAAACTTGCCTTCTGCTTCATTCCTGATATGAATGCCAAACAAAAGAAGGTGGTATCACGCTAAACAGAGTGATACCACCTTCGATCAAATTTGTAGCCTTTATAGTCGAAACTATCAGAATATCTTGTAGTCCTTGCCAGTAAGATTAGAAATTGGCTTGAATAAACGCAATAGGATGAGCCCTATCACGATAAATGCTATTCTGACTATTACTGAACCGCCCATAGTAAAACCGTGCCATACGAGGAAAATGGGTGAGCACATGAGGGCTACGATGATCAGGCACATTAGAGCTGCTAGAAATGTTTTTGGTCCCATGCATCAATCAATATTATAGTTATACAAATATCTCAGACTATCACCTGAAATCTCGAAAGCCACAATGTCATGGGCATACTCGTTGCTTCCTACCTTGGCAGAAAGGATGTGCTCAGCTTAAATGGGTGCACCAATTCGCACAGTGCCTAAGCACTCTGTTCATAGGTGCGCCAAAACAAGCCCTTGCGCACAAGCACTACTTCGGATGCTTGCCAATGGCTCTGCACTTCTTGTAGTATTTCTTTCGTTGTCATCGTTATAATATAGAAAATTCTAAAAATTTTTCGACAGCTCTGAAGGAAGGCCTACCGGCATGAAGCGAAAAGCGGTGGGCATTTAGCCCACCTTATTTTTCTGCGACTGGGCGGACAGTATGCCCACTTTTACGGTAGTCGCGCCACACCGGGTGGATGTAGCCACTGTCGAAGAAGAGGCAAAAGGCTAAATGGCTCGGGTCGCAGACCGAACGAGACCAATAGTAGCCTTCCGAACCATGGTCGCAGAGCTTATCATTGTAGTGGTAACCCGAAGCAGGGAAGAAGATAGTGTTGCCGTTAGGACCTGTAACGATGTAACCACTTGTACCATTGCAATTGGACTTCCAGGACCAATCACACTTATTATAAAGTTCTTCAAACTCTGAAGAATCAGGCATGCGGCAAGGACCATCCCAATTGAAAGTAGCGGCATCGTCGTTAGGAACAAGGGTGGTCTTTTTATCGACCCAATAATCATACTTTGTCATATCATCCCAGCCCCATTTGTAATTCCATGGATAAAAATAATACTTAGGCTCTGTTTCACCCCAAGCAAAGTAGTCACCATCGTCTGAAGAGGAAGCTGCACCAATGTTGGTGCGTGCCCAAAGCAAGCCACTGGGCAAACCAAGGTCGACAAACTTGTGACCGTTGATGATGGTGTCAGTGGGAGAAGTGGGCTTTTTACAAAAAGTCATGATGGACTTAACATTACCATAAAAGACTTCATCGCCAAACTTGACGTAACCACGATAATAATAGGTGGTACCTGGATTGAGCTCGTAAAGCGTAAAGTTATAACTTCCGTCTGAAGTACCTAAATAACTATGTTCGTCTGCATAAGTAGGAATAGTTTTCTCTGATGAAAAGCAAACACCTACTTCAAGAGTTTGAGACAATGACGGCACGTTGTCGGCATAAGACACACTGATAGATGCATCAAGCATGTCGGTCGTAACGGAAGTGGCAGTAGATGTACGGATATTACAAAGCCAACTGCCTACAGAAGTAGAAGTAGTGATACTATCAATATTGGCTGCTGACTTGACAGAGATGTTACCACCCTTCCAAATGAAAATGTTTTGCTGAGCATGAGCAGTGGTGAAGACAACTGCTAACAATGCTGACAAAACGAATGAAAATATGCGTTTCATATATTATTGTATTTATTGTAATACTAAATAAAATCGCCCACTTTGCGGGAAAGCTTACCGGCTTGAAGAGTGAAGCGTTGGGCATTTAGTCCACCTTTTTTTCTGCGACTGGGCGGACAGAGAACCCACAGGGACGGTTACTGCCGTAGATCTTCGGTTTGACTTTGCCTTTATCGAACATGAGGAATCGGGCGTAGTAGGTGGTATGGAGTTGGTCGATTGAACGTGACCAATAATAGCCATTCCAACCATGGTCGTAGAGTTCGTCATCGTTAAAGTGACTACTTGACGCAGGGAAGAAGATTGTTTTGCCGTTAGGACCTGTGACGAGGTAACCACTTGTACCGTTGTAACTTTCTTGCCAAGTCCAATCGCACTCATTATAAAGTTCTTCAAACTCTGAAGAATCTGGCATGCGACAAGGAACACCCCAATTGACTGTCGCAGCATCGTCCTCGGAGTCAAGAGTAGTCTTCTTGTCTGTTGGGTTGTACTTTGTTATATTATCATCTCCCCACCACTTATAAGTGCTCCATGCATAATAAGACTTAGGCTCTGTTTCACCCCAAGCAAAATAATCGCCATCATCAGAAGAAAAGTGAGCACCAATGTTTGTGCGTGCCCAAAGCAAGCCACTGGGCAAACCGAGGTCGACAAACTGATGGCCATTGATGACAATGTATCGAGATTCCCCCATTGTAGTAATAGAATTGACGGCACTATAATAAACTTCATCAAAAAGCTTGACGTAAGTACGGTAATAATAAGTAGTACCAGAAGTTAGATTCATGATTGTAAACGAATAGTCCTGCATCGCACTACCTAACTCCTTCTTGAAGCTGAAATTGAAATCATAATAAGTCGGCGTATGGTTCTCCTCTGAATAACAAATACCTACTTCGGGAGTAACATCAATTGACTTTACCTTGTCATTGAAAGCCACCTTAGCCGAACCTTTAAAACTACTGGTAGTTGCATCAAGGTTCACTGGCTTAGAAATCTGGAACAACCAAGAACCTACACTAAAGGTCAAACTATCGACTTCTGATATAGGCTCGATGGAAACGTTGCCATTCTTATCCCAAAAATAAAAGTTCTGCTGCGCAAATGATATGGTAATAGTCAACATCAGTGCAGCCAATAACGTAAAGATTCTTTTCATAGCTTACTTCTTAAAGAGTTTGTAACTAATGCCGCTCTGGGTGCGGACTACATAAATTCCTTGCTGAAGAGACGAAAGATTCATAGCGACTTTGCCATCAGCATCAGCTCTTTCACGAAGCATAAGTTTGCCATCGATAGTATAAAGAGCAATGGATTCGTTAGCTGCCAAGTCTGAAACATTCAAGGTACTGGCAGAAAACGAGAAGACAACATGTTGGCTCTTGTCATTGGCCACCACATTATTGATAGCACTAACGACATCATCAACAACTACCACGCGCTGCACCTCGGCATAAGCATAGCTCACGCGCTCCACACCGCCCACACTCACGGACAAATTGGCATCGCTCAAAGCAATGACAGGCTTCTCGGCAAAGGAAAAACTCACCTTCTGACCGCTACGAAGCTGGAATGTTACGCCAGGATTACCAGCGAATACTGACAGGCTAAAGGCAAAAAGTGCCAAAAGCATAGTAAACGTTTTCTTCATAAATTATCGTATATTTCTAATGATTGTTATTCTTGTGAATACTCCCATTCTTCAAACGCCGAGACATTAGCTTGTGAATCTGCTTCCTTAGAATAGTCGTTGACAAGACATACCACAGGACGCTTGGTCTTATACATTAAGTCCCAAACATATTTAAGATACTCTCCTCTTAACTGTTCCTCATAGCGGTGGAACAGGAAGAACTTTGTGTTCTCGTTGTATGTTCCAGGAATGATGAACTGTTCATCATCTCCAGACGAAGTGAGCGTTTGGATTGCCCCTGCCTTATCTATGTAAAGTGCTTGTCCGCAAGATGCGCAACCATTCATCTCTCTGATAGCACGTCTTACATTGTCTATGTCAGGGTCTGAATGAAACCATATAAGCACAGGGCGTATTGGCGAACTGTTAATGTACTCTTCGATAGTCTCAATAATGTTGTCCTTGTTAGTACTTTTCATTTTCTTTCTTTTGTTTAAGTCAGACTGTATGTTGTAAAACAAAAAAACAGCAAAGACACTGCGACTGCACGATTTTACTCGCACGTCGTAGTGTTTTTGCTGTTATGTCTTATTTTGTTGCCCATAGAGCCAGACATCAAGTTTATGTCCTATGGCTCCATTCGGACAGTTATTGTTAATAGTTAAGTGCTAGTCTAAGCACAAAAAAGCGTGAAGCCCATTGTCACTCGCTTCACATTGTGAGGTCTTCGAACTTACCCATCTGTCAGAAACGAGCAACGAGACCCCACGCCGATATGTATAGATACACTCCCACAGAGTCAGCCCTTGAGAGGCTGACCTATGAAAGGTACGTATATAACATACCCATGAGCATCACCATTGCATGGTCTCGTGACAGATAATGAAGTGTTCGAAGTTTCACAATGTCAGAAAACCAAGCGCCAATAACGCTTTTCTTATGTTTGCCCTCTACCAACCGACACTCTTTCAAGTGACTTCGGCGTAGGGCTATTAGCATCATCGCACGTAAAGGTACGAATTTGCGCCCCAAAAGTAATGAATTTAATTGAAATGACCAAATATAAACCGAAAAAATTATGTTTGGTCGCATAAAAAGTGTATTTTTATAATTATAAAGATTGTTTTGATGCAGTTAGGTACTCCATTTTTTCTTAATTCCCATTTATTGTGTATCTTCGTGCTATAATGATAAATAAGCATAGGTAAAGATATGGAAAAAGTCGTTTTGTATTGTAGGGTTTCAACCCAATTTCAAGACTACGAGCGTCAAGTATCAGACTTGACTCAGTTTGCCAAGAAACATCAATGGGAGATAGCAGAGACTTTCACTGAAAAGATAAGTGGCGCCAAAAAGAATGATGAACGTAAAGAATTTACTTCTCTTCTCTCATACGCGCGCGTACATTATATTAATAGGGTGCTTGTCACGGAACTTTCTCGTTTGGGTCGTGATACCCTTCAGGTGTTAGCTGCTATTGATATGCTTAATAAGGCAAAGGTCTCGTTGTATATAATGAATTATAATATAGAGACTCTTACACCTGATGGTAAGGTGAATCCGATATGTCTTCTAAAGAGCGAAAAACTGCCACGAAAAAAGTGTATCAGCGCCGATGTTATGCCAGTCATAAGAATGAACTACAACGCAAGAGCCGTGAGTACCACAGATAGCTAAGAGTGAATAAGAATAAGTGATTGCGGAAAATATTTGCAAAGTTTTCCACATAAAAAAAGTTAATTTAATCAGTGGTATGTTACGCATATCGCTGATTTTTTGTATTTTTGCACCATTAAAGAACGGAAACGATATGGCAGAGATAGCAAACCGTATATACGAGACAAGTGAAGGGCAGATTCTCTTCATCTCAGACTTCTCAGACATTAATGACAATGAGAAGGTGGTGAGTCGTGCACTTTCTGTAGAAGAAAAAAAAGGAAATATAGTTCGATTAGCTAATGGGGTTTATCTTCGCCCTAAGAATACCCGATTTGGGATAGTCTATCCATCAATAGATGAAATGGTGATGGCCATAGCCCAGCGAGATAAGGTACAAATACAACCTTCTGGAGTTACAGCGCTCAACAAACTTGGACTCTCAACACAGGTGCCGACAAAATATACTTATCTGACATCGGGCAGTGGAAGAGTCTTGACTCTTGGTAATCGGACTATAGAGTTGAAGAGAAGTGTTCCTAAGAACTTTGCTTTTCAGACAGTGTTGGCAGCGCTACTTGTACAAGCTCTTAGAACATTAGGACAAAAGAATGTAGGTAATCAAGAACTCTCTACCATTAGAAAATTGGTCAATGAAGAGGAACATAAAGACTTGTTAGTACAAGATCTTACTCTCATGCCAGTATGGATGAGAAAGCTGATAACTGATATAATAGATAAAAACGAGCATTATGACACTTTGGTTAAATCACACAATAGATGAACGAATAGCAATGTTGCAACGTGCGGAAGAGAAGTTTCGTATTAATCAGGTTGCAATTGAAAAGGACTGGTGGGTAACTGTGGTGCTCAACGCTCTTTTCAAATGTTCATGTGCAGATCAACTCATCTTTAAGGGAGGTACAAGTCTCAATAAAGGGTGGAATTTGATAGAAAGATTCAGTGAGGATATAGACTTATCTGTAAACCATGAATTCTTCGGTATAGAGAAGACGACAAAGAATCAGCGTGAAAAACTTCGCAAGAAGGCACGTAGGTATTTTCTTGATACAGTTTCTGCAGAGTTGGATGAAAATCTAAAGAAACTTGGTGTGGAAGGATACCATATAGAAAATGTAGTAGAGGAAATTGATGAGGATGGTAAGGCAAGTCCCGTTGCAAGTGATAAGGATCCAACTGTCATTCTCGTTCATTATGAGTCTATGCTTGGTCATACGATAGAGTATATTCCGCCAAGAGTAAAGATTGAGATTAGTTGCTTGTCTATGAACGAGCCTACGGAAGACCGTTTGATTTCATCGTATATTGAGCAGACTTTCCTGGGAGAAGATGAGGCGGCTACAGCAACGATTAGAACAGTTGTGCCTACACGAACATTCCTGGAGAAGGCATTCTTGCTATGTGAGGAGTTTCAGAAACAGACTCCTCGTTATGTCCGAATGTCTAGACATCTTTATGATCTTGAACGCTTGATGGATACCGAATTTGGCAAACAAGCCTTGCAGGATATGGACTTGTATGAACGTATAGTTAAGCATCGTTCCATATACTATGCTGTAGGGTATGTAGATTATTCTAAGTTGATGCCGAGTGAGATTGATTTCGTTCCTAGGCAAGAGTTGATGAAGGATTGGGAGGGTGATTATGCAGAGATGTGTAACCACTTTATCTATGGTCAGACATTATCTTTCGAAAAACTTTTAGAGCGAATCAAGGAGTTGCAAGATAGGTTTAGAAAAGCCTTTTAGCGACTTTTACTCCTTAATAAAATGTTCAATATAAAAGTTGGAAGACTATAAGCACTTGGTATTCTGCCCTAATGTTCCTCTTCAACGAGGACGAGTACTAATCGCTCACAAGCTGATTATCTTTATCTCAGCTCGAAGCATTGAATATAAGCGGTATGGGAATTTCGCAGCAAGATTCCCATACCGCTTTTTGGTCTTTATCGCCAGGCAAGCTGCTTACTATAGATAGCGTGTTGGCATAGATTAATAGCGTGATGATACTACTGTTCGTCCCGTAGCAACAGGGTGAGTGACGACTTGATTTAGGTCAAAAATGGGCGATTTTCTACCCAAATCTCCCTTTTTGGCATAGATTTGGGTAGAAAATCGCGTGTTTTTTCTTTTTGCTGCCATAAAAACGCTACCTTTGCCAAGGTTAATAGATAAACGGTATGGGCATGAGAAGCAAACTTGTTGGTAGAGAGCGAGAGTGTCAAGAACTCCACAGAGTGATGGAGTCCGATCGTTCTGAATTTGTCATAGTGTATGGTCGGCGAAGAGTGGGCAAGACTTTTCTTGTGGATCAATACTATCAGGGACAATACGACTTCACGTTTGTCGGAGTCCATAATCTATCGCGCCAAAGACAACTTACGAGTTTTGCGCGAGCATTGAAAAAGTTCTCTGGCACGAAACCTGATAAGTTTTCCGATTGGTTCGATGCATTCGATGCGCTTGAAGAATACCTTGAGTCGCTCGATGCCAACAGAAAAAAGGTGGTTTTTATAGATGAAATGCCTTGGATAGACACACAGAAGTCTGACTTTGTTGCGGCATTGGAGAACTTCTGGAATGGCTGGGCTGCTCGTCGTAATGATATTGTGTTTATTGCCAGTGGATCGGCTACCTCATGGATGGTGGACAATCTGATAGAAAATCAAGGGGGACTGCATGCTCGCATTACAAGCAGTATTTATGTCCGACCTTTCACTTTGCATGAGACAGAGGTGTATCTTCTGAGAAAACACTGCAAATGGGATAGATACCAAATATTGCAGTGTTACTTTTACCTTTGCACCCAGGAATCAAGTTAGGATATTTGGTTAATGGGTGTTAAGGTGAACTATCTTTCTTTCAAGGTATGCCCTTTCTCATGTCATAGTCCTTATATAATCCAGCCAACTTTCTTGATTCCATTTAACTATTAAATGTCAAAATTATGGATAAAGAACTTTACATAGGCGTGGATGTCTCAAAGCAGACTCTCGACCTTGCTTATTATGACGGAGAAAGCATTGATTGGAAGAAAGCCCATATAAAGGTGAGCAACAACAATGCAGGTTTCAAGAAAATTGGTTCATGGGTGGCAAAGGTAAGCAAGGGGTTTGATATAGTCTTGTTCTGTATGGAATATACAGGACTTTACACCCAAAACTTTAGACTGTGGTTGGAAGAGAAACATTATATTTATAGGATGGTGGAACCTCGCAAGATGCATCGCTTTGAGCCAGACTTGGATGATGGACTGCGTTCGCTCGACCGCATCAAGACTGACGAGCTTGATTCTTTCCGCATAGCCATTTACTGTGAGCAGAACCACAGAAAGATTCTTCGCAACCCATCAAAACTTCCTTCTCCTGTATATTTTAAGTTGAAGAGGCTTTTGGCGGAACGCAAGCAGACAGTCAAGCAGTCAGTCCTTTACAAGCAGCAGCTTCATGATATATGTGCGTATGACACAGATTTGTCTGTGGAACGTAAGAATGGGCAACTTAAAACGCTCAATGATGCACTTAAAGGCATAGACAATGAAATTGACATGTACATAAAAGAAGATGCGGACATCAGCAAGAACTTTTCCCTGCTGACATCAATACCTGGTATTGGGCGTGTTGTCGCACTTGAAACCATTGTCTTGACCGAAAACTTCATGGCAATAGATAACCCACGTAAATACGCTTGCTATATTGGTGTCGCTCCTTTCAAGAAAGAATCTGGTACATCTGTGAGAAAAGGCTCGTCAGTCTCTAAGAAAGGTTTTAAACAGGCAAAGGCAGATTTGTCCATTGCCTGTTTGGTTTGCATGCAGCACATTCCGAACATCAGAGATTACTGGGAACGCAAGAGAAAGGAGAAATGCAGTGGAATAGTGTTTAATGCAATCAAGTTTAAGATGATACTCCGTATGTTTGCCGTTATAAAACGAGGTACTCCGTATGTGGAGACGGACAATTATCGAAATGGGAAAAACAAGCAACCAGGAGTGAACTAACAGTGTTTTAAGACCATCACTATACCATGATAGAGTCTCTTGGTTGCTTTTGGCACTACCTTTGCGAGGAATCCTCAAAAGGAAGGAACTCCAGACAGAGGTAGTGAACTTTTTAATCTTAGGCAAAGCCCTTTCCCTTGATATAGTCTCCTCTGCCCGAAATGTCAGACTCAGTGCCTTTTAGGGAATTAGCTGTCCGTCCCAGCTTTTAAAAGATTTGGCTTATCCTGACATAGAGAGTTCCTTTCGTAAAGCGGTGCAAAGATATGAAAAATAAATCATTTGTAGGCATTGACATCTCTAAAAATGTCATAGATGTATCTATATTTCGTGAGGACACCAACATCAAAATGTTCCCTCATGAGGTATTCAACAACACTCGCAAGGGATTTGGCGATATGTGCTCATGGCTCAAAAAGAGCCGTGTGGTACTTTCCCAAGCCCTGTTTGGCATGGAATTTACAGGTTGCTACTCCTTGGACTTGGAAAAATTCCTCACGTCCAAGAATTACTCTTTCTGTATGCTTAGTACACGTATAGTAAAACATCATCCTATGGGGACAATAGATAAGCGAGACAAGAATGACTCTGCAAAGATAGCTGACTTCCTCTATCGTTATGATGGCACGGAATGTGCCAAGCCATACAAGTTGCCAAGCAAGGCTATGCAACAATTGAAGCAACTTGTCAATGAGCGTAAGTTCCTTGTGGAGCAACGGACAAACTTTATGAACCGAATGCAGATGTTTGAAACGAAAGAGGATTCTGCCATGTATGAGAGCTACATTAAAAAGCTCAATCATGACATTGAGAAGATAGATCAGGAAGAGTGTGAATTAATGTCCAAGGAGGAAGATGTCTTTGACACTTTTCAGAATCTGTTGACGATACCTGGAATTGGTTTTGTCAATGCAACAAACATAATTGCCATCACACGAAACTTTACCGCTTTTGACACAGCTCGGCAATATGCGAGATATGTTGGCGTAGCTCCATGCAGTCACACTTCTGGTACCAGTGTGAAATGGCGTGCCCGACCTTCCGCACACTGTAACGGTCAAGTGAAAGCTGACCTGTCTATGGCGGCATTGAGAGCTGTTGAGTACGATGTGGAAATGCAAATGTTTTATAATCGAAAGTTAGGAGGCAGAAAAGATTCTGATACTAAGCGTAAGGCATTGAATGCCGTCAAGTTTAAGCTCATTTGCAGAATGTTTGCCATAGGCAAGCAAAAGAGAAAATGGGAAGTGTTGAACACCTCTGACGACAGAAAGAACTTACATATTGAAAAGTCCAAAGCAAGTGAACTATGACAATGTACCATTGTCTCTTATAGTCTTGTGAGGACAGATACGGATAACTAATTAGGAATCGAGCAAAAAGCTATTAAAAGAAAGAGTTCCGTATCGTTTTTTTTGTAACAGAAAAGTCAAAAAATGTCTTCTTCTGCTACAGGGGTAGGTATGACTATATGCTTTCTGGGGGCTATTTTGCTTATTTTAACACAAAAAAGCTCTCAAAAATTTGGTGATGTCTTAGGAATCATGGTGTTTGGTGGCATCCCGTTTTACTTAAGTCTCATCAATGCAAAAGAAAGTCTCGTGCAGAATGTCGATAGACTGTTCTTTGCCCAAGGAGGTATTATGCGAAGCGAGTTCGACGAACTCTACAATGCTTTGTTTTCAAACGCCGATTTATATATCAGTGTGGTGAAGGGTTTGGCTGCCCATCATGATGGAATGTCTCGTGAGGAAATATCCAAGGCTACAGGGATTACCGGTGGAACTCTCACGCGTGTACTGACCAATCTTGAACGATGCGACTTCATTTCCCGAAATCAGAATTTCGCTCATAAGGTGAAAGATACCATCTATCGTTTAGTGGATTTCTATACTTTGTTTTATTATAAGTTCATCTTGTCCGATGTTTCGGGCGACGAACAATGGTGGAGTCATCATTTTGAGTCGCGTCAAGTTTCTACGTGGCAGGGACTTACATTTGAGATAGTATGTCTTATGCACACGGACAGCATCAAGCGTGCCTTGGGTATTTCGGGGATGGCGACCGAAGTCTCATCATGGCGCAAGGCAGCAACTGAAGGTCAAAATGGTGGACAGATCGATTTGGTCATCAAACGTGCTGACCGCATCATCCATTTGTGCGAGATGAAATTCAGCAAATCGCAATACCGCATAACGGAGGCATACGAACAGTTGCTAAGGCAGCGCTTAGAACTTTTCCAAAGCTCTACCAGGACCAAGTTCTCTTTGGTCATCACCTTTGTTACGACCTATGGCATCGCTGACGGGCTGCATCATAGTTTGGTGCATCGTGAAGTTACGATGGAGCAACTTTTCATATAAGGAATATCCCTTACCAGCATGTTCTGTTGAAGCAACACGGACTGTCCTATCACGCCATTTTTTTGGATGAGCCTAAAAAAAGCAACCTATAAGTTGCATGTATCGTTTTAAATAGCTCGCAATAAAAAAGCGGAGCGAAAACTGTGGGAGGGCTGAGCCCCGACCCGTAGTCTCTCTCCGCTTTCGTTGTTCCATTGCTGGGCAATGGGCGTCTATGTGTGTGCTTTTCTTAGAAATCGAGGTTTACGCCGACACCAAACACCTTGTTGGTGCGGGTGAACTGGTCGGTATTGTGGGCCGTGGCCGACATGCCGGCTGCGCTATACTCCTGGTCATACTCCTTGTCGAAGGTCTCGTAGTTGGTCCAGAAATAACTGGCCTCCACCGTGACTTTCGGGGCGACGCGCACCTTTGCGCCAAAGCCATAGGAGTAGCTGCTCGTCGTGAATGACATGTCCGTGAGGTAACTGCCGTCGCCGAGACCATATTTCGTGCGCTGCATTCCCGCACTCACCGTGAGGGCGTCCGAAATGTCATACTCCGATCCCAAGGCCCACTCCCAGGTGTTGCTGCTGAGCAACTTCTGCTTGTCCTTGTCCATGCGGGCGTCCTTGTCGAAGTAGTAGTGGTAGCTCGCCATCACACGCCAGGTCGGCAGTATCTCGTAGC
>ENA-OPVT01001524-OPVT01001524.1-human-gut-metagenome-genome-assembly--contig:-NODE-1524-length-14500-cov-3.090204_pt1 | contig 14500 bp, 12 predicted proteins | sample MGYA00241499_ERZ501990 | MGnify/ENA primary metagenome ERZ501990 (study PRJEB25962, sample SAMEA2042104) | human gut metagenome | biome: human gut; feature: human-associated habitat; material: faeces...
GCGTAAGCTTCTTCATCTGCTTCACAAGATAGAACACCGCCACGGCAAGTCCGATGAGAAGGAAGAAACTCACCACGATATACATCATCAGCATCCGCTCATGCTCGGCAACCTCCTCGCGATGCTGCGACTCGATTACCGGCAGCAGCCCCGACACATTATAGACACGCATCTGCGCGTTGCAGAACGCCGCGTCCTCGAGCGACGTAAAAATATAACGATAGGCGCGATCGATGTCACCCTCTCCGTAAAGAATCATGGACAAGTCGAGAATCGACTGGTTTTCCTTCACCGCGCACATAATATCGCTAATCGCCGAGAGCGCAAAATAGCGCACACTCTCCTCCGACTTCCCCTCCGACCTGTAAATCTTCGCCAGAAACGCACAGGCAAGAGCGAAATCATTGCCGTCGCGGCGCAACGACGGAATCAGGTCGACAAGAATCATCTTAGCCACCGCCTGCTTGCCGTCGGCCATCGCCTGCTCCGCCTCATAAAGCCTACGCGTGTTGGAGCTGACGGGCAGCGACTCAATCCATTTTTTTCTAAACGCCACAGTATTGGAGTAATAGCGGTCGTAGAAAAGCCCGCCCTCCGTAGAGCCATTGAGAGAGAAAGAGTAGATGCGATAGCCACTTTCGTAGAACTCCGGCAGCAACGTGTCGGGAATCTCCATGTGCGAAATCGCCTTGAAGTCACTGTAGGCCTCCGCATAATAGCCCGCGATAACCTCCGAGCGCACTTTTTTCATTCTCACGAGCAGCGAGTCGGTAGGCGAAGACGCCAACTCGGCAGCCTTGTCATAATAGAAAATCGCGGAGTCTGCCTTGAAAAGCGTATACTCCTTACCCAGTTTCATGTAGGAGGAAAACGACGGACGCGAGGCAACCGCCCGTTTTTCTTTGTCGATGCGCGCATACTTCCTGCCCTCAAACATTTTTTTAAGGCCAATGTAGCGGTCGAGGCTGTCGAGCTCAGGCACCGACACCGCCACAGCGGTCTGCACGGTGACAAAGAGCAAAAACAGCGAAAGTGCCAATCTAAATTTAGACATAAGGAAAATATAAATGGTTTAAAATGTTAGTTTATTACGTGACAAAGATATAGCCTTCTTCTGAATAAACCAAATTATAAACATATTTTGTAGAAAACGCGTTGCATCCCAACCATTCTCCACAACGAGTTTCGCCCCTCATTCACATAATAAGCCAATTTTTACTATCTTTGTATAAATAAAAAAATTAAAGATGAGCGGAGAAAAGGAAAAGAAACTATTCATAGAGACCTATGGCTGCCAGATGAACGTGGCAGACAGTGAAGTTATAGCATCAGTGATGAAAATTGCCGGCTACGAGCCGACAGACGCGATTGAGGACGCCGACGCCGTGTTTCTCAACACCTGCTCGATACGCGACAACGCAGAGCAGAAAATCTTCTCACGCCTGGACTACTTTGCCTCGCTCCGCAAGAAGCGCAAGTCGAGATTGGTGCTTGGCGTGCTGGGATGCATGGCAGAGCGCGTGAAAGACGAGCTTATTGCCAACCACGGTGTAGACATTGTGGCCGGACCCGATGCCTACCTGTCGCTACCCGACCTTGTGGCGGCTGCCGAACTTGGCGAAAAAGCCATCAACATCCAACTCTCGACCACAGAAACATACCGCGACGTCATCCCGCAACGCATCGGCCACAACCGCATAAGCGGATATATCAGCATCATGCGCGGATGCAACAACTTCTGCTCCTACTGCATCGTGCCCTACACCAGAGGCCGCGAGCGCAGCCGCGAGCCACGCAGCATCCTCAACGAACTTGCCGACATGCAGGCAAAAGGCTTCAAGGAAGTAGTGCTGCTCGGACAAAACGTCAACTCCTACCACTACATTGGCGAAGACGGAGCCGTGGTTGGTTTCGCCGATCTGCTCAGAATCGTTGCCGAAGCCGCGCCGGAGATGCGAGTGCGCTTCACCACGTCGCACCCGAAAGACATGACAGATGAAATCATCGACGTAATCGCCACCGTGCCAAACGTATGCAAGCACATCCACCTGCCTGTGCAGTCGGGAAGCAACAAAGTGCTCAAGGCGATGAACCGCAAATACACCCGCGAATGGTATCTTGACCGCATCGCAGCCATCCGCCGCGCCATGCCCGACTGCGGCATCACCACCGACATGTTTACAGGCTTCCACGACGAGACGGAAGAGGATTTCGAGGAGACACTGAGCCTGATGCGCGAAGTGGTGTTCGACAGCGCGTTCATGTTCAAATACTCCGAGCGTCCCGGCACATTCGCGTCAAAAAACCTCCCCGACAACGTGCCTGAAGAGGTTAAAATCGACCGTCTCAACCGCATGATAGCATTGCAGAACGAGCTGTCGGCGGAAAGCTACCGACGCGACATAGGAAAAACTTTCGAAGTGCTTGTCGAAGGCACATCGAAACGCTCCCGCGAACAATTGTTCGGACGCAACGAGCAAAACAAAGTAATCGTGTTCCCGCGCGGCAACCACCACATAGGCGACCGCGTCATGGTTACCGTGGAGAGCGCATCGTCGGCCACACTAATCGGAAAAGAAGCTTAAGCTATGGACAAATATATATTCAAAATCACAGCAAAAAACTCCCAACCAAGCATTTGGAGGATTTTGTCTGTTCCCGTCCATTACGATTTCGACCACTTCCACTTCTTAATCCAGGCAGCGTTCGACTTGAGCGGAATATTTGACTTCCAGTTTGTGAAAGGATTCCACAAGCCAAGTTTTGAATGCTTCAGATTCTCTCCCGACGACGATGTGGAGGTAATGCAGTCGGAAGGATGCAAAGATGCCGAAAAAACGGCACTCAACGACTTTTTCTCAACAGACGACACTCTGAGGTACGACTCGGGCGAATTGTCGTTCGAAATAAAGCTCATGGGATTAAAGGGTTCGGATTTTCCGTATGCCCATCTCGAGGATGGCGAAGGCAAGATTCTCTGCGAAATGTGTGGCGGCATCTACGGACAGCTAATGGTGCAGGAGGCGTTGGCCAAATATCCCAACGAGCCTATCGCCCAGTATGCCCGAAAGATGCTGAAGAAGAAGCGAAACGCGAAAATCGATTTTTCCTTCACATACAAAGACCTGAACGACTGCAACCGCACAATCCACAAATTCGAGATAGCGTCAATGCTGATTCCGAAGGATGACTGGGACGACTACGATTCTTCTGAAATGGGATTCGTGTCGGACGATGAATATCTCGACATAATCAACGAACGGGTACGCAACCAACAAATCGGCTTGGACAAAGACCTGCTCAACTGACACCTGCAGACGTCGCAAAAAAAAGAGATTTGCCAACGTGAAAAAAGCATAAAATGTTGACAAACGGCATCTCCAGGTTGTAACTTTGCACAAATTAATTGACTATGGCAAAACAACAGAAATCAAAAATATCCTATTTCCAGTCAAACATCACAGCCACCGTCAGCGTGGCGTTAGTGCTGATATTGATTGGTGTGACAGCGTTTCTCGGCCTGTCGGCACGCACAATGAGCCGCGAACTTAAAGAAAATATGGGCTTCAGCATTGTGCTAAAAACCGACGCCACCGACGCCGACATCGCAGGGCTGAAAGCAATCTTCGCCAAAGCCCCGTACGTCGCCAAGACCACATTCATCTCAAAAGACCAGGCTTTGGAACAATGGCAGAAAGACACCGGAGAAAATCTTGTAGAGACTTTCGGCGTCAACCCTCTCAGCGCGGAGTTTCAGGTCAACGTCAAAGCCAACTATGCGGAAATAGGCAAGCTAAAGAGCATACAGGCACAGCTGATGCATCAAAGCGGAGTGGAGGACATTGCCCTTTATGAAACCGAGGTCGAGACCACCAACAAAAACATCGGCAACATCACCATCGTGCTGCTTTTCGTGGCGGCTCTGCTCGTGTTTATCTCATTCGCACTGATAAACAACACCGTGCGCCTCACCGTCTACTCCCGACGATTCCTCATCCACACGATGAAACTCGTGGGAGCGAAGCCCGGCTTCATCCGCCGTCCGTTCGTGGTGCAGAACATGCTTAACGGACTGATTGCCGCAGCAGTGGCATGCCTCGTGTTTGTCGGCTCATACTTCGCGGCGCAAGACATCGTCGGCGGACTTGTGGGCACTATGTTCAACGAGCTGGAAGTTGCCGCCGTATTTGTCGGGCTGGCGCTTGCCGGAGTGGTGATTTGCGGCATTGCGGCGTTCTTTGCCGCCAACAAATACATCCACCTTAACTACGACGACTTGTTCAAACGATAAAAAAACACAGAAATAAATATGGAAGAAATAACGAAAGAAAAGAAAACCGACACACGTCCGCTCGGAAAAGAGAATTTCATCCTCATGGGCGTGTCGGTGGCATTGATTGTCATCGGATTTTTGCTGATGGGCGGCGGCGCCACTACCGAAGAAACGTTCAACCCCGACATCTTCAGCACAATGCGCACAGCCGTAGGTCCAGGCATCTCGTTCATCGGCTTCGTAATTATGTTTTTTGCAATATTATATAAAAAGAAAAAATAAATCAAATGGATTGGATACAAGCACTCTTGCTCGGACTCGTGCAAGGACTCACTGAATACCTCCCTGTCAGCAGCAGCGGACACCTCGCAATCGGCAGCGCCCTGTTTGGCATCGAGGGTGAAGAAAACCTCGCTTTCACTGTCATCGTACACGTTGCCACCGTGTTCAGCACACTCGTGATTCTCTGGAAAGAAATCAGCTGGATATTCAAAGGCTTGGCACAATGCCGCATGAACGACGAGACCCGCTATTTCATCAACATCGTCATCTCGATGATTCCTGTGGGCATCGTAGGCACACGCAATGCCACCGACTACGGCAAAAGCCTCTGCCAGCGTTTCATGCAGGAACTCAGCGCCCTGATTCCCGACGTGCTGATAGTAAGCGGGCTGGCTTACGGCATCGACATCCATGCCCATCGTGATGCACTGACCCACGGATTCGACACCGTGGGCGTACTGGCTCACGGTCTGGACCGCATCTACCCAGCCGTACACCGCCGCACCGCCACCGAGATGCTGACACAAGGCGGACTGCTCACCGAGTTCATGAGCGGCACCAATCCCGACCGGCAAAACTTCGTGAAGCGAAACCGCATCGTAGCCGGCATCAGCGACGCCACCCTCGTAGTAGAGTCCGGCCCCAAAGGAGGCTCCCTCATTACCGCCGAGATAGCCGAAAGCTACCAGCGCGACTGCTTCGCCTTTCCGGGTCGCGTAGGCGACACCTACTCCACCGGCTGCAACCTGCTGATACAAAAAAACCGCGCTGCCTTGATACAGAGCGCGGAAGATATGGTAAAAGCCATGAACTGGGACCATGTACCCATTTCCCCTCAAGTAGTCCAGCGCCAGCTGTTCCCGGAGCTGACACCCGAAGAAGAACAAGTCATCACCCATTTACAGAAGCATCCCGACGGGATACAAATCAATACGTTGGTAGTGGAAAGCAACATCGCCATCAACCGCATGACCAGCCTGCTGTTTAATTTAGAGATGAAAGGCGTGGTCCGTGCACTGGCAGGAGGAGTCTACAAAATGGCATAAAAAATGGGAGAACGCTTTCTCCCAACCTTGTTAACCTTAAATCTAATACTATGAAAAAAATCACGTGACAAATGTAAGAATAACACTTATTCTGTGCAAATATTCGCCACCTGATTTTCAGCTTTTTAAAAGTTTTTAAAAGACAAAAAGAATTCGCCCCGAAACAGCGCGTGCTTCGGGGCGAATCTTTATCTGTCTGCAAAGAGGATTAGTCTTTCAGTTTTGCTTTGATGAAGTCGCGGTTCAAGCGAGCGATGTTGCTGATTGAAACGCATTTCGGACATTCTGCTTCACAAGCACGGGTATTGGTACAGTTACCGAAGCCCAGTTCGTCCATCTTGGCCACCATCGCCTTGGCGCGGCGGGCACCCTCGACACGTCCCTGCGGCAGTTTCGCGAGCGACGACACACGGGCGGCGACGAAAAGCATCGCCGAGCCGTTCTTACAGGTCGCAGCGCAGGCACCGCAACCGATGCAGGCAGCGGCATCCATCGCAACGTCGGCATCGGCCTTCGGGATGGGAATGTTGTTGGCATCCTGCACGGCATTCGTACGGACCGAGATGAAGCCGCCGGCCTGAAGAATCTTATCGTAGGCACTGCGATCCACCACGAGGTCCTTGATTACGGGGAAAGCCGCCGAACGCCAGGGCTCGATGACGATCGTCGCCCCGTCTTTGAAACGGCGCATGTAAATCTGGCAGGTCGTGGCGCCGTCGCCCGGGCCGTGCGCACGGCCGATGTGCAGCGAGCACATACCGCAGATACCCTCGCGGCAGTCGTGGTCGAACGCCACGGGCTCCTTGCCCTCGTGGATCAGGTTGTTGTTCAGAATATCCAGCATCTCGAGAAACGAGGTGTCGGCGGAGATGTTCTCGACTTTGTAGGTTTCGAATGCCCCTTTTGCCTTGGCGTCTTTCTGGCGCCATATCTTTAACGTGAAATTCATAGTTTCAAATTGTGTATTAAAGTTAGACGACAGAAGAATTAGTCCTTGTAGTTACGCTGTGCGGGGTGTACGAACTCGAAGTTCAGCGGCTCCTTCGTGAGCTCCGGCGCTTCGTTCTCGCCCTTGTACTCCCACACGGCGGCATATACGAAGTGCTCGTCGTCGCGTTTGGCCTCGCCCTCTTCGGTCTGATGCTCGACGCGGAAATGTCCGCCGCACGACTCCTCGCGGTTCAGCGCGTCGCGTGCCATCAGCTCGCCCAGCTCCAGGAAATCGGCCAGACGCAGCGCCTTCTCCAACTCGACGTTGAACTCGTTCGCCTTGCCTACGACCTTCACATCCTTCCAGAACTCCTTGCGCAGCGCCTGGATCTCGACGATCGCCTTCTCGAGCGACTCCTTCGAACGCGCCATGCCGACGTTCTCCCACATGATGTGTCCCAGCTTCTTGTGAATATCGTCCACCGACTGCTTGCCGTTGATGGAAAGCAACTTCGAAATCTTATCCTTCACACCCTTCTCTGCCTCGTCGAAGGCCTTGGTATCGGTCTTCACCTTCGGAGCCTGGATCTTGTGCGACAGGTAGTCGCCGATCGTATAAGGCAGCACGAAATAACCGTCCGCCAGACCCTGCATCAGCGCCGAAGCACCCAGGCGGTTGGCACCGTGATCCGAGAAGTTGGCCTCACCGATGGCGTAGAGACCCGGGATCGTAGTCATCAGGTTGTAATCGACCCAGATACCGCCCATCGTATAGTGTACGGCAGGGAAGATCTGCATCGGCTGTTCGTAGGGATTTACGTCGGTGATCTCCTCGTACATGTCGAACAGGTTGCCGTAACGTTGTTTGATGACATCCTTGCCCAGACGCTCGATCGCGGTCTTGAAATCGAGGAACACGGCCAACCCCGTTTCGTTCACGCCGAAGCCCGCGTCACAACGCTCTTTGGCGGCACGCGACGCCACGTCGCGCGGCACGAGGTTACCGAAGGCCGGATAACGGCGCTCCAGGTAGTAGTCACGGTCCTCTTCGGCAATATCCGAAGGTTTCTTGGCACCCGAACGGAGGGCTTTCACATCCTCGATCTTTTTGGGAACCCAGATACGGCCGTCGTTACGCAGCGACTCCGACATTAGGGTCAGCTTCGACTGCTGATCCCCGTGCACCGGAATACAGGTCGGGTGGATCTGCGTGAAACAGGGATTCGCGAAGCCGGCACCCTTGCGGTAGCACTGGAAAGCGGCCGAACCGTTCGAAGCCATCGCGTTGGTCGAAAGGAAGAACACGTTGCCGTAACCGCCCGAAGCGATCACTACGGCGTGTGCGCCGAAACGCTCCAATTCGCCCGTCACCAGATTGCGTGCGATGATACCTCTCGCCTCGCCGTCCTCGATCACGATGTCGAGCATCTCGTGACGGGGATAACTCTTCACCGAACCGGCAGCGATCTCCTTGTTGAGTGCGGCATAAGCTCCCAGCAGCAACTGCTGGCCGGTTTGGCCGCGGGCATAGAACGTACGCGAAACCTGCGCACCGCCGAACGAACGGTTGTCCAGCATACCGCCGTACTCGCGTGCGAACGGAACGCCCTGGCCGACGCACTGGTCGATGATGCAGTTCGAAACTTCGGCCATGCGGTAAACATTGGCTTCACGGGCGCGGTAGTCGCCGCCTTTGATCGTATCGTAGAACAGCCGGTAGATCGAATCGTTGTCGTTGCGGTAGTTCTTGGCCGCATTGATACCGCCCTGCGCCGCGATCGAATGCGCACGGCGCGGAGAGTCCTGGATGCAGAAAACCTTCACGTTGTATCCCAGTTCGCCGAGCGAAGCGGCTGCGGAGGCACCGCCCAGGCCCGTACCTACGACGATAATATCCAGTTTGCGTTTGTTGGCAGGGCTTACTACCTTGATCGCCGCCTTGTGGTTGCTCCACTTTTGCGCGAGTTCCCCGGCGGGTATTTTTGAATCTAATTTGAAAGCCATATCTCTATATTTTTATAATTCAACGTAAGATGTTAGCAGACACAACCGCAGCAAAGACTCCGGAAGAAATAGACCAGCACGACCACAGCGAAACCGAGGAACACGACGGTCGCCACGATGTTGGCGATACATTTCAGGCGCGGATACCAGATGTCGTTGCCCCAGCCCACCGACTGGAACATCGACCACACGCCGTGCGTAAGGTGGAACCAGAGGGCGAAGAACCAAACCAGGTAGATCACCACGTAGTACCACTGCGAGAAGGTGTACTGAATCAGCGCAGCGCCGTCCTGCGGCGAGAAGCCGAGCGAATTTTCATGGTGTCCCAGCACCTCGACCAGCTGCATCTTCGACCAGAAGTTGAACAGATGGAGCAACAGACCGCCGAGGATGATCCATCCCAGCGCAAGCATGTTTTTCGATGCCCACTGCACACCCTTTTCCTTCACGGTAACGGCATAACGCTGCGAACCGCGCGCCTTGTAGTTGTTCACGGTCAGCACCAGCGCATAAATGAAGTGGATCAGGATACCGGCGACCAGCACCAGCGTTCCGACCAACGCATACCAGTTGGCACCCAGGAATGCGCAGACCGTGTTGTACGCCTCGGGCGAGAAGATCGCCACGATGTTCATCGACATGTGGAAGAGGATAAAGAGCACGAGGAAACAACCGGTAATGCTCATTACCAACTTCTTGCCAAGAGAAGAATTAGTTAGAAAACAGCCCATAATGTTTGAAATTTGTTTATTTTTGTTAAAAATTTGTTTGCGCTCCGGCAAAGATAGTCATTGTTTGCATAATAACAACACAAAACAATTCGAAATTTACGCTTAAAATCAGGCATTTTATGACCAAAACGGAAATCCGGAAACAGATGAAAGGGCTCAATACGGCCCTTTCTTCGGAACAGCGCGAAGAGCTTTCCGCACGTATTTTCAACGAAGCGGAGAGGCTTCCGGCCTTCGCACGCGCCAAAGTGGTGGCCCTTTTCGCTTCGCTCAAAGACGAACCCCTCACCGCCCCGGCACTCGAACGCTGGAGCCGCTCCAAACGGATCGTGCTGCCCCGCGTGGAAGGCGACATAATGCGATTCTACGATTACGATCCCGCCTCGATGAACGATTCCGGCTCGTTCGGCATTTCGGAACCGGAGGCCACTGCGCTGTGCCGCCCCGAGGAGATCGATTTTATCATCGTGCCGGGTGTGGCGTTCACCGCCGCAGGCATGCGCCTGGGACGCGGCAAGGGATTCTACGACAAATACCTGTCGCAGCCGGGTTTCCGGGCTTTCAAGGCAGGCGTGTGCTATCCGCATCAAGTCGTGGAGGAGCTGCCCGCCGATCCGTTCGACGTTCCGGTCGATCACCTTTGCTGCGGACGGTAAAACGAGTGCCGACTTTGGTCCCATAATCAAATCCTACCGTTCCCACGTGTTCTCCGGCCCGAAGACGTACCCCTTCGGGATTCCGCCATCGAAAACCGGCAAACACCGGTTACGGCAAAGAATCGTAAAAAGAGAAAACACCGCATCAAAGAAGCCTGCATCTACCGATGCAGGCTTCTTAACTAATATCATACAATATTATTATCGGTAGAGATACTCTCCCGGAATGCGGTGGCTGCGCCGCCCGATCGGAACGCCGATGCCGAGCGTCACGTTCATCGAAGTCGAAGTGACGGGCAGGAACTGCGGCGTATGGCTGCAAATCAACATATCGGTCGCCAGGAAGAAGTTGATCCAACTGGGGCAGGCATTGATCGCCACACCGAGGGCGTGCCCCTGGCCGTTGAGAAACGAATAACTGGTAGTCAGCGTAAACCAGGGAATCGGGTGGAAGTTCACCGAGGCGGTCAGGTTGTGGAACGTCTTCACATCCCAGACACGTACGTTGTAAAGCAGACCCAGGCCGATCTTGTGACGCCAAACCTCGTACTCGGCCCCCAGATTGATCGAGGTGCGCAGCATCTCGGTCTTGCCTTTGGAAGCCTGCACCCGGTCGAACTCCAGCTCGCCGAAATCGAACTCCGGATCGTGAACCTCACCGTCGATGATCTCCACGCCGGTAAAAGATTGGGATTTGGTCATCTGCCCACGCTCCAGGTATTTCTTTCCCCACGAAATGAAACCCAGGTCGTTCACGGCGAAAGAGAGCTGCAAATCGGGAATCACGTCGTACGTCACACCCAGATCGACGGCAAAACCGTAACCCGCAGGCCCTTTGTAGGAAGAGACGTCGAAATCGTTGAACGAATAATATTCCGACCCGTCGGGACGCTGCATGGAGCTCATCTCAAGGCCCGACATTTCGAACGAACCGTCCGCGTCGATATTCCAACTATTCTCCTGCAATTTTATATCGAGCCGGTCGATCGACGTCCGCGCACGGCCCGCGCCGACGAGAAACTTACCCCGAGCACCGAGATAAATCTGATCCGTCAGCGGAAAAGAGTAACTGAAAGCGGCCTCGAGATAAGCCTGTGTCGAGGCTTTGATATCGTTGATAACGGCCTCGTTCCGTCCGTTCTTGAGAAAGTCGAACAACGAATAGGGCATATTGGCCTCCGCCTCCACACGCATATTCAGATCGAACGACCAGAATGTCTTATGATCCTTGCGGAATGCACCGAAACCGACGATATTGATCCGGGCATCGGTTCCGAGCATATTTTTCGAGCGCAGATTTCCCAACGCCTCGGCCGCAGAAACATTCTTGTCGAACAGCGTTACCAAACTTCCGTTCACCGGATAAAAAATATCGCTGACGGAGAGGTTACCGGAAACGTTGACCTGCACACCGCCCAATACGGGAATATTCACATAGCCGCGCAGCGGAGCGAAAGCCGGGTTAAGCTGGCTGCGGAAAGTCGAACCCTCCATAAAGTAGGCACTCGGCGTCTGTGCCACGGCCGTACATGCGACAAATGCCGCAATCAAAGTATATATGATCTTTTTCATATGAGGAATCCGGATTAAAGGTTCAGATTAAGACCGCCGCGTTTCTTCAAATGCAGCATCATACGAATCGACTGGCTGTCGCTGAATCCGATGCGCGGATAATATTTCTGCGGCATAAAATCGACATTCAGTTCGAAGAAAGAGAACAAACTCCGGATATCATCCTTGTAAAGCCGCACGGGAGCGATGTCATTCTCTTCGTCGGGTTCGACCAGGAAAGGCGCGATAGCCACGTTCGTTTCGGAAAAATCCGCAGCTACTTCGAAGCTCACCGGCAGACTGCTCCGCACCTCGCCGTACAGATCGAGCGTATTGACCGGATCGACGGTACCCTCGGGATCGAGGTTGTCGGCAAGCATATCGATCAAATCATCGTCGACATCCAACGTCGCATTATAAGTAATCGTATTGATTTTAATCTGGGAAAGAAATTCCCGCGCCAGCTCGCCCATCGTATCGCGCAACGCTTCGCCAGCCTCGTTGTCCTCGCCGAAAAACTTCTTGAATTCCGCCTTGAAAAGCTCCTCGCTATCGGCCGGAATCAACGCCGTAAAACGCTCGCGGTAACCTTCGTTGGACCAAATCAGATCGACCACTTCGTCCATTTTTTTCGATCCGGGAACGAGCATCTCGTCGATAAGAGCCTCCAGCATTCCGTCCAGATAAGTTCCATCGCTCGAAAGACGGACGATATCGACCCACTCCGCATTGCCCGGGAGCGTCGTCGGCAACCAGATATCGACCTCGTCGAAAATAGCGCGGATATCCGCACTGCCGTCCTGCAACTCGTCCATTCCGACCGTGATCTGCGCCAACGGCATAATCCATTCGCTCTGGTCGTTGCCGATGGTTACATCGCCGGATTCGATCTTGTTCAGATCATACGCCTTGTCGCACCCGAAGCAGAGCGAAAGAATACATAACAGGAATAAAAAATTTTTCATAGGCAGATTTTGCTCAATAAAACGGCCCAAAGGTATAATGTTTTCGACAAATAATCAAAATATAAATACTTTTCAACCACGAACAATCTGTTCAATCGACGACTTCTGCCGAAAAACTCCGGCTCATTCTCCGATTCAGCGCACGGCAGAGGTCTTTGTTAAAATTTTGCTACTTTTGCGACAGATGGACAACGTAAAAAAATACGGGTTGAAAGAACAGGTGGCCCTGCTGCCTCTGTCACCGGGCGTATATCAGTTTCTGGACAAGAACGGGACGATCATCTACGTCGGCAAAGCCAAAAGCCTGCGCAAGCGGGTCAGCTCGTATTTCATGCAGAACAAGGAACACAGCGCCAAGGTACAGGTACTCGTGAGGCAGATCGCTGCGATCCGGCACATCGTCGTCGATACCGAAACGGACGCCCTGCTGCTCGAAAACTCGTTGATCAAGACCCTCCAGCCGCGCTACAACATCCTGCTCAAGGACGACAAGACCTATCCCTGGATCGTCGTGCGCCGCGAACCGTTCCCGCGCGTACAGTCCACCCGCATCCTCAACCGCAACGGCTCCCAATATTTCGGTCCCTACGGCTCGGTAATGATGCAGCGCAGTATCCTGGAGTTTATCCGCGAGGTGATTCCCCTGCGAACCTGCTCGCTCAACCTTTCGCCGGCGGCTATCGCCAAAGGGCGCTATTCGGTCTGCCTGCAATACCACCTGGGCAACTGCAAGGGACCTTGCGTGGGAGCGCAAAGCGAAGAAGAATACGACGCACTGGTCGATATGACGGTTTCGATTCTCAAAGGCGACCTGCGCCCCGTGCGTACCTATCTTGAAAAAGAGATGGAGGCAGCCGCCCGAAACCTGAAATTCGAAGTCGCACAACGCTACAAGACACGCCTCGACGCCCTGGACAACTATTCGAGCAAATCGGTGATCGTCAGCGCACGCATCGTGGACGTGGACGTCTTCTCCCTGCTGGTGGACGACGATGTGGCCTACTGCAATTTCCTGCGCATCCGCCACGGTTCGGTCGTGGGCGTCTATACGATACGGCTCACCACGGGCATCGACACCGATCCGGCCCAAATGCTGACCCTGGCCATCCAGCACATCGCCGAAACGATCGCCGGAACGCTGGCCAAAGAGGTCATCGTTCCCTACCTCCCCTCGGCCGCGCAACTTTTCGACGGAGTGACCTTCACCGTTCCCAAACGGGGCGAAAAACTCGATCTGCTGGAGTTCTCGCTCAAGAGCGCCCGTATCTATCGCGCCGAACAACTCAAGAACCTCGAGATCAAGAATCCCGAGCGGCATACCGAACGCCTGATGGCCACCATGCAAAAGGAGCTGCACCTGGACCGTCCGCCCCGCCACATCGAATGCTTCGACAACTCCAACCTGCAGGGGACCAACCCGGTAGCTTCATGCGTGGTATTCCGGGACGGCAAGCCTTCACGCAAGGAGTACCGCCATTTCAACATCAAAACCGTCATCGGTGCAGACGACTTCGCCTCGATGCGCGAGATCGTCTTCCGCCGTTACAGCCGCCTGATCGCCGAAGGAGCCGAACTGCCCGACCTGATTATCGTGGACGGCGGCAAAGGACAGCTCTCCAGCGCCTATGCCGTGCTGTGCGAACTGGGAATCGAAAAACAAGTCCCCATCGTAGGCCTGGCCAAGCGGATCGAAGAGATCTTCTTCCCCGGGGACCCGATGCCCTACTACTTGAGCCGTACGGGTGAACCGCTCAAAGTGGTGTGTCACATCCGCGACGAAGCCCATCGCTTCGGCATCACCTTCCACCGGCAGAAGCGAAGCAAAGCTTTCATTCACAGTGAACTGGAAAATATCGAAGGAGTCGGCCCGAAGACCATAGAGCTCCTGTTGCGCCATTTCCGTACGGTGGAGAAAATCCGCACGGCCCCTGCCGAAGAACTCTCGGCCCTCGTCGGACCGGCCAAGGCCGCCAGGCTCCTCGTCCACTTCGGCAGACAGTAAGGACGCAATGTTGTCCTAAACGATTTATAGGTACGATGAATATGAGGTTGTTATAGATAA
>ENA-OPVT01001537-OPVT01001537.1-human-gut-metagenome-genome-assembly--contig:-NODE-1537-length-14402-cov-2.356869_pt1 | contig 14402 bp, 13 predicted proteins | sample MGYA00241499_ERZ501990 | MGnify/ENA primary metagenome ERZ501990 (study PRJEB25962, sample SAMEA2042104) | human gut metagenome | biome: human gut; feature: human-associated habitat; material: faeces...
TTGGCATACTTAAATGTTGTCGATGCTCCGAGCAGGAACTTGTAGTGATTCTTGTACAGCGCATTGATATTGCCGGTACTGCAGAAGCCGCGATTCATGACCAGCTTGGTCTTGCTGTATCCGAGGATATCCAGTTCACGGATTAATTCTCTTATGGTCTTGATGTCCAGAATGTTCCCGGCAAGCTTTCTATTGTAGAACGGAAGACTCGATTCCTCACCGAGCAGGATGGCAAGATTGATTTGAGGCAGACGATCTCCGTCCTTGTTTTTTCCATATTTGACCTGACGAAGAGTCTCAGAATAACCTGAAATCGATGTCGTGTCGTATGCCCAGTATTCCTTCTCGGATCTGCGTTCGCCCTGAAGGCGGAAGAACTTCATCTTCTGTTCCTCGGTGATGCTTTGGAATAATTCACTGGACCTCTGGGAAGAGATATCTTTGCCATACGGATGTCTGTGGAGCTTGGCCCACTTGCTGAACCTGTACAGGGGGTTCTCATCTTCGAGGATCAAATAATATGCTATCGAGAGTATCTGCTTGTATGTATTCGGGAAACAGGTTTTGAGATCAGCCTGGACACCTGTGAGTTCGCCAATTTGATCAAACAGATAGGTAGCTCCATAGAACACTCTCTCGGTTCGCAAAGCAGGGACAGGTCCCTGTTTTGCAGGAATCGTATCAGATTCCTGCTGCAGCCGTTCTTTGCGGCGTTTGCCACGGCCATCAGTATTATTTGGTGGTTACCTTTGTAAAGAATTGACGTTTTTGTACATTACTATTTTATTTTTTCAATCATATTTTCAACTGACTGGTATGTCAATTGTTCCGACTTAAAATATCTTTTTAATAATTCACCAATTCCTTTTGGAAAATACAAAAAAGTTTCAATAACCATCTGCGTTTCAGCGGAAAAATTGACCGTCACAATGTCTTGAGAATCTTTTGAGTCAACATTTTGTATTGACATTGTTCCAATTGCTTTCACTCCGTTAGGTGTAAACTTACCAAATATTATTCTAAACAACCCCAATTCTTTAAGCAAACGTAATACAATTTTATTTTGTGATGAAAGTTCATCAAGCTCCGAAAACTTTTTTCTATTTGCTTGAACATGATTGTGATGACTTCCAATACTTGCCGTAACTATAGTGCTAACAGGAATTCCACCCTTTTTTTTCTTTTGTTTCAATTCCTGTATTACTTTATCCTTATCCGAAACTAAGTCATCAACACTTATAAAGCTACACGTTTTCTGATATTCCCGAGTATCACAGTTACAAACAAGTTCAAAAGTATCCCCAATTTGTTTACCATTTTCTTTATTACCAGTCAGGATTTTTGAATCTAAATCGACAGTTTCAGAATAACAGGGAACAAGCAAGGTACTCAACAACTCAAAATAATGATCATCTTCTGACATTTTTTCATCGTTACGAACTACAAACTCTTGATTTCCAACACATTCATCAATATCTATATTCTCAACAAATCTTATTAATGCATTACTAAATGAATTATTTAGTTGCATAATTGTACTCTTTAAGTCTTTATCTTGAATCATTGACAGCTGTATTGGAAACGGCTGTATTGCACGTTTTTGCATTTTTTCTATCATTCCACTGTAAACAGCAATGGAAATTCGTTTGCTTTTTTCAGGATATGAAGCAATTTTGATCACATTCATAAAAAAAGTAATATTATCACGGATTTCTTGTTCATTTGAAAGTTCAAACATATACGGATCTATCAACACGCTCATGATAGTCCCTTCCTTTCGAATGATGCCTCAAGTATTGAATTTAGTAGCTCTTGTGTTTCGTCTCTGAAATCTTCCGGATAATCAATATTTCCAAAACCAGAAATATTTGCGAAAGTCACTTTAGTTCCACCTTTATTTTGGAAAAAATTCACTGCTGTAGCATCTTGCGAATATTGTTCTTTAACAATATGATATCTGAGTCTCAATAAGAAGTACTCACTATGTGTTTCTAAAATAATTTTTCTTCCGTGTTTGCAAAATTCTGTGAACATATCAGCCAAACGACTCTGAGAGTATGGATGCAAATGAAGCTCTGGCTGTTCAAATACCAGTATTTCGTTTGGTTCAGATAATAAAACTGAAATCAACACTGGCAATACCTGGCTTGTTCCAATACCCACATTCATAATATCTGATTTAACTTGTTCCATATTCTTTATAGAAACGCTAAATCCAAATGAGTTTTTCTTATCGACATCCACTGCACTCGCAACATTTAAGTGAATCATCCATTCGGCTAAAGCATCTGACAATGTACATCTTTCTATTCTATCTGGAAGAATATATTCTCTCTCTTTTTTATTTTCATGTAACAAAACAGATGCAAAATAGGACCCTGTTGGTCCAACATATTTAGGAATTGTTTCAAATCCAATATTATATAACCCTTTTGGTGTTTCTCTAATCGGACCCACAAAAAATACTTTAGATAAAATATTTTTTAAAAAACTATTATAAAAGTCCAAGGCAAACTTGAGCTGCGTAAGATTGTCTTTCTTTCCTCCATCTCTATCGAACAATCTGAATGGATTGCTGCCTAATCCAAAAATCCCTCCAAAGTCTGCTACACTATGCTCATTCATAGAATATTCAGATAAATAAGCTTCATACTTTGAAATAATATTGTTTACATTTTCCATATTATCCAAACCAGAAAGTGCTAATTCTAACATCTTTAGGCGAAGTTCTTTTGGTAAAATTCTTGAAATAGCTTCAAATCTAGGAAGTTCCTGTTCACCAAATCTATCTAGTAAATCTCCAATCCTCTTAGCCATCTCTCCATGTTCTGCCGAAACAACGTATTGTTCATCTTCATTCGTTTGAATTCTATCCATAAGCTTAAAATAGAAATTTTCAATTTCACTTAAGCCTACCGGCTGATCAGTCTGTACTGTTGTAATCTTTTTTGGCAAAAGTACTTTTGACAATTCATTCAATAACTCTGCCAATTTATTATTAAACACAATATCATAATGAATATAATATTTTACCATCATTAGATTAGAGATTGTTGCACTGAATGGACTTCTTTTTTCATTGATATACATATAATGAATATTATCAGCACGTTTGAATGACAAGATTAAATTTTCATAAATGATATCTAATCTAATCAATGTAGCAGATATTCCATCGTCTGCACGTTTAAAATACCAAGCTATTCTAAATTCATCATTTTCGACTTCATTCTCTGATTTTTCTGCTTTCTCTAAAACAACAGCAAGAGAAAAAAAATCTTTTTGGGGATCAGAGATTACATCATCAAAATCACCTAATGCAACATATTTTCCAGACAACAATAGTTCTTCATCCGGGCTGTTACACTCTATGGTTTGTTTCATAATTAAAAGTGCTTGTAATGCAGTACTCTTTCCGCTGCTATTAGCACCAAGTAAAACTGATAAATCTGAAAAATGAATGTACTGTTTTTCTGCATATGATTTAAAGTTCTCTATCTCTATACCTTTTAATACAAGCGCCATGTTTTCCTCCTAATGCAAAATTCAGTCAACTAAAAAGTTGACTGAAAATATGTTTGTATACTGCTATTTGTGATTCTTAATCCCTTAGAATATGCATTCTTCCATGGACTTTGCGAATGAGTTAACTCCACTAAATCGTATGCTGTGGATTTTCCATATTCTAACCAAATTGCTTCAATTGTTTCTTCAACACTTTCATCTGCAATTCTACTGCAACCTTCTACTTCCGGAATTTCAGATCTTCCGTACTTTTTAAATGTTTCATATACTCTCTCATTTACGGGGCCGTATTGCCATGCACAAAAATCATCAACAAAAGCTGGTTTATTATCCCATACATAACTCCATCCTTGAGTTAGATACAAAAGCTTCTGTAACTTTAATGGGGTGAGAGAATATTTTTTTCTTCCGTATGATAAGAATATCAAATAGCGTGCTGCATCCAATATATCAACCATAGGCTCCCTCCTTATCCTTCATGTGCATTTCACTACTATCGGCATCTAACAGAACTGGACATTATACACATATTTTACAAATTGTCCAGTTTTACTCTTATAAGTATAACAAAAATATATCTTTTTTGCAATTATCTCTTGACTTTTTGAAAATATATCCTGGATTCCCGAATAACTGAAGATTCCTGCCAGAATTGCACCACTGTTCCAGTAAACGGGTACCGCAATTCCTGAGATATGGTACCGTTGTTCCTGCAACTGGATACCACATATATAAATCCTTAAAATGAATGTATGCATCTTGAAGATGTAAATACAAGTTTTAAGGAGGTCACACGATGACTAATTATCGAGAGATCCTAAGGCTTTCAGCCCTAGGATTGTCGCAACAGAGCATCGCACAAAGTTGTAATGCCTCGAAGCGAACTGTCAACACTGTCCTCAAGGCTGCCAGAAGAGAGAATATCTCATGGCCTCTGGACAATGACCAGACCAATGCTGCTCTTGCAGCTGTTCTGTTTCCGTCTTCAGATACTCAGGAGACGGTAACTAACAAACGCATGCCGGATTTTGAGTATATCCGTAAGGAACTTCTCCGAAATGGAGTGAACAAGAAGCTACTGTGGACTGAATATCTCGAAGAATGCCGGCTCAGTGGTGAAGAACCACTGATGTACTCGCGTTTCTGTTACTACATACAGCGTGATGAAGAAAAGCGTCGTGCTTCAATGCACATCAATCGTAAACCCGGTGAGCAAGTTGAAGTCGATTGGGCAGGCGATCCAGCCTATCTAATCGATCCGGATACCGGCGAAATGACCAAAGTATCCGTCTTTGTCGGAGTAATGAGTTACAGCCAATATGCATATGCTGAAGCGTTCCCCGACGAGAAACAAACATCTTGGATAACAGCTCATGTCAATATGTATGAGTACTTTGGTGCTGTAGCTAAGATACTTGTACCGGACAACTGCAAAACAGCAGTAATCCGTAAAGGCAACAGCTACTATGATCCAAGAATCAATGAAGTCTATCGAGGAATGGCAGAACACTACGGTACTGCCATCATCCCTGCCAGAGTCAGGGCTCCAAAAGACAAGCCCAATGCCGAAGGCGCAGTAAGGCACATATCTACATGGATAATTGCCGCTCTTCGAAACGAGCAGTTCTTCTCTCTTGCTGAACTTAATACAGCAATACGGAAGAAACTGTATGAGTTCAACAGACGACCCTTCCAAAAGAAAGAGGGTAGCCGACGTGAGCTCTTTGTCGAAGAAGAACTGCCACTGATGGCAAAGATGCCTGCTACCCGTTATGAACTGTCGGAATGGGCGTCCGCAACAGTTCTTTTCAATTATCACATATCGTATGACGGAATGCTATACTCCGTCCCTTACGAGCACATCAGGCATAAAGTCGATGTTCGGGTAACAGCTAAAACTGTTGAAATCTTCTACAAACAGGAACGTATAGCCTCTCACAAGAGACTTTACGGTCGCAAAGGTCAGTACTCTACTGTCACTGACCATATGCCACAGGATCATCAGAAGTACCTTGAATGGAACGGTGATCGTTTCAGATCCTGGGCTAGGCAAATCGGTGAAAATACATGCAAGGTCATAGATTCTATTCTTGCCTCCAGAAGTGTGGAACAACAAGCGTACAGAAGCTGCATGGGCCTTCTGAAACTTGCAGATAAATACTCTGCAAGGAGATTGGAAGATGCCTGCACTCAGGCATTAAGTTACACAGCTTCCCCAAGCTACAAGAGTGTAAAAAACATTCTTTCAGCAAAACAGGAGGCTCATGTTTCTCCTGAAGAATCCAATCATAAAGCTAAGGGTATAACTCGCGGAGCAGACTTTTACAGGAGGAAATCTAATGACTAATCAAAGCACTATCGATAAGCTGATTGAAATGCACTTTACCGCTATGGCGGATGCATTCAGAAACCAGCTCTCAGACCCTAAGATGAAAGACCTCGACTTTGAGGATCGTCTGGGGTTGCTGGTAGACATCGAATACAACAGTCGTAAGCACAACAGGCTGAATCGCCTGATTCATAAAGCTGAACTCGATCAGCCTGAAGCAGACATCACAGGTATTGATTACACTTCAGGACGCAAGCTTAACAGAGAACTCATAACGAGACTTGCCACTTGCGAATACATATCTGAATATCGCAACATCTTCATTACCGGTGCTACGGGTAGCGGTAAAACTTACATGGCTTGTGCCTTTGGCATGGAGGCGTGTAAACAGTACTACAACACCAAGTATGTAAGGCTTCCGGATCTTCTGATTGATCTCAGGATTGCCAGGGACAACGGCACTTACATGAAGGTAATGAAGCAATATGCAAATCCCGTATTACTTATCATCGATGAGTGGCTCCTTATGAGACCTACTCAAGATGAGCAGAAGGATATTCTTGAACTACTTCACCGAAGACGGAAGAAGTCATCAACCATCTTCTGTTCCCAGTATCATCAATCCGACTGGTACGATCAGCTCGGAGGTGCAGACAGCCCTCTGACTGATGCTATCCTCGACCGAATCATATATGACTCGTACAAGATAAACATTGAGAGCCTTGACCCAACAAGGGAAATCTCTATGAGAGAAGTCTATGGTCTTAAGCAGAGCGATAGCGAATAACATCTATACTATTTGCGGTACCCCATCTCTGGAACGCCGGTACCCGGCGTCCCGGAATGGCGGTTTCACCGCACAGGAATATTCAAAAATATCAGAATTAAAAAAAGTTCGAAGTAAATCTGCTTCAAAAAGAGCGCTTTGGAATTCGACATTAAAAGAGCTTAATTCATTAAATCGCAATATTGAAGTTGGTGAATTAAGATGTATGGATTGTAATTCTACAAATATTACCTATAAAGGACAGGGGAAAAATTCATACTCCTTTGATGTATCTACACCAGAAATGAGAAAACACATCATAGATTCTATAAAAGAAAAAATAGATAACTTTAGTGAAGATATATCTCGTTATGATGCTGAGATTAATAAGTATCAAATAGAGTTGAATCGTGTTATGGAAGAAGATGATGTTACGATAGAAAATATTGTTGCTTTTAAGTCAGGCTTTACAAGCATTGAAGAAATAGATTCAGCAATAACGGAAATAGATAATCAAATTGCTAAACTTTAAGGAAAATTAGACTCTGGAGCTAAAATCTCAGAAGAAGCCAAGGAAAAAAGGCAGAAATTCTTTCAAAAATTTATTGAAGATATGAATACAATTAGTAATATAATTGAAGGAACTACTGATAAAAAATACAATGATATTTTTACTAAAAGAGGTGCTGTTATATCTGGAAGTGAAGAAACAGTCTTTTATATATCTAAATTACTAGCTACATATAGAGCTATTAAACATGAATGTCCGATAATAATGGATTCATTTAGAGCAGAAGATTTGTCAACAGAAAAGGAAAATCGTGCGTTGGATTTATTTATTAAATTGAATAAACAGTGTATCCTTACGACTACAATTAAAGAAGAGGAAAAAGGAAAATTGAATATTCCGAGGTGGCGGAGCCACCCAATATGATGAAATAGAGCCACTAGTTCCGTTATTGAGAGCCAGCACTCCGGATCAGAGAGCCACCCTATGGTGGGCAGCTCTGCTGATTCACATACTTTGAAAACTAAATCCTTCTGTGACGACGTCTCATGGACACTTCACCATCAATGTTGATCTCATAGCCGTTTGAGGTTATACGGTCAAGCAATGTATCTGCGACACCGCCGCTGCCGAGTCTTTCATGCCAGCCTTTGACTGCTACCTGCGAGCAAAGAATGGTAGATGTCTTATCTTCATCTCTTGCTCTGAGCAGAATCAATAGATCACGCTGTTCTTCTTGAGTAGTAGGTAGCAATAGGAAATCATCGAAGATCATCAGTGGTATCCGTCTGAAGCGATTGATGGTTTCATCGTAGATGCCCTGCACTCTTGCAGCCTCCATGGTGCCGAAAAACTCATTTAGCCTGAAATATTTGACACGGTATTCGTACCTACATGCGTTGGTGGCCAGTGCGCAGGAGATATATGTCTTACCACTACCGGTTGCACCGATGAGCATTATGTTCAGGCCATTGCTGATGTAATCATTGGTCTGAAGTGTATTGAAGAGATCCTGGTTAAGATGTCTCTCTGGAAGAAATTCTATGCCTCCGATGTGAGCCGTAGTATCTGGTATTGATGAATTCTTCAAAAGGCGCTTGATCTTATTGTTGGTACGAGCATCAAATTCCGCGTCTACAAGCAGACCAAACTCCTCATCGAATGTCATCGTCGCATAGAGTTCAGGAGACTCTGCATGCTTCCTATACTGGCTTGCCATCTCTGGCAACCTCATCTTGCGAAGCTTCTCGTATGTATCTCTATTCATTGAAGTCACCTCCATAGTACTCAGGTCCACGAAGGTGAGTGTATTTGTTTACAGTGTCTTCAGTCTCTTCTTTAGGAGAGTCTTTCTTTGGAAGGTCTTGACCGGCTTCAAGAATCAATCTAATATTCTTGTACCGGGGACTTGGAATATGCGTTAAAGCGACAGCACAGGCATTTTCAAGGCGGTTGGATGAATATTTGTCAGCCAGCTTCAGGAGGGATAGGCAACCTTTGTAGGCCTGTTCTTCCACCCGGTAGGAGGCAAATATCTTGTCTACGACTTTCTTTGTATATGGGCCTATGTTTTCTGCCCAGCGCTTGAAACGGCCGCTGTCCCATTCACTGTATAGCTGATGGTTCTCTGGCATATGGTCAACATTGGTAGAATACTGTCCTATACGACCGTAAAGTCTTCTGTGACTGCAGATACGAGTGCCTTGGTAATAGACCTCTACCACGCTGCTGGTGCTACGGACATTCACCTTTTTTCTGACGTATGCATATGGAACTGAGTAGTTCTGCTTGTCGAATGATATATGGTAGTTCATCTGAACTGTAGCGACCTTCCAGGTGGCAAGCTCATATGCGTATTTGGGAAGCGGCTTCATGAAAGGAAGCTCTTCTTCCTCATACACAGATGTGCGTGAGCCATCTTTCTTCTGGAATTGCTTAGCGTTGAACTCATCGAGCTCTTTACGGATAGACTTGTTCAGTTCCTGAAGACTGAAGAACCGTTTATTGCGGAATTTAGACTTCAATCTCCTGGTCAGAGCTCCCACGGAGCCTTCTACCGCTGCTTTATCCTTAGGAGCCAATACGCGTGCTGGAAGCAATGCTGTGTTGTAATGTTCAGCAAGTTCCTCATAACTCTTGTTTAAAACAGGGTCATCGTGCCTCTTGTTCTTGATGACTCCGGTCTTGAGATTATCGCAGACGAGAAGTCTCGTACTGCCACCGAAGTACGCATACATGTGAACATGCGCATTGATCCAAGCCTCCTGCTTCATATTAGTGAATGCTTCAGCGTAGCACAACATACTGAACGGAAGCGTGGCAACAAACAGGTAACATGGCTGCTCTTTGTCATCGTCTGAGTCGTAGTAATAGAATTTGTCTCCGGCCCAGTCGACCATGAGCTTATCGCCAGGTTTGTGGTTAATGTGCATCGTCAGTCTGTGCTGATTGACATAGTCTGAATACAGCTTGCAGAACTGAGAGTACATGTATGGAGGCTTCTTTGCCTCTCTGCACTGATCACAGTATTCTTCCCACAAAGATTGAAGAGTGATATCATCCTTGAGCAACTCTTTGTGGATCCATTCAAAGTCCGGTTTGACCTGGACAGGGATGAGTTCCTTTTCAGGAAACAAGACTTTGATCAGCTGTGGCTCCTCCATCCCGAGCAATTCAGACATTGCTTTGCCACTTCTTGTGGCTGCCGTCTGTACGGAGGAGATAGTATTCCTCGATACACGAAGCATCTTGGCAATCATCCGTTGTGATTTCCCGTCAGCTGTTAACTGCAGGATTTGTAATTCTTTGGACATATGTATAGTCCTCCTTCTGAATGTATTCGGCTTTCGCCGTAAACCCATTCTAAAGGGTGGCTCTATACATCGGAATATATATTCAATACGATTGGCTCTACCATGCGGAAAGGGTGGCTCTCTCTAACGGATAGAGTGGCTCCGATCCGGCGGAATACTCAGCAAGATAATTATCAAGCGCTCCCGCCCCACTTGCACGTGGTCCAATAAAGCTCATATTACCAATCAATACATTAAAGAACTGCGGAATTTCATCAATACTTGTTTTTCTTATAAATTTACCCACATTTGTGACACGGTCATCGTCTGGAGCATTGTATGTACTGCCATCCGGGTTAGTATAATTCGGCGAATTTACCTTCATCGAACGATACTTATACATATCAAATATTTTACTATCCTTACCTATTCTTCTAGCTTTGTAAAATACTGGTCCTTTATCTTCGATTTTAATCGCCATTCCAACAACAACTGTAATTACTATCAAAAATGGTAATGCCATAAGTCCAATAATAATATCGATTAAGCGTTTAAAGTAAATTACATAAAAAGATTTGCTGTTATCAGTGTTTTTCATCTTTTGCCTTTCAACATATTCAACATATAACAAAATATTCTTTTAGTTTCAAGCGCGCAATTGAAGCCCTACTTTCTGCTTCTTCTGGCGTATTACCTTCACATATAACCCATCCACACGTATCTGATTTGTCATGATATTCATTTTGAAAATCCCCGACGTGCTTGCGAAGTATAATATCAAGGATTCCATCTTTACCAATTAATTCTTGCACATTTTTTATTTCTTGAATAATGCCTGGATTATAAATCAACAATCTTGAAGCAATACATTTTCGTCGCTTTGGTTTAGCATCAATCTTCTCTCCTAAAGCCTGTTTTATAGTATTGTCAATAATGCTAACTCCCGTAGAAAAAGGAAGAATATGTGAAGCTAAAGCGTTTTGTCCTATGCGAATGCCACAATCTATAACATAAGGTTGGTTATCTTCACTTGAGAGAATAACGTCGAAATTTACACTAGCCATATTAATTTCAAGCGCCTTAACAGCTTTCTTGATTTCATTCTCAATACGTTCCTCATCCATCTTTGACAAACCCGATGGAGTTCTGTGGCCATATTCAATGCCTTCGTTGTTTTCGTTTAAACGCTCAAAAGTAGTCTTTACAATGCCATATATATATACTTTTTCTCCAGCAACAAATGCTTCAACACTATACTCTGTTCCATCGATGTAATCTTCACAGTACACCGTCCCATATCTTGCTGCTTCTAATCCATACTTAATTGCATCGCGTAATTCTTGTTTGCAACTTACAATAGTAACACCTTTACTTCCAGAGCCATCTGTAGGTTTAATAACACAAGGAAAATTAAAATCATATTTGTAAGAATCATTAATTGACTCCAATTCAAAAAAAGAACCTTTTACATTGCACCCATTCTCATAAAGGCATTTTTTTATACTATATTTATTTTTTGAAATGTTCGCTGTGTATACTGGTAATGCTGGTAAGCCAAAATGTTTAGCTACATATGTAACCGTAGGTAAAGTTATTGTAGCGCCATATGTCATAACTGCATCTATAGAAATTTCTTTCGCGTAATCGAGACATGCATTCTGATCTAAAACATCAATAACCCTATATTCATGCGCATAACAAAAACCTGGTGCCTTCGGATTCTTATCCACGCAATAAGCCTGATGTCCCATTTCTGTTATTCTTTTTATTAAAGGTACTTGATACACACCTCCACCAATAACGAGTACTTTTTTCATTTAATCTATTACCTCAAAAAATTGTCTTCTCAATATAGCTAAATGCTTGTTTGACTTTTTCAATTGCCTTATCTTTTGTGTCTGCTTTAGCAATAATATATCCACACCCATCTAGATTTGTATGATACTCATTAATCCTCATTCCCTCTTTTAAATGATGATATATTTCCACATCAAATCTTTTTTCAAGTTCTTTCATGTCTGGAATGGCTTTTACTATCCCTCCATCAAACGCAAGTAGTCTTGTAGCAACAGCCTTTTTTTCTTCTATATTCAAATCTATCGGATCGCTAACAGAGTTCTGTATCATTGCAGCCATATAATCAAACCCCGTTCCATATGGAATAATACATGGTCCAATCATATTTCCACCCATCCTAGCACCGACATCAATGATATATATTTTCCCATCTTCCGTAATAAGCATATCCATATTAACAGAGCCATGATTTATACCAAGCGCTATAATGGCTTTTTTCACGCAAGCTTTTACTTTACACTCAACATCGGGAACCAAGTCACTGGGTATAGAATGCCCTAGTTCGGCATAATATGGAGGTTGTGTCATCCACTTTTGCATAACACCAAGAACATAAACTTCTCCATTGATGACCAAACTTTCTACCCCATATTCTTTGCCCACTATAAATGTTTCAATTTCAGCTCTATTTGTAATAGATCCAGCAATCGCATATTCGCACGCACGTTTCAAATCCTCAGCTTTATTAACCCTACTTGCACCACGACTCCCGGATCCATCACACGGTTTTACCATAACTGGATATATAATTTTTCTTGAAAGTTCTTCGATATTAGTATCGTTACAAACCTCATAGGCTTGTTCTGTGTCATCAACATGATTATCAAATAAACACTTTCTTACTAGATATTTGTTCTTAATAAGCTGTGCTACATTATATTTTAATCCGGGTAACCCCATCACTTTAGCAATGTATGATGCAGTTAGGACACCGTAGTCCGTGGCTGCTGTTAATACTCCATCAATTTCATTTTGTATAGCATATTTAAGACAAGCCTCTTCGTTTACAATATCTACTACGGAATAGTAATCTGCATGCTTAAAGCCTACAGCATCAGGGTTGGCATCTACTGCATATGTTTCGTACCCCAATTCTTTTGCTTTACATATTACAAAGTCTTGGAGAAATCCCGCTCCTATAATGAGAACTTTTTTCATTGTAATTAAATCTCCATTGCTACATTGCATTAATAACATCTTTGTAACATTTTAGTACATAGGTTACATCCTCATCACTCAGTTTCGTATGAAGCGGCAATGTAATCAAGTTCTCATAATACGCATATGCATTCGGGAAATCTTTAATGTCCCATCCCATGGACTTATAGGCAGTCATCATCGGGAGTGGTTTGTAATGAACATTTGTTGCAACGCCTCTTTCGGCTAACTTAATGATAATCTCATTTCTTGTCTCAGTGTTAATTCCCGGAATTCTTGTAAGATACAGATGGCCGGATGAAGCATAATTTTTACCATAGTGATTAAGATGCATTACGCCAAGCTCGTCGCACATCGCATCGTATCTTTCGATGATTTCTTTTCTTCTCTCAAGCAGCGCCGGATATCGATCCAGTTGTCTTAGTCCGATCGCAGCCATAATATCTGTCATATTGCACTTGTACCAAGGACCGATGATATCGTACTCCCATGCTCCCAGCTGGGTTTTGGCAAAAGCATCCTTACTCTGGCCATGCAAGCTGTACAACTGATACTGATGATAAATCTCTTCATTATCAATTCCGTCGATGTCTTTCCACGTTGACGCTCCGCCTTCTGCAGTGGTGAAGTTCTTCACTGCATGGAACGAAAAGCTACTGAAATCTGCCCATTCGCCGGCCATCTTTCCGGCACGACTCGCACCCAGTGCATGAGCACAATCTGCAAGAACCAAGCATCGTCCTTTCGCCTGCTGAATTCTTGCACCCAAGCTGTCTCCTTCTTTTGCATGGAACAAATTCTTCTTGCTTTCCACGGCTGCATAAAGCTTATCGTAGTCACAAATTATTCCACCCAAGTCAACAGCAATAACCGCTTTCGTTTTTTCGGTAATGGCCTCCGCCACTTTATCGTAGTCCATCTCCACGGAGTCTGCCTGAGAATCTACAAAAACAACCTTTGCGCCTACGTGAACTACGGCAGATGCCGTTGCGGTATATGTATATGCCGGCACAATTACTTCATCCCCTTCTCCGATTCCGCAGATCCGCAGATTCAGTTCTTCCGATGCGGTCGCAGAACCCAGGCATACAACTCTTGAAGTATGGCAGAAATCCGCAAGTCTCTTCTCTAATTCTTTGGTTCTCGGACCCGTCGTAATCCATCCGGATTCTAAAGTATTGACTACTTCCCGAATTTCAAGTTCTGAAATATCAGGCGGGCTAAACGGAATATTTCTTTTTTTCAATTCACTGCTCATTTTTTTCTCCTTATCTATACCCATCCGGGTTGTTTTTCTGCCAGTTCCAGGTATCCCGGCACATATCTGTCAGGTTTTTCTCCGCCTTCCAGCCCAGGATTCGCTCCGCTTTGGCAGCGTCCGCCCAACACTCCGCAAGATCCCCCGGACGTCTCGGGCCGAACTCGTATGGTATTTTTAGGGCATTGGCGTCCTGGAATGCTTTTACG
>ENA-OPVT01001552-OPVT01001552.1-human-gut-metagenome-genome-assembly--contig:-NODE-1552-length-14308-cov-6.587034_pt1 | contig 14308 bp, 18 predicted proteins | sample MGYA00241499_ERZ501990 | MGnify/ENA primary metagenome ERZ501990 (study PRJEB25962, sample SAMEA2042104) | human gut metagenome | biome: human gut; feature: human-associated habitat; material: faeces...
GATTGGTGTTTTTTATCAACATTGATGTATTAATTTTCTAATGTATTATACCAAACAATCCATCGTTTGTGACAACAAAAGCAAAGTGATGCAAAGAATAAATCGCAATACTGCCATCTGTACTTGTACAAAAAGTATGAATATTTAAATGATCTAATGTCTTTAATGTTTCCGTACTAGGATGATCATACTTATTCTTATAGCCTGCACTAATTAGGGCAATCTTACAATCTAAAGAATCCAAAAAAGCTGCGTCTGAACTTGTATTTGAACCATGATGTCCTACTTTGATCACATCCGCTTTTAAATCATATGCGTCCATCAATTGTTTTTCGATTTCTTTACTCGCATCGCCCATAAAAAGATAATTTAAATGATCATATGTAAAATAAGAGATTATACTTGAATCATTTTCATCTTTCGCCTTCCTTTCTTGAAGAAGTAAATAGAATGGATACTTCACATTTACCTTATCTTTCGAATCCTTGATCACCTTTTTAATTTTAACCTTTTCTTTTAAACGATCATAACCACCACTATGATCGAAGTCATCATGTGTTAAAATCAAAGTATCGATTGTATGAATATTCTTGTTTTCTAAAAAAGGAAAAATGATACGTTCTACATTATCTCGATATAGGCTTTGACCACAATCAATCATTACTACACTTTTATAAAAAGGTTCTACAATGACACTACAATCGCCCTGTCCTATATTTAATGTATAAACTTGAAAGAATGGATTACAAAATACTTCTAGAAACGGAAGGAGGAAAAGGATCATATATTTCCATTTAAAATGTTTAAGACATTGTATATAAACAACAATAAAGGCCAAAATAAATACATATTGTGGAGCATAATGAATCGTTAGAGATGGAATTTTTAATGTCACAAAATCCGGAATAAACATTCCCAACAAGAATACACATCCATAAAACTTTCGAAGTAGATTAAACAACAATAATGAAACTATATCGACTTTCTTAAAGTAAATGAATAAGACGCTTATTAAAACCATCTTTTGTACGATCCACTTATAATCTGTACAAAAATAGGATACAAGCTGCAAAAGAATGGGTAGCACAAACGATATGGACAGCACTTGGGTTGGATACAGAATAGAAAAGCATAAAATGGTAAATCCAATTTGATCGGATTTGGATTTAAAAACTAAGTAAGATATTTGATACAGAATAAATCTTGTCAATGAAAGTGTAAACACAAAGAAAGAACCAAAGAGTATACTCAAAATCAATAAACTTATGCGAATCTTTTTATCTTCATACTTTCTTTTTAATAGATTAAACACAATAAAATAAGCACTAATATATCCATAACCTAACATGGTATAGATTTCATCAATCGTATCTTCATGAATTCCATAATATAAAGATAATAATACTTTTGAATTCTTTTGACTCGATATATAGGCATATAGTTTGGATTTTAATGAAGTGGATTTCTTTATGAGTCTTACATCTCTTGTTTTATAGAATACATTTTTTGACGCATTATACTTTGTAAAACTAAAGAGTGTAAAATTGTCATCGGTATGAATCGGTTCTAAAGAATTGACTTGAATCTGATCCTTGAAATTTAAATCTAAATCACTCTGTACAAGCACCCTTGTCCTTTGATTTTTTGCGACATAATAACTTTGTTTGATTTCGAATATAGTATAAATTCCTTTTTCAGCCTCTTTACAAGGCTTGACTAAAACAATAGAGAATAAAGAGAGTATCATAAATACAATCAGAATTCTTTTACTATGAAATCTCTCATTTAAATACAATAAGAAACAAAAGCTAAAACAAAATATACAAAGAGGATCTTTTAGAATAATACAGGCCAAAAAGCCCAGACTTACAATCAACATCATAGGCAGATCTTATCCTTGATTTTATTAAATAAAGCTTCGCCAATGCCTTTTACATCTTTAATTTGTTCTAAAGTTTGAAATGTGTTTTCTTGCCGATAGTCTATGATTCTTTGCGCAATGCTTGGACCAATGCCAGGAAGCGTTTGAAGCTCTTCTGAAGTAGCACTATTTAAAGATATAAGTTTGATTTCTTTGATTTCTGGAATAACCACAACATCTTTATCTTGAAGAATATGCGTAAAACTAATACTTGAAGTATCTGCATTTTCTAATAAAGGACCACTCATTTTAATAAGTTTTGAAATAGAACTATTTCGTTTGAGTGTATAGACACCTGGATTTTGAATGGCTCCTTTAATTTCAACTTCCATCAATGTAGGCTTTGTTTCTTTTAAAGTAATTGGAGTATATCGGTTAAAGCATGTAAAGACAAAGAAAATGATTGCACAAAAAAAGAGAAGAGTTCGTTTCATAAATATCACCCTTCTCTTATACGTTATTTTTTGATGTTTTTTTATTTTATTTCTAAAATTTTTACATCATAAGGTTCTTCAACACGTTTTACAGTACAAACATCCCCTACTTTGTGATCCATAATCACTTCAGCAAGTGGAGTTGTGTTTGAAAGCTTACCATTGAATGGATCCGCTTCAATTGTACCAACGATATTGAATGTTACTTCTTGATTGTCTGATAAATCTAAGATCTTTACAGTCGATCCCAATTTTACAACCGTCTTTTTCTTTTTATCTTCTACATCTGCAGATTCAGTAATGATTTCGGCATTTTTGATCATTGCCTCTAATTCACGAATACGACCTTCGACTTGCGCCTGGTGTTCTCTTGCAGCATCGTAGTCCGCGTTTTCGGACAAGTCACCTTGTGCACGAGCTTCTTGTAACTCAACGATAACTTCTTGACGTACTTTATGAACTAGGTTTTCATGTTCATTGACTAAATCATTATAACCTTCTTGGGTAACGTAAAATTTTTCATTTGCCATGTGGTATCACTCCTTGTATTTAGCACAAAAAATTATAGCATAATCCTTGAATTATGCAAAACATTGTTACAGATTTAATCCTAATTCTTCGCAAATCTGTTGATGTTCTTCATATGTTTTTGAATAATGGACTTTACCATCCAACTTATTGTAAATATCGGCCGCAAAGAATAGATAATCTGTCTTTTTAGGTGCAAGCACAGCCTTGATTGCGTCATCACCCGGATTTAAGATCGGCCCAATTGGCAAACCTTCATGTAGATACGTATTGTATGGTGAATCGATTTCTGGATTGGTTTCACAATCTTTAGGATCTTTAAAATCATCATATAATGCATAACATACTGTAACACTCGATTGAAGTTTTATGCTTTGTTCTAAACGATTATGGAAAATACCTGCGATCATTTTCATATCTTCTTTTGAACTTGCCTCAAATTGAACCACACTTGCCAAACTGATGACTTGTTGCACAGAATAATGACTCTTTGAGAACAATTCCTTGTTCTCTTTATACATCACTTCAAAGCGGTCTAGCATAATCCGAGTGATTTCATCAATGGAATCCTCTTTTCCTAAGTAATACGTATCTGGGAATAAATACCCTTCTAGTTTTACTTTGTAGTTGGAATTGTTTAAATCATCCACATTGATAAATGAATAATCTTTCGCTAGTTTTTGAATATATGAAATATCATTCCACTGATTTAAGATTTCTTCAGGCGAAAACTTTCCATCATATAAATTGGATATTTCAGCCGCTATTTCTTTTGCCCATTTTCCTTCCGGTACCTTTAATATCAACGCATCCTTCTTAAGTTTTGTACTATCTTGAATATACGATAATATTTCTTTTACACTCATACCATCATTCAACTCAAATGTTCCGGCCACAAAATTTGTATTGTGACTTGCCTTGGCATACAACTTTGTCACTGTCGCATTTGAAATCAAATTTTCATTTTCTAAATTTTCTACAACCTGATCAAGCGTATCTCCGCTTTCAATTGTGAATACTATATTCTTATCCCCATTGCCCGTACTTGACAAGTCTTTTTTAACCACAAAAACACCTGCAAGACCAGCGATAATTAAAATACATACAACGACTAATAAAACAACTCTTACAGAATTGACTTTACGCCTAGTCGGCATTTTCCTCGTCCTCAACAAATGTGTTGATTACTTCTTCAACCATATCCCATTCTGCTTCACTTTCGATTGGAATCAATTGACCCTTGTCATCATAACGAGAGGCATATACTTCACCTTCATCTAAATCTGGATCTTGGAAAACAACATATTGACATCCCGTTTCATCACTATCAAAAGTAAATAGAATTGTCATCTTTTTTTCGTTTCCATTTTCATCTTTAACATATAAACAATTTGAATCTAACATACATTACTTCCTTTCAAAAATAAAGGAGGACATTAAAATCCCCCGTTTTGTCTGTCCAAAAAACTCTGTAAAATTTGAACCGCAGCCATTTGATCAATTACTTTTTTACGTTTCTTTCTAGAAACATCCCCCTGAAGTAAAATTTTCTCAGCTGCAACTGTTGTAAGTCGCTCATCCCATAGATGAACTTTAATTCCAGAAGATTCTAATTTCTTGGCAAATTCACAAGATATTTCACCACGAATTCCGATATCTCCATTCATGTGCTTCGGTAAGCCTAAAACTACTTCTTTTACTTTATTTTCCTGAAGCAATTTCAAAACTTCTTCTAAACAAGCATCATAATCATCCGATTCAAAACGCACAGTCGTTAAAGCACGACACGTAATATGAAGCGCATCACAAATCGATACACCACACGTTTTCGAACCAAGATCTAAACCAATGATACGATCCATTATTTATCCAAATATGCACGTACTAATTCTTCAATGATTTCATAACGTTCGATCTTTTGGATCAAGTTACGAGCATTCTTGTGAGAAGAAATATACGCAGGATCATTACTGATCAAGTAGCCAGCAATCTGATTTTCTGAATTATAACCACGTTCTTCCAAAGCATCACTTACTTCACGAAGAATCATCTTGATATTCTCACGACGAATCTCTTCCGTAGTAAATGTCATTGTTTCGGTAATGTCTTTCATAATTTCACACTCCTTAACACATTTTTATTATATATGAATCCTAACCAAAAAGAAAGCGATTTAAGAGAAAATGGGATGTTAAACACCCCATATACAGTAAAAGTAATCACTTTTTTGTTGAATATCCTCTAAGACAAAGATCCATTTCGAACAAGTAGAAAGGTTATGTTTCCTATTTTTTACTTCGACAATCGTTTCAATTTGGATTTGAAGCATTCTTCTTTCAAAATCCTCATATGACTTATTAAGTACGTCCAATCCAAAGATTTCATACATCGCTGCATATTCATCATCTTTGACTCGATTTAAATCCACAATGATTTTTCGCATGCTTAAGCCTCTTCAAATTGAGCATTGTATAACTTCGTATAGAAACCATTACGCTTCATCAATTCATCATGATTTCCGACTTCTACAATGTCTCCATGATCCATCACGATAATATTATCCGCATCACGAATCGTGGATAAACGGTGCGCAATCACAAAACTTGTACGTCCCTTCATTAGCTCATCCATACCTTTTTGAATCAAGACTTCCGTACGTGTATCCACACTACTTGTCGCTTCATCCAAAATTAAGATTTTAGGATCGGCTAAAAAAGCACGGGCAATCGTTAATAATTGTCTTTGGCCTTGACTAATATTACTTGAAGATTCATTTAATACAGTATCATATCCATGATCTAATGTATGAATAAAGTGATCGACATGAGCTGCCTTAGCTGCTTGAATTACTTCATCATCTGTAGCGCTTGGCTTACCAAAACGTAAGTTTTCTAGAATACTACCCTCAAATAGCCAGGCATCCTGTAAGACCATACCAACCATATTACGCAAACCACTTCTTGTATATTCCGTAATATTATGGCCATCAATATAAATGGATCCTGCATTCAATTCATAGAAACGCATCAATAATTTGACAATCGTTGTTTTACCAGCGCCTGTAGGACCAACAATAGCTGTAGTTTGTCCTGGCTTAATATACATCGAAAAATTGTTGATGACAATTTTATTTGGATCATATCCAAAACATACATTTTCAAAAGTCACTTGACCTTGTACATCTTCTAATACAACTGGATTTTTTACATCACAAATCTCTTCTTCTGCTGCCAAAAATTCAAATACACGCTCTGCAGCAGCTGCCGTACTCTGCAACATATTCATTGATTGTGAGATTTGAGAGATCGGTTGCGTAAAGTTACGTGTATATGTAATAAACGATTGAATATCTCCCACGGCAATTTCTTTATGAATCGTTAAATATCCACCTAGAATACATACACCTACATAACCAATATTTCCAATTAAGTTTGTCAAAGGCATCATAAGTCCAGATAAGAACTGTGATTTCCAAGCACTCGTATACAATTGATCATTATATTCTTTAAAAGTACGCAAAGAATCTTCTTCCCCATTAAATGCCTTCACAATTGTATGTGCCGAATACATCTCTTCAATATGACCATTCACTAAACCCAATGATTTTTGTTGAGCCTTAAAATAACGCTGACTCTTTTTGACAACGACCATAACTAAGATCAAACTCAATGGAATGACAATTAAAGCCATAAGTGTCATCTTCCAAGAAATACTAAGCATCATAACTAAAAAGCCAATAATTTGTACAAAGCTTGATACCATAGTGGATAAAGATTGGTTTAACGATTGTACTAATGTATCCACATCATTGGTAAATCTTGAAAGAATATCTCCATGACTATTTTTATCAAAATACGATAATGGAAGCTTATCAATCTTTTGATTCATTTCTTTACGAAGCTTGTATCCCATTTTATTCGAGACACCACTCATCAACCAGCCTTGAAGATAAGAGAAGGCTGTACTCAAAGCATAAATCGCAAGTAATAAAGCACATGTTTTTTGGATCGCATCAAAATCAATGCCACCTTTACCTTGCACTTTATTCATAAAGCCTTGCGCAATTTCGGTAATAATATTTCCTTGAATCTTAGGTCCAATCACCATGATACAAACGGAAACAATGGCACATAATAGACCAACTAGAAATGAGAATTTAAAGGGTTTGATGTAGTTTAAAAGCTTCTTCATCGTTCCCTTGAAGTCTTTTGCCTTTTCGCCGCCACGCATACCATGGCCCATAGGACCTCTTGGACGATTATTTTGTTTCTGATTAGACATTGGCAAGTTCCTCCTTTGTCAATTGGCTAGACGCAATCTGTTGATAAACCTCACAAGATTTCATCAATTCAGCATGTGTACCTTTGCCAACCATCTTTCCTTCATCGAGTACAATGATTTGATCGGCATGTAAAATACTTGAAATACGTTGTGCCACAAGTAATACGGTACTCTTTGTTTCTTTACAAGACTTTGCCAAAGCCTCTCTAAGTTTAGCGTCCGTCTTAAAATCCAAGGCACTAAAGCTATCATCAAAAATATAGATTTCAGGCTTTCTTACAACGGCACGGGCAATGGAAAGTCTTTGTCTTTGTCCGCCTGAAACATTTGTTCCACCCTGATTGATTTCACTCTTGATTCCTTCTGGTTTTTTAGAAACAAACTCCGTACTTTGAGAAATAGATAATGCATTAGAAATATCATCCTTGCTTGCATCTTTTTTTGAATACAATAAATTCGATTCAATATCACCCGATAGTAACATCCCCTTTTGTGGAACATAGCCAATACGACTTCTTAGATCCGCCTGTTTCACATCTCGAATATCAACTCCATCCACTAAGATCGAACCGCTTGTTACATCATAGAAACGTGGGACTAAATTAATCAATGTTGATTTACCAGAGCCTGTACTTCCAATAAAGGCTGTAGTTTCGCCTGGTTTGGTTTCAAAACTAATATCACTCAATACTTCTTCATCAGCACCTGGATATTTAAACGATACATTTTTAAAGGATACAACTCCTCGCATAGAAGATGAGAAATCGATAGGATTTGATGGATCTTTTATAGTAATTTCACTACTTAAGACTTCATGAATACGCAAAGCACTTACATTTGCTCGAGGAAGCATGATTGTGACCATCGTAATCATTAAAAAGGCCATGATCACTTGCATCGCATACTGCATAAAGGCCATGATACTACCTACTTGAATCATTCCTGAATCGACTTGTTTCGATCCAAACCATAAAATCATAAGGGTTGTACCATTCATTAAAAACATCATGATTGGCATCATAATAGCCATTGTTCGTGTTGTGAATAAGGAAATGGAAGTGATGTCTGAATTGGCTTGATCAAACTTTTTTTCTTCAAGCTTTTCATTGTTGAAAGCACGAATGACTAACATTCCATCTAACAATTCACGAACCACACTATTCATTTTATCGATCATTTTCTGCATGATCTTAAATTTTGGCATCACAATCATAAAGATCAATAAAACAACACTTAAAATCACAACGACACATAAAGCTAGAATCCAAGTCATATTCGCACCCGATTCAATGACGTGTAAGATGGCTCCTACACCAATGATTGGTGCATACATTACGATTCTTAAAAACATCACAATTGTCATTTGAAGTTGTTGAATATCATTTGTGGTACGTGTAATTAAACTCGATGTACTAAATGTGTTCAAGTTTTCATTTGAGAAATGAGTGACTTTTTCAAACACTTCTTCACGCAAGTCTTTGGAAAAGCCTGCGGCAATTCTTGAAGCTAAAAAACCAACTAAAATCGCACATACAGCACTGCCTAAGGCATAACCTAACATCTTAAGTCCTGAATAGATAATATAGTCTTGTTGCATCTTTTCCATATTCATACCAAGATCTGTATATTCTTTTTTAAGGAATTGAGAACTCATACTCGATACAGTCGAATCTCCCAATTTAGAAATCTCGGATTTTGCAGCTTTTCTATAGGAATCTATACCATTCATCATAAGAAGTTGTGGAATTTGTACATTTTTTTCTTTAGCATCTTTACTTACTTCAACCATTGTCATTTGAAGTAAGGTCAAAGTGGAAGAAAGCTTTCCTTCCTTTTCTTCACCAATACCTTTTAATACATATACATTCTCTGTTTTCAAAGCGGGAATTTCAGTTTTTTCTTCCTTGGTTGCCTTACTTGGTGTAACCAACTTATATGAAGATGTAATCAAATCCTTTTCAGAATCATTTGCGAACATTAAATAGGAATTTAAAGTCTTTTCACGAATTTGTTGATAAACCCCACTTTCAATACCCGCATTCTGAATTCCTGTATTGACAATATTTTGCATATAATCTGGCATTGTAAGTTCACAAGTCGCTTGTCCAAACAACAAACCAAACGCAAGTACAATCGATAGCCAATATGGCTTTAAATATTTCAATATCTTTGTCATTTATTTTCCTCCATATAACGAGCTGTCTTTTTTAAAATATCTCTTAAATGCGCACAGTCTTCGGATCCTAAATAATCCAAAAAATGATATACATTTTCTACATGTGTATCCATTCTTTTTTGAAACATTTCAATGGCTTCAGGGACAATTTGAATATAAACCGTTCTACGATCCGTATTCGAATGTACCCTTTGAAGCAGCCCCTTCTTTTCAAATCCAGCAATCATCTGTGATACAGCTGCAGCAGATACACCCAATATATTTGCCAGTTCACTCATCGTAATCTGATGATTTTCTGCTTTATAAATTGTTTTAAACAACATCACATCCTTTATTCTAGGACCATCTTTACAATGACGGTTATTTCGAACATAGTTCGTGACTTTATACGTGAGATCAAACATCAAATCGAGTACTTCATCTTGAACTTCCATAAGAACCTCCAATTTATTTAAGTTACTTAACTATATACCTACTTAACTATTAAGTCAATAAAAAAGATATGCATAAAACATATCTTTTAAAGAACTTGAAATCCCTTCTCGCAGACCCATTCATTTAAAAAGAGATTTCAAAGAACTTCTGATAGCGATTATATCACATTTAATAAGAATTAAATCAAAGAGAAATTATAGATTCGATTGGTATAAATGTACTATCAACCTTATAATACATTTAAAGATATGAACAATATAAACTTTAATAAACCAGCCGTTGTAAGATACAACGCAAAATCAAATCGTAAATTTACAAAAGGTAAATTGCATAAGGCCTACTTTATCGAATATTGGGAAGGTGAACGTACTAGCCTACATGTAAGAGGTAATGATGATACGATTACCGATTTTAATCATTTAGAAGATTTTGAAATTATAAGTGATGAAGGTAATCTTCTAAACAATTATGAAGCTACAGTTCAATGTATTACACATCAATATGATCATTTAATTTGTGGAATCACATTTGGAGAAGAATACAAAGCTATTGGTAAAGATAAAAATGGACTTCTTTTAGTCATGGATGATTCTTATTGTTGCTACTTCTATCCTAATATGGTATTTAAAATCATTGATGATCCATATGGAATATCAGAAGAAACTAGTGTTTATTATAATTTTCGTGGTGGATATAATTTCGATTAAACAGTTAAAAATGAGCTCATTATACAAAAAGCCCCTTTTACACGTCTATTCCCTTTTCTCTAACAAACTCCGTAATGTCTTCAACTAAATATTCTTTTCCTAACGTATGCAAAACATCATAGCATTTAATAATGTAATCATCTAATATACCTGTCGTATTCAAGATTTCGTACACTTCAGGCGTTGTCATATTCCAATGTTGGCCAAGAGCATGAAGAATGAATACCACAAATGTTAATTTCTTCTTTTCAAGCATGAGATATACTACCTTTCAATCTTTTAGACACTTTATTATAAATGCTATTTATCAACAAAACCATGAACAGGTTTCTTCAATTCTTCTTGATGTTTCTCAAAAGCATCTCTGATTTCTTGTGGAGTATCCGGTTTTAATACCTTTTTTTTAATTGTTGACTTTTCCCTGTCAATATAAGGATACCAAATTGGCGCCCAATGCATAGTCTCACCCCCAAACTGTTTATTAATATGTATGCATTTTTAAAAGCAATTAACTCTACAATATGCAAATACCATCTATGATCCAAGTACTTTTTTGACCCTATCCAAAAATTTTGGTAGACCACATAAAGCGGACTCAATTTCAGATTCTGTTGCTTCAGAAAAAAATTCTTTTATATCTTCATCAGTAATAGGTCCTCCTGTTTTTTTTCTAAATACTCTTGAGGTATTTCACAATCAAAATATTCACACTCAATTTTTAAATCTTTAACTTTTATACCCTTCATTTTTCTATTCATGATCTCTTTCAAAATTATTATATATAATTCCATTTATATCAAAAATCTTTTTGTAAAAACCTTTTGAACTTAATTAAAAAATTCATCACTTAAATCAATCCATTCCAACAACACTTACTTTCGCATCATTATCAGTCATGTTTAAAAGCAATTTGTTTCTGTTTAAAAGCTGTAGAACTTCTTTTAATGTTTTAAATGCATGAGCACCTTTACTAACATATTTTTTTGGCCATTGAATTAAAGGATTATCGATAGCAGATTGTGGAATTAAAACATCTCTACCCTGTTTTAACGCATAATCGGCTTGTTTCAATGCACCACTCGATTCTTTTGCTTCCATAATGATAGTTGCTAATGAAATGCCACTCATAACTCCATTACGTGTTGGAAAATTCCATCTATTAATAGCATTACATGGTGGAAATTGAGATACTACCAACCCATTCTTTTCAATTTGAATTTGTAAATCCTTATTCTCTTTAGGATAATACTGGTTGATTGGTGTACCAATGACAGCTATTGTTCTTCCACCATTAACTAATGCAGCAATATGAGTCGCAGTATCAATACCTCTTGCAAGTCCAGCATTTACGACGATATTTCTTTTAACAAGAGATTTAACGATACGTTCTGTTTTTTTCATGGATTCTTCACTAGCATTTCTACTACCTACAACACAAACAGATTTTTCTTCTAGCAAGTGAACATTCCCTTTTAAAAACAAATAAGGTGGAGCTTCTTTTGTTGAAGCTAATAGTTTAGAATAGACTTCATCGCCTTTTTTTACTAAAATAACATCATTAGTTAAATTAGCAAAACTATCTTTTACCATTCCATAGCAGTCATAAAATTCTTTGTCTGTTGTATTAAGTAAATTAGATAATAATGGAATATTCTTTTTTAATCCCTCATGAAAATCGAAATTATGTGTTTCTTCAATCTGATGAATAAATTCACAAGTTTTTTTATCATTATTATTAAAATATTGTTGTATCGTATAATACAAAATCGCGTCCCTTACGAAAGGTATGTTTATATCAAATGCTTCATTATTACCATTTACAATATTCATAATTTTAAGTTCCTCAAATCCTCTCTATAAAATAATTATTAAATCATGCACCAATGAATTTAATCTTTATGCAGAAATATTTAAACACTATACTCACTATATATAAAACAAAAACCTCCAATCTAATTGATAGAAAGAAGGTTTTCACTAGTCGCCTCGTAAGCAACCATTTCTGCTAATCACTATTCTACAGTATAAAAATAAATAATCAATACTTTTTAACAAGGTTGTTTCACCACATCATTAACTTTTCTAAGTAAAGAGATAACGATATCGATAAAACTTTCACTGAAGCCTTTCTTGCCAACCTATCTCATCTTCTTTGCATTTCCATGTTCAAAGTCAAAAGTCTAAATATTTAGAGGCATTACATGTTTATACGCATCACGCCTCACCAAAGCCGATTTTTTATTCATATTATGGTAAACTTCAACCTCTGAAACAACTAATTACTTAAACAAATTTATTATAAATTGCAAATTCAAATAATTAGAAACTTTCTATACATTTTTGTACTTTAAAAACATCTCTGAACACACGTAATGAATTTGAATAAAAATACAAGAAATTTATCTAACAAACAAACTATCATCCAAGCATAAGGTAGAGCCATAATAATTAATCCGAAACCATTGAATTTAGCAGCTCTTTTGAACAAATTCATTTTATTTACAGTAATTTGACTGTTTATATGCACTTCTGAAGCAGCATCCTTGGCAAGCTTAGATAAAGCTATATCTTCGACTTCCGGAAAACACTCTTTAATTGTTAGTTTTATATATTCCTCTGTCTTGCCGATTTTAGCTATATCCCCATAAAAGATTAAATTACGTTCGCAATTTTCTTCATCGATTGTATTCTTAGCTTTGCTATTCATATTTGGTAAAAAAGAATACAAACTAATTAGGCACGAAACTACAAATAGAATGGATGATATTAAAAACATAATGTGATTCTCATTCAACGAATCAAACAGAAGACCTATTAACGTTACATTAAATACAATTATAGCCGCATTTTTAGCTTCTGCAAAAGATAGCCAATAATTAGTCTGTTGAAGTTGTTTTTCAAAATGTTCTTCGATCAATTTATTTAGCTCTATATCTTTTTTTATTCCGTTCATATTCATCCATTCCTTTCTTCCCGTGAGAATAAGAGATTAACTTAACCTTGTTTGTCATTCCTTGTTGAAAGCTTTCATATGCAAACAACATTTGTTCTGCAGTCTTAACATTTTCAAGCACTACATTTCTTAAAGATTTAAAAGATTGCGGAACACCAAGACAAAATTGATAATCACAGTCAGGAGTTTCATAAAAATGACGATCTTCAAAAGGAATTTTATCTATATCAAACCAACTACCGCCATATATATCGCAACCTCGATTTTTGTAGTCAAAAGGAATCACAACTTTTATCTCTTTTGAAAATTCACCCTTGAAGTCATCAGCCTGTGCATTACATTCTCTTATTATACGATTATTAACCGCAAGAACTTTTAATTCGATCTTTGTAGGCTTTGCATAAGGATATGCAACAATTTTTGTGAACGGATACTCTTTACGCAATTCTTTGATATCCTTTTCAACATTTTTATAGTAATTATCATCATACAGCAGGGCCATGTTATTTCATCCATGCTCCATTATAATTTTGTCTTTTTGTGCTCGTTTCCAAGTCTTTTTGAGTAATCTTGTTTTTCATGAAGTTATATCCAACAGTAGTGTAGTAATAATCATCTTGCTTTTTGAATATTTCTGCCCACGAAGCTTCATGATTTTTCAGATATTCATAAATTTCTCTAGAAATCACCAATTGATTCGGCTTTGCATTTTCATCTTCATTTCTGTCCGCTTCCACTACAACTGTACCAATCAATAAGTAATCTTTTTCATTACGTGCTCCTATTCTTGTTGCAAACATTGAACTAACACACTCTAACGAGTGTGGGCTTTTTTTTAATATAGCCTAGTTCTTCTCCTGTTTCTTATTCTAT
>ENA-OPVT01001566-OPVT01001566.1-human-gut-metagenome-genome-assembly--contig:-NODE-1566-length-14228-cov-2.496225_pt1 | contig 14228 bp, 4 predicted proteins | sample MGYA00241499_ERZ501990 | MGnify/ENA primary metagenome ERZ501990 (study PRJEB25962, sample SAMEA2042104) | human gut metagenome | biome: human gut; feature: human-associated habitat; material: faeces...
GTGTCCAACACGAGCGCTGCCCCTTCCGCCGGCGGACTGTTCGGCGTACTCGACATATCGAACGGCGACGTGGCCGTCAATGGCGGTTCGTATACAAGCACGCTACAAAACGGCAAGGATGACAACAAGCACGGCAACTACGGCGGCTTGGTGGGTAAGCTGTGGGGGAAGAAGAACGGCGACGCGCTGCATGCCTTTACGGTGCAGGGTGATACTGCGGTGTCGTTCGGCGTGGGCTCCAACGGCAAACTCACCTACGCAGGCGGCCTAGTAGGCTACCTTGGCGAAGGCGGCGGGAGTGCTAACGTGTCCGCCGTGGTCATCAGTGATGCAACAGTGACGTGCTCAACCTCGGGCTACGCCAGTGCAAATGGCAAATACGGCGGCGCCGTGGGCGTCGTGGACACAAACAACGTTCTAGAAGTGCGTGGCCTGAAGGTCAAAACCGCCAGCGGCGCTACCATCGGCGGCACAAACGGCGGCTTTGCCGGAGTCGTTGGGTCGTCGTGGCTCGGCATCGTCAAGTTCAGCGGTATCACCGACCTGTCGGATGCCACCTTCGTGGAAAATGATCACACCGCGCAGCTGATTTATGAGAACTTCAACTCGCTGATTTTTGCCGCCGGTAGCGGAAGCGATAGTGGCGCCGCCGCAGGCGATATCAAGAAATGGCAATATAAGCGCCCCTCTACGCCCGTCAAGATCGATGACGTGTACAGTTACGGCCAGGTCATTCGCTTGGGCAACCCGTTGAGCGAGGACCTCATCTCCATCAACAAAGAGCACCAGTGGAACTTTAGCTCTAAGCTCGTAAAAACTGGCGATGCATTTGCGCTGGCAAGTATCGACGATTTCGCAAAGCTGGCGATTACCTGGCAAACCAACGGCTACTACTCGATGGTTGACGGCGTTACCGAAAACAACCTTAACGGCTTGCAGTCCTCGATCATTACGGTGAACGGCACTATTGATCTCAAGGGCACGGGCCTGACGGGTTTCACGCAGGATCGTGCAGACGGCTCGCAAGTTTTCTCGGGAACGTTGAACGGCGGCGGCACAAATGGCAACGGCACAATCAACCTTGCCGTCGGCGAGCCGTACGGCAAGCGTGGTGAAGCTGTGCTCGACGGCAATGACACGAGCGACGGCAACGGCAAAATCTACCGCCACGGTCGCTTGGGCTTGTTCGCGGCCGTCAACGGCGCAACCATCTCCAACGTCACAATCGCTGGCTCCATGAAGTTCGATAACGGTTCGGCTATCGATGCCGGGTCGCTTGCAGGTACCATCGTCGGCAACCTGTCATTGTCTGGCGTAACGTGCAAAACGAATATCGCGTGTGATGATACGTTCAGCAACGAAGTGAACATTGGTGGTATTGCGGGCAGCGTGTCGGCGGCTTCTACGGTTGCGTTTGAGGGCAACAGCAAGGCCCAGGCGACCATCACTAAAGCTCAAACGCTTAACGGCAATATGCGCATTGGCGGCGCCATCGGCAATGTGGGCGACTGTACCTCGACATTCAATGTTACGCGCCTCGAAGTCGGCGGCAAAATCAAAACTGGCGATTGCGCCGGCGGCAAGATTGCACAGGTCGGCGGCCTTATTGGCCGCATTGTGCAGGGATCGAACGAGAAGTACGTTACCATTACCGGTCTTAGCTTTAGTGAATTCGCTATGACCGTGGGCAAGAACGGCGACAAGCTCAACGGCGCCGGTGGTCTTCTGGGCTACAGCTGGGGCAACGCCATCGTCACCATTGGCGATGCTGCGAATACCAGCGACAGCACCTACGCCCTCAAAACTACCAACAAAACGACCGTGACCGCAAATAGCTCTGCCGAGGTCGGCGGTCTCGTATACGCCGCCAGTGGCCACTGGATCATCAACGACTACGCCATCGATCTTTCGAACGCAACCATTAATGCCGATAAGGCAGCGGTGCTTGGCCTGCTCATCGGCCGAGGTGGCAGGACGGAGAATTCCTCAACATATGGAGTAGAAACTTATAGCGGCTTGTACTTGGAGAACAGGGCAAGTTGGGATACTGCATATAAGGTCAATGCTGCTGCAGGCAATGGCGTGAAAATCAACAACACGGCAATCAAAAGCGACGACAGTGATACTTCGTTTGATGAATGGGTTGGCAATGGCACTAAGCCTGCCTATGGCAACGAAGCCGGCAGCAAGCTTATTGATGGCGAATGGAACGTTGTCGTTTCGCTGCATACCAATGACGGTGCCAATGGCGGCAAGCTCAACATGAGTGGAGAGCCGGGAAGTGACAACAGCTATCAGAATCGGTCGGCTTTCGGCAGTAACCACAAAACGAATGCCTGGACGAGGTATTACTACAATCTTGACAAAGCATATGCGGAGGTAGGCAGCAACGAAAAAAATAGCAGCGCAAGCAGTTGGATGGACTCCGCAGAGTACCTACTGCTTTGGTGCGCGTATTTGTATGCGCCCCCTGCAATTCAGGCCTATATCATCCCGGGGAATCAGGAAATTTTCAAAGGAAACAATATTGGCACGAGCGACAGCGCGGGCGTGGAAATCAATTTAGATGGATACAGTTTCTATCCTACTGACCCCGCGAAGGGCTCAACGGTTACTGTGAATAATGCAACGATTACGTTCCATTATTCCGACATTAAAGCTGAGCAAGAAGGTAACAAAAAGAATAGCGAAGCCACGCAGCACGAAAATATGCACTGCGCTCTCATCGGAACCCATACGGGCGACCTTAATGTCGAAAACGTCACGCTTGCTGGCACCGTGGGCTCTGTTGTGAACGATGCGGGAAGTTCGTCTGGTGCGCTTGTGTGCCGCTGTATCTATGGGCCCATCAATGAGACTAATGTGGCGCAGCTCGAGATAGATGGTCTGACACTCGACGGCTTGAAGGTCGACGGTGTGAATGGCAATACCAGTTACGCTCCTCTGCTTATCAACGAGATGCAGACATGCGTGAACCTGAGCGCTAAGAATATTTCAACCCTTAGTTACGCGAAAGGGGCCACGGCGGCGACCTCGCTCTTCGGCAGACTCGGCGTGGGAAAAAATTCCGATCAGGTGACGGCGAAGTTTGAGCAAATCAGCTTGCCCAGCAAAAAGAACGATACGATCTTCACCCATGCGAGCCTGCTGGAGAGTTTTGGCTACAAAAGTACGGGTACGGGCTCTGCGGACTATACCTTTACTAGGACTGAAGCCGATGCGGGCAAGGTGACATATGGAAGCGAAATCGATGCCAAGGGGGAGTACTCCGGCAAGCAACTTTGGTATTACGATAAGGCGACGTATGGCACCAACGAAGGGTTTGTAAAGGTAAAGGGCGAGTCGACGGATGCCGAAAGGCCTTGGTTTAGCGACTATCTTCCTTATGTAGCCAAGGGAAAAGTCACCGAGGATGGCGTCCAGTATCACGAAATCAAGGTTAACCAGCGCATCTCTAACCTGATGACGGGATGCGGTACGTATGGCGATCCGTACACCGTTAAGGACGCGACGGAAATGTACACCATCGCTAACTACATCAACAACAGCGTGGCGTTGGATGGCTGGGAAGTCACTATTGCCGCCAATCAATCCGAGCTTTGCATGCGACGGAGCGCCAAGCCAAATACCGACAACGAGGTCGTGTACGTCTATAAGCAGAGCAATCCAAGCGAGAGTAAATGGGAGAAAAAGGTTGGCGAAAAGACCGATCCGACGCAGACGCTAAAAGACGAAACGATGCACCGTTACGTGCAGAGCGCGTATTACAGCATTGAGCCTCCTGAGGGCAATAAGATTACCGTCGATGCGGCCTCGTTTGGCGGATTTGGCAACAAGGCTAATCCGTTCCGTGGCGTTATTGTTGGCAACCCTCGCTCATCTGGGTCTGCAACAATTGAGATTGAAAATAACAAGGGCGAGCTTCGCGGCCTCATTCCCTATAGCTACGGCAGCGTGGTGCGCAATCTCAACATCAACTATGTGAATGCGCACGCGACTATTACTTATTCTGATAAGGATGCGGACGGCGTTCCGACGGCGTTTTTCGGCGGCGTTATCGGCTGCATTCTTGGCGGCGATAACATTATTGATGGTGTGGTCGTAAACGATCCAAATAGCGGCTCGACGACGTACGACTTTATCGTTGCTGGCGACTCGCACCTTGTTCCCATCGGCGGTTATGTTGGTGCCATTGCGGGTGGCGGCGTGATTTTCCGCAACATGGGCACCTCGTGGCGTGGTGGTACAAAGAACAAAAAGTACAAGCCCATTGAGGAAGATGCCGCAAAGTATGACCAGTACGATAACCCTTACGTTGGCCGCATGATCGACGGCTATGCCTTTAGCGAGGGCTGCAACGTCGATAACGGTGACGCCAACTACAAAATCAACGAGCTCATAAACAAGGGAATCCCCTGTGTCACCACCACGGGCACCGACAATAAGTACATCGGCACCAACGCTGAGGCGCCCGTGACTACGGTGGAAAATCCCCAAGGCCTTTTGTTGCTCTCGGCCATCATTAGCTCGGGCGCGGGCGCTGGCGCGGCACATACTAACTATGCCAATTACGGTGTGTTCCGTGGCTCCAAGGCGTACTGGGGCAGCGATACGCAAGATCCGGCGATAGAAGGCTACCTGTTTGGCAACAAGGAATATGGCAAGGTGCGAAATGCCAGCTACGACTGCGTGGGCAAGCCTATGAGCGCTGCCGGCGATTTCGAGACTGCCAAAAACGACGACCAGAAAGCCCCCGGCAAGCAGGGGTGGCACGGCCCGCTTGACCCTGATGGCGATGTGAACTCGCCCTACCTGGTGGCGTCCTATGCTGCCGACTACCAAACGGGCTATGTGTGCGCGTCGAAATCGATCGGCATGAGCTTGGAGTTCAAGCAGAGCACCACCTACGATATGACCGGCTACGGCACAGGATATGTGGGTCTCAACGGCCGCTACTATTCCAATGCCTGCAACTCGAACGAGACGACCACCGATCGCGACCGCATCACGCCGCACGTGGCCACGATCGACGGCAACGGAGCCACCATCACGGTGGGCACCAAAGACGTTGCCTACGGCGCCGTCGAATACGCCGACGACGACTATAAGGTCTCGGGCGTAGGCGGCCTGTTCAGCACCGTGATGTTCACCTCCACCAATGTGGGGCAGAGCGTCACCGCGAACGGTGGAGCTCAGGTCAAAGACCTTACCTTTAGCAGCTGCAATGTAGCGCTCACCTATATCGCCGCCAACGGCGGCGCCACAACGGGAACGGCATCGAACGACCTTATCGGCACCGGTCTTTTGGCGGGCGCAACGGCTAACTACGATGGCAACACGTGCGGCGTCTACCGCAACGTGCAGATGAATAACTGCACCGTGTCGGGCGCAAAGAGCGTGGGAGGGCTTCTTGGCAGCTCGGGCCGCGCCAGCCGAAGTTTAAGCAAGGACAGAACCTATATGGTTGCGTTCAGCGACGCACGAGCGACCGCGTATCTCTATGACTGCTCATATACCGACCTTAACGTCACGGGCGAGAAGAACGTTGGCGGCTACGTGGGTACGGTTGCCTCGGCGTGCGGCGTGTGGACAACCGCAGGCACAGGGGTGAGTGAAAGGACCGTTGGCAAAAACTCGACCATAACTGCCACAGGGACAGTGCCCTACGTGGGCGGCGTGCTCGGCTATGTCGAAAGAAGCGATATCTCGGTCAACACCAAAATCGGCACCACCGAGGTAGTCCCGTCGAGCACGGCAGTCATCTCTGGGGTAAACGTGCTAGCCACCGGGTCGAACTCCGATGACCATATGGGCGCCGGTGGCGTGGTCGGACGCGCCCGTGGCGGCGTTATTTCTATGAGCAACGTGCGCATTGATGGCAGAGTCGGCACCGAGAACGCCGTCATCGGCGATGAGACCGGAACGAACAATAGCATCTACAATGCGGGCGGCCTGATTGGTGAGGTTACGAGTAGCGGTAGCCTCAACAAGTACTGGTTCGACGACTGCAATGTCAAGAATGTCAGCATCGCCGGCACCGGTAAATGCTCGGGAGGGCTTATCGGCTACTTCTTCAGCAATGTGAATATAGCCTGCAACAACATCGCGATCGAGAACGCTACGATTAAGGGTAACTGGAGCGGCGGTCTGCTGGGCGCGAATAACGCGAGTAACAGCGGATCCGTCGTCATCGACGTCACCAACACAAAGGTATCCAACACCACGTTTAGCGAAAGGTCCAACGGCGGCATTATGGGCGACGGGCGCGGCCAGTTCCATCTGGTAAACGTGCTCATGGACAGCAACACCTACAAATCCGGCTCTAAGCAGGGCGTGCTCTTGGGTGAGGTTGACACAGGAGATAATGAGTACAGCCTCTCCGCAGCGGGCGTGAACGTTAAGCCTGGCGACGGCAAGACCACGAGCGACCTGCCGCCGATGGTTTACACGACCAATACGGCCGCCGTTAACAAGAAAACCTACATCGCGTTCGGAGACTACAACGACAGGCTCGACGTACCCGGCAAGGACACCACGCTCTACGGTGCGGACGATACCGCTACCACGGCGGCAAGCCCATACGTGACCACGAGCCCCGTGAGCACGCTGGCGGTGCGTGCCTCCAACGGCGACACCACTGATCGCTATCTGTTTGGCGACGGCGCCGCCATTGACACCGCGACGACCATCCAAAGCCAAGCGGGCGAAAGCGTTCCCGGCCGCTATACCTACACCAACATCAGCGGCATCAATGATGACGGCACGTACCAAAACAAGAAAACCTACAGTGCGGACAGCTCAAAGAGCACTTTCAACACCAACAACGTTACTTCGGGCAAGAAGGTTGTAAACGACTTCCCTGTGCTCATGATTCCCGGCAACGACACGACGACGGTCGAGAAGTATCTGAACATCGTGACTAACGGCGGCTTTTGCCCGCCGCCTCAACGGCAGCGCCAAGCACGTGACCGCCACCGCTGAGGTCTTCTCGCTTGCCGATAACGGCGCCTTCGTCAAGGACGCAACCGCCTCGCAAACGCCCACGCTCAAGGTGCTCAACAACGGCACGAGCTCCATGGTTTTCCGCGCGAGTACCGACTGGGACAACGAGCGGGGCCGCTTCACGCTGCTCACGGTCACTTTTAGCGAGGCCGGCCAGAGATACCGCGTGCAGGTGCCCATTATCGTTAAGCGCATGCTCGAGATCGACTTCACCGCCACCTACTCCGAGGGCGCGAACTTCAAGGCTACCGACTTTACGACTCAATACGACAATCACGTGCTTGTGAGCAGCGGCGATACCATGACCGGTTACCTTACCTGGACCTATGGCAGCGCCCGGGGCGAGGCAGTCGCTTACGGCTGGAACACGCTACTCGAAGCCGGCGGCTCCATGGGCCCGCTCAACAAGAGCATCACCTTCGGCGCCACGCTGCCCGAGGGTACGCAGCTCACACTCGTGGACACTGCTCATAACAACCGTGAATACCACTGCACGGTGGGCGCGGGCGGAGCGGCGTCGGTCAAACTCACCGAGTTTGTGGACGCTAGCAAGAAGGCCTACGTCGAGCCGTGGCTGAGTGAAACCGTGGGCGTGAAGGCCGATGAGGCCAAGGAGGACAAGGACGGCGCTTGGGTCAAGCTCGCCGATGACGAGGTCAAGGACAAGAGCCAGGCCGAACTCGCGAAGATGGCTGGCGCCAAGGTCGATGGCGCGTACTACCGCGCGCGCACTTCTTCCGACGCGACGGGCACGTTCTATACCCTCTCCGTTAATAAGGAAGAGCCCAAGAGCGAAAACTTCTACTTGGTGGTGCGCACACCGGCGGGGTCCGCGGGCGTCAACGGCTACACCGCCACCACGGTGGACACGAGCCTTAACGAGCACATCAACTACCTGCTGCGCGGTAAGACCGCAGCCGACGGCAAGGCTGCCGAGGATGGGCACCAGAATACGGCCTCGACCTACAGCGTGACATCCAACTACACGCACGGCCTTATCGATAACAACGAGGGCGGCATCAAACAGATGGTGCTTCACGATGTCACCTATCCGCTTACCATGAAGGTAAGCGACACCGTGAAGTTCGACTCGAACCAGCAATACACGAGCTCCGATGCGCTGTACTACCAGCTGGATTCTTCGCTCGTGAACTACGGGAAGAACGGCAGTGCTGCGGGCGCGCATGGCTACCCGACCGGAACCCAGGGCACGTATTCGTTCTATGTGAAGGTGGGGAATGACTACTATGCTCCGCATGCCTCAACCGAGAACGGCAAAACGAAGTGGACATGGGGGGAGGCCACCGCTGAAGATCATCGCGCCGCTACGGGTGTATGGACCGCGGACGGTACGGACATGAAATTGACGCTGGCCGACGCAGGTCTTGGGGCAATTGATCTTTCCGGCATTCGCGAAATCGCTAAGAACCATGGCAGCGAGTTCACCATCACCATGGAGGCGAATCTCGCCATGACGGAGCCTGCGTGCCAGGCTGGTATTATCGCTTCGCAGAATGGCGGCACAGATAAGTACACAAAGCCCAACTACCGTGCGTACCTCTCTACGAATGATGAAACGCTCAGCACCAGTAGCAACTCGGCATACATCGACGGCATGGCTGGATACTACCGCATGGACGTGGGCTCCTCGACTATTGCGTTCGAGGCTTCAAAGAAGTCGCAGCTGGGCATCAACATCGATGACCTCAAGTCCGCCGACGGCGAAATCGCTCTGGTGGGAACGTATGATTTGTCCAAGCTCGCGGGCGCCGAGGCCATGATCTCCAATGCCAGCACGGTGACGTACACGCTGAGCTTGCAGAAGCGCCGCCAAGATGATGGTCGTTATGATGCGGTCAACAACATCTCAAGCTACATTACGGTGCTCGGTAGCGACAAGTTGGCTAACGGCTCTTTGAGCGCCGATGGCAAGAATTACGTATTTACTGATAGCAAGGGGACTGGCGGCGCGTTCGCCACGCGCGACGGCAACAGCCTTGCCTTTAAGCATGCCTTCCGCGTTAAGGTGAACACAGATGTTGAGGGCAGGCGCCAAACTTATGCCAACTACCGCTTGGTGCTTACGGCTCATATGTCCGGCATCGGTGTCAACGACACGCCGGTTAACGCCAGCAACCTCGCCGGCTATGCGAACTCTGACTACGTGACGTACACGCTGGCGCGCATCAACACCAAGGGCATTCCCCACGAGACCGAGACCAACTAATCCCGTGAAAGGGGCGGCAATTACCCGGTTGCCGCCCTTTTTTCTTGTTCGCCTGGCCTGCTGCTGCCCCAGCTACCCACCAACTTTCCAACTTTCCACTTAGCTTTCCACCTAAGGTGGAAAGCTGGAAAGTAAGTGGAAAGCTGACATGTTAGGTGCGGACTGACGAGGGGTTAATAATTGCATAAACCATACCAGCCAAACAAAAAGATACCCATCTGGTTGGTAAAACACCGTCAATGAGCCGCGAGCCAACTAGCTGCGTAAATAAAGCCTAAAGAACTGTTGCAAATGAATGGCAAATACCCAGATGCCGCTGTTACGATTTTCAATTAACTGTTACGCGGGAACAGCAAAATGCTACTATCTAACAAGCACGTAAGAAAGCAGATTAACGGTTAAGGCTAAGAAGTGGCAGGTATGTCGGAAGCAACTAGGACTCGCACGCATGCGCCCGAGGTTAGGCAGCGCGCCGTCGAGATCCTCCAAGAGGGGGTCGGTCACCGCGCCCTCGCCGCAAAGCTTGGCATTCCCCAGGCCACGGCTCGTCAGTGGGCCCGCGCATATGCCGTGGGCGGTGCCGACGCCGTGCTCAATGCGGGCGCTCGTCATCACACCTATTCGTACGACGTAAAGCTCGCCGTGGTTAAGGACCGTTTGGAAAACGGCCTGACGGTTCGCGAGGCTATGATCAAGCACAAGATTCCTAGCGAGTCTTCGGTCAAGGCTTGGTGCCGCCAGTACCGCGAGAGCGGTGAGTCCGCACTGGTCGATAAGCCGCGCGGTCGCAAGCCGCGCGTTAAAAAGGCGGAATAGCGAACGGGATGGTGCGCCCACAGGGGCGCATTTTTCTTGCCGCGCCACTGCTCCAAAGCGGACGTACCCTTACCCCGTACGCCTAAAACTCCCCAGTTGACCGAAAACCCGCCGCCGCTACTCCTCAATTGAGCTATAACGTTAAACAATTGCAGCGTTTTTGCATGGGGGAGTGATGGTATGACGCTACTGTATTTCCTTACCCTGTTTCCGCTGGTACCGGCGCTGGGCATGCTGCTCGCGCGCGGTGACCGCGCCCGCGATGCGGTGGGGCTCATAGGTTCCGGCATCATTATGGCGGTGACAGTTGTAGTCGCCGTCATGTTTTTTGGCGCGGGCCCGCAGAGCTTTGAGGTTGCCTCCGGCACCTCGCATGTGCTCTCGATCATCAGCTCCGCCATCGATGTCATCCTGTGCGCCGTCATCCTATACAACGCGTATAAATATAGGAACGCGCTCACCACGGTGCTCGGCATAGTCCAGCTGGTGGGCTCGCTCGCCTTTGCAGCCATGACGCTGCCCGCGGCCGAAGCCGTCACCGCAACGCCGCTCTACCTGGACTACATGAGCGTGATCATGGTCCTCGCCGTCGGCATTGTCGGCAGCCTAATCTGCGTGTATGCCCTGGGCTACATGAAGGACTTCCAGGCCCACGACGAGCACGAGGCCGCGCTGCGCGGGCAGACCGCGCCCGACCGACGCCCGCAGTTCCTGGCGCTTATGTTCCTGTTCCTCTCGGCCATGTTCGTCATCGTGACGAGCGACAACCTTGAGTGGTTGTTCTGCGGCTGGGAAATCACCACCGTGTGCTCGTTCCTCATGATTGGCTACACGCGCACGCCCGAGGCCATCAAGAACGCCTTCACCCAGATCATCCTCAACATGCTGGGCGGTATCGCGTTTTTGGCCGGCCTCATGTACCTGCACGTTAACGGTATGCCGCTGACCATCTCGGGCATGATTGAGCTTTCCGGCGCCGGAACCGCGCAATCCGCGCTGCTGGTGATGCCGGTCATTCTGCTGTCGCTCGCCGCACTCACCAAGGCCGCGCAGATGCCGTTCCACACTTGGCTGCTGGGTGCCATGGTTGCCCCCACGCCCACGAGCGCCCTGCTGCACTCGTCCACCATGGTCAAAGCCGGCGTGTTCCTGATGGTCAAGCTGAGCCCGCTCTATGCCATCTATCCCGTGACTGGCTTTATGGTCACGAGCGTGGGCGCCATCACGTTTTTGCTCGCTGCCCTCATGGCCATCTCGCAGAGCAACGCCAAACGCGTGCTCGCGTACTCCACCATTTCCAACTTGGGACTCATCAGTGCCTGCCTGGGTGTCGGCGCGCCCGAGGCCGTATGGGCGGCCATCTTCCTGATCCTGTTCCACACGGTGGCCAAGTCGCTGCTGTTCCTGTGCGTGGGCACGGCCGAGCATCATATCGGCAGCCGCAATATCGAGGACATGGACGGTATGTTCAGCCGCATGCCGCACCTGACGCGTCTGATGATGCTGGGCATCATGGGCATGTTCGTGGCGCCGTTTGGCATGCTCGTGTCCAAGTGGGGCGCCCTGGTGGCGTTTGCGCAGACCGGCAACGTGCTCATGATCATGGTGCTTGCCTTTGGCTCGGCTGCGACGTTTTACTTCTGGGGCAAGTGGCTTGCCAAGCTTTCGGGCGTCGACCCCACGGCTCAAAACGTTGAGGTCAATGTCCATAAGACCGAATGGATGGCGCTCAACACCATCGCCGCGCTGCTGATTCTGTGCTGCGTGGCGTTCCCGGTTATCTCGAGCGGCCTGGTGTCGCCTTACTTGGCCATGGTGTTTGGCCGCGTGCCGTACGTTATCGGCAAGGACGCCATGTATCTGATGGTCGTTATCGTGGCGTTTATCGCCGTGGTGCTGCTGACTTCATTTCGCGTGAGCAACAAACCGCACGTCAACGTGTACCTTTCGGGCGTGGGAACCGACAAATATCGCCATTTCCGCGGCTCGATGGGACACGAGGTAAAGGCCGAAAAGCGCAATTGGTACTCGGAGGACGCCCTTGGCGAGAAGCGTATTGGCCCCGCGGGTAGCGTCGTGTGCTGCAGCATTATCTTGTTTGCGCTGCTGTGTTGCGCGTGGATTGGACCCGAGAGACTTGCCATGAGCGCGCCCTCGGTGCTGCGCGGCAAGTATTTCGAAGGCTCGGGTGTCGTGGGCATCTTTATTGGTACCGTGGCGTTTGCCCTGCTGGCGCCGCTTGTGGGCGGCCTGATCGACGGTCTTGACCGTAAGCTTTCGGCTCGCATGCAGGGCCGCGTGGGCCCGTGCTTGCTGCAGCCCTTCTACGACGTTGCCAAGCTGCTGCGCAAGGCCCCTGCCAGCGTAAACACCATGGACGATACCTACATGGCGTGTGCGCTCATCTTTACCGTGGTGGGCGGCGGCATCTTTGTGTCGGGTTCCAACACGCTGCTGTGCGCTTTTATGGTGACGCTCGCCGCGATCTTTGTGGTGTTGGCGTCCGCCTCGACGCAAAGTCCGTTTGCCCAGGTTGGCGCCGACCGCGAGCTGCTGCAGGTCATGAGTTACGAGCCCGCCGTTCTGCTGATGAGCGTGGGCCTGTACCTTGCCACCGATAGCTTCGATTCCATTGCCGTGACGGGGCAGTCGGCCCCCATCATCGTGTACAGCGCGCCCATTTTCCTCGCACTGCTCGCGGTGCTTACCATCAAGCTGCGCAAGTCGCCGTTTGACCTTTCGTACTCGCATCACGCGCATCAGGAGATCGTTCAGGGCGTCGCCACCGAGATGAGCGGCGGCACGCTGGCAAAGATGACCCTTATGCACTGGTGCGAGACCGTGCTGTTTTTGATGTGGGTGGGCATGTTCTTTGTCTGGGACAACCCGGTGAGCTGGGTCGTGGCCCTGGTCGTGATGGCTGCGACGTATTTTGTCGAGGTGCTGATCGACAACACCTTCGCACGCAGCACCTGGCGCAGCTGCTTTAAGCTCGGATGGGGCGTGGCGCTGGTGTTTGGCCTGCTCAACCTTATGCCCATCCTCGTCGACGTGTTTATTTAGGAGGCGGCATTCATGGATCATAAAATGTCGCGCTCGCCGTGGGTTATTCATTACGACGGCTCGAGCTGCAACGGATGCGATATCGAGGTGCTGGCCTCGCTCACGCCGCTGTTCGATGCGGAGCGGTTTGGCGTGGTCAACACCGGCAACCCCAAGCATGAGGACATCTTTTTGGTGACGGGGTCGGTCAATGCCCAGAACCTGTCCGTCGTGCGCCAGATCTACAGCCAGATGCTCGAGCCCAAGTGCGTGGTGGCCTGCGGCGTCTGCGCGTGTTCGGGCGGCGTGTTCCGCGATGCCTACAACGTAATCGGCGGCGTGGAACGCGCGATTCCCGTGGACGTGTACGCGCCCGGGTGCGCCATTCGCCCCGAGACCGTGATCGATGCCATCGTGGAGGCGTGCGGCATCCTGGACCAGAAGGAGGCCGTGATGCGCGCCGGTGGCGATCCGCTTACCGTGGGCGGTGCCGCTACCTGGGACGGTGGCGTTGAGCTGGGCGAGGACGGGTTTGTGGCTGCGGGGGCCGGGGCTGATGGTGCCGGTGACGCGCCTGCTGGGACGTCCGCCGCACCCGCCGCTGGCGACGCACCTGCTGAGACGCCCGCCGCACCTGCCGCTGCAAAGGAGGGCGAGTAATGCAAAAGGCTATCTATACCACCGTCGGGATTGACGAGCTTCTGTCGCATGTCCAGGCGCTCAAGGGCGTTGGCGCGCGTTTTGTGCAAATGCACGCCGAGTGCAATGTCGACGACGGCTCGTATCGCTTGGTCTATACGTTTATCAACGTTCGTGCTGCTCAGGAGCGGATCGTTCAGGACGGCAGCTATGCGATCGAGAACCTGGTAGTCGAGGGCATCGACCGGTACCAGGAGATTCCGTCCATCAGCTCGTATTATTCGGCGGTGTTCCCGTTTGAGAACGAGGCGCATGACCTGTTTGGCCTTGCCATCACCGACATGCAGCTCGACTTCAAGGGCTTTTTCTACCAGGTCTCGACTGCCGAGCCCATGAGCGTTATCACACCCGAGGTGAAGGCCGCGCGCGAGAAAGCCATGAAGGTCCGTGCCGCCGCAGAGGCCAAGGCGCGCAAGGCTGCGGCCGAGAAGGCCGCTGCCGC
>ENA-OPVT01001569-OPVT01001569.1-human-gut-metagenome-genome-assembly--contig:-NODE-1569-length-14214-cov-6.512819_pt1 | contig 14214 bp, 12 predicted proteins | sample MGYA00241499_ERZ501990 | MGnify/ENA primary metagenome ERZ501990 (study PRJEB25962, sample SAMEA2042104) | human gut metagenome | biome: human gut; feature: human-associated habitat; material: faeces...
CACTACTTATATCACTACTTATATCACTACTTATATCACTACTTATATCACTACTTATATCACTACTAAAATCGTAGTGGATTTCACTAGTCATATAATAAATTTAGAGCTGAATTTAATCAGCTCTAAATCAAATTAATCTCTTCTAAACAAATCACGAGTATATACTTTACCTTGTACATCATCTAAACAACTATCATAACGATTGGCGATAATTGCTTGACTCAAAGATTTGAATTCTTTTAAATCATTTACTACCTTACTACCAAAGAATGTTTCTCCATCCTTTAAAGTAGGTTCATAAATAATAACTTTAGCACCCTTAGCCTTAATACGCTTCATAACACCCTGAATAGAACTCTGTCTAAAGTTATCACTATTTGATTTCATTGTTAAACGATAAACACCAATAACTACTTCACGCTCTTCATTTTCAGAATATGTGTTATTATCTTCATATCCATAATAACCAGCCAATTTTAAAACTCTATCCGCAATAAAGTCTTTACGAGTACGGTTTGATTCAACAATCGCTTCAATTAAGTTTTCAGGTACATCCTGATAGTTAGCCAATAATTGTTTTGTATCTTTCGGTAAACAATAACCACCATATCCAAATGAAGGATTATTGTAGTGAGATCCAATACGAGGATCTAAACATACACCTTCAATAATATCTTGGGTATTTAAGCCTTTCATTTCAGCATACGTATCTAGTTCATTAAAGTAAGATACACGAAGTGCTAAATAAGTATTTGCGAATAACTTAACAGCCTCTGCTTCAGTAAAGCCCATAAACAAAGTATCAATATTTTCTTTAATAGCTCCTTCTTGAAGTAAAGAAGCAAAAGTATGACTAGCCTTAACTAACTTTTCATCATTCTCATCTGTACTCACAATAATTCTAGAAGGATATAAGTTATCATATAAAGCCTTAGACTCTCTTAAGAATTCAGGACTAAAAATAATATTTTTAGTATTAAATTTCTTTCTAACACTCTCCGTATATCCAACTGGAATTGTTGACTTAATTACCATAATAGCTGAAGGATTATACTTCAATACAAGTTCAATAACACTCTCTACTGCACTTGTATCAAAGAAATTCTTCTTACTATCATAGTTTGTAGGTGCTGCAATAACTACAAAATCAGCATCAGAGTAAGCATACTCCGCATCTAAAGTAGCCTCTAGATTTAAATCTTTTTCAGCTAAATACTTCTCGATATAGTCATCCTGAATAGGAGATTTTCTAGCATTAATTAAATCAACCTTTTCCTTAATAATGTCTACTGCCTTTATCTCATTATGTTGAGACAATAAACAAGCAATACTCAATCCTACATATCCTGTTCCTGCAACTGCTATTTTCATATAATTTACCTATCCTTTCATTGTATCTTTATTATTATGAAATAGATTATTACAATTTTTTATTCAATATAACTAGTCGTTTATATAATAAATAAACATATTAAACTTTGCTATTTCATTTAAATTATATTTATATTCCTATATGAATTTTCTCAAGTCTTCATTTAATAAAGTGATATAAAACCAAAAAAATTAATACAGTATATTTTTCACAATATTTAATTTATCGTTTATAAAACGTATTATTAATACAAAAGCATTAATTTTCATAATCTTTAAAAAAAATACATTATTTTTAAAAAGAATTATACTACTATTAGTCTACTGATTTTTCAAGTGTAATATAATTTTCTATTTTTCGATTATTACTAACTTATTAGATCAACAGTGTAATTTATTCTAAATTATATAACAGCAATATTTTTACAAATAATATTTATTATATTTAAAACAATGTTAATTTTTTTTCAAATATGTAGCAAATAGGTATGTCCATCGTTGTTTTTGAAATAAATTAAACGAAAGAAAAACTAAAACCGAATAAGATATAACCCCAATCATGATTGCTAGCAACAACCCTACTATACCGGGTACCGTACAAACAATGGAATACGACAAGACACACATAATTACACCTGAGGGCAAGAAAAATAATGCATCTTTCAATAACGTAACTATATTAATATCTTTTGATGCAATTATAGTTTGAATTAAAAAACCCGCTAATTCGGCAATAATTGTACCTACTACAGCACCACGAGCCGCATATCTAGGTATAAAATATAGATTACATATTACATTGACAATTGCACCAACTACTAAAGAAACCACATATGGAGTATCTTTTTCATATGGTATTAAATATTGACTTTTAAGTACTACTTTCCAACCAGAAATTACTACTGTTACTGCTAATAATTGTATTAATATTCCTGATTCAAAATATTCTTTTCCAAAGAACAATGGTGCAAATACTGGTCCTACAGCCATTAACCCAAACATCATTCCAATTCCTAATGCCATACTTACTTGCATAGAATCACGTAATAGTTGTTTTAACTTTGTACTATTTCCGCTAGCTACCATACTAGAAACTGATGGCATCATAACTGTCGCTACTGCGGAAAAACCTGTTAAAGCCATCGTTATTATTTTATCTGCATTCTCATAATATCCATTCTCTAAAATACCACTTAATTCTTTTATCATTATTTTATCCATTACTCTATAAATACTAATAGCTAAAATAGGAATAAAAAGTATTAAATTCGGTTTTAAATGAACAAAAGTTTCATGAAATGTAGGTTTATAAAAAGTTACATATCTTCGAATTCGTGTCCATAATAATAAATTGCTTAATAAATAAGACAATCCCATAATCAAAAAATATATAGCTAAATCATTTTTTGTTTTTACAAAAATAAATATAAAAAAAAGTGAAATTATTTTTATTACAGTACTTCTAATTGTTGTAAACTTAAATTCCGTAAGTCCATAATAAAACCAATTAATATCTAAAACTGCAGATAATATATAAGGAAAATACAAAACAAAAAATAATTTAAATTCATTACTAGCAAAACTAACAGTGTATACACAATAGGCGGTAATCATAATAATACCGATTATTAATTGCATCGTATAAATTGAAAAAAACATTTTCCCTAAATCTTTTTTATTTTTTTCACATTTGGCAATACATCTATTCCCATAGTTATTTAATCCTAATGTGATGAACAGAAAGAAATAATATGCTATTGATGAAACATATGAATACACACCTATTCCTTTAACCCCTAATACTCTAGATAAATATGGAGCAGTAATTAAAGGAATTAACAAAATTAAAACTTGATAAAGTAAATTATATATAATATTTGTTTTTATTCTACTCATTTTTATGCTCAATCCTTCCTTAAATCGAATATTTATTTCATTTACTTTTAAATAGAGCTAGCATCTAACACTACATACTATTACTTAAACGAAATTTACGAAATAATCCAGATAAAGTTTTTTTGAAGAAAATGCTCCAAAATTCCATCCCACCTTTTGTACCGTATATAAAGTACATACGTATTGCTAGAATAAGATTTCCTTTTCGAATCAGTTGAATAACAGCACTAGCAAAATGTGCGGCATAAGTTCGTTTTTTAAATCCCGGGTTTTCTACGTCAATTCTATCTATTTCTTTGCCAAATTGTTCAAAGAAAGTTTTCTTTAAGTTGTAAAGTGTCTTTCCATATACTTGATTATCAACCTCGTTCCCTAAAAACTCTAAAAGGATAAATGGAACATATCCCATTTTATATTTTTTAAAAAATCTCAATAAAAACTCATAATCTTGATGCCTTTTATATGATTCGTCAAATCCATTTAATGTGTCATATGCTTTTTTAGAAATCATTATAGCAGAAGTAGTTGGAGTAAAAGACAAATCAAGTAAACTCTTTGATAAATCTCCTGACTCTTTACCACATATTTCTTTACCATATTGCCTTCTCCAACAATAACAAGCCTCATATTCTGGATTATTTTCTAAAAATTCAACTTGATATAATAATCGATTAGTGAGAAAAATATCATCATCATCTAATAAACATAAATACTTAGACTCTGAAAATTTAGCGCCCGTATTTCTAGCTGCCGCACCATTTTTATTGTGTTCATGTTTTATATATATAACTCTAGAGTCTTGAGTATATCTTTGCATCATTAATTCAGTTTGTTTTCTAGCTCGAGTATTTGGATTATTATCATCCACAACAATAACATCAAATGAACAATAACTTTGTGCTAACACAGATTCTACTGCTCGAATTAATGAATCTGATCCTCCATATGTTGGAATAATAACACTTACTTTAGGATAATCTTTATTCATACTTTTCCTCCAATTTTGATAATAACTATTTTGCCAACATTGACAATTTTCTTCATATTAATCTAATATATAATGTTTATTAATTGATATTAAAGAAGCCATAAACAAAATAAATTTTCCTTCACCAAAGATACTACCTGATAAAAAATATCTTAAAAATAAAGAAGACACAATAAAAATAAATACACATTTTCCATTTTGCCCCTGCATAATAAAGCCCTTAATTAAACATTTGAAAATCCATATTAGAAAGTAGGTGCCAAAAATCCAACCTAATGAAAGCAATGACTCTAAAACAAAGTTATGTGAATATAATCCATTGGGAAGTATCAATCTATCATAATATAATCCGTTAATATTTAATCCCATACTATAAATAGCCTTCAGACATGACTTGATAACCTGTTCTCGAGCATTACTTTCACTTAACATTCCCATACTGATTCGTTTAAGAACATATGAACTTTCAACCAGACTACTGTTTACTAATTTTGGTAACATTAATTCAATGCCAATACAAAGCAGTACGACTATTCCAATACACATAATAATTCGATTAACAAATATTATTTTAGTACTAGAATAGTAAATATCTAGAAGAAATATAGAAACCCCGCATATTAAAAATGCTAATAATGCACCTCTGGCACCATAAACTCCTAATGAAACAAGTGAAATTAGACTGAAAATCCATTGGATTTTTTGTTTATATTTTACTGCACATATCAATATAATACATGTAAATGGTAATATATCATAGGCGAATGCCATATAATCAGTATCATCATTAAAAAATACTTTAGACAAAAATGAGATTAACAAGATAATATCTGAAATAATAACATACTTTTTATTATTAAATAAATCAGACCAATTTTCAATTCTTGATATTAAAAACACTGAGATTGGAATAAAATATAAATACATAATCCAGTTATATGTTGAATAAAACTCAGACTTTACAAGAGGATTTGAAACTATATAAAGTAATAATATAGCCATGTATATTAAAAAAACAATCATAAAACTTCTTTTAAATACTGGAGCACGTAATATAATTGTTATAGCATAGACAAGGACACATATATATAAAACAATCATTAAATTATTATCCAAAAAACTTAAGCCTATTTTTTGTTTAATAACTAATATTAAATTATATATAGGGTAAATCAATAGCATTAGGAATACACAATCTAATCTTTTTTGTCCTAACTTATTTTCTAACATCTATTTCCACCTCATACTAATGTTCTCCTAATTGAACAATTATTCTTTATAAATTTCTTTATTTCTATACCCTTTAATTCCCCGATTAAGTTGTTTAGTTATTTCTGGTACACTCAATTCGGTCTTCTTAAATAGTCTTATTACATAATACCATTTTAACAAATGGACCATTTTAGGTTTCCACGCATAAAGAAATGCTCCAGTATCATAAAAATATTTTTTATTAAATCCTTTAAACCATGTTGAATCTTTAGAATAGAGTTCTGCAATAATTCCAGGGTATGTATATATTTTATCTGTACATTTGTGTAAATCATCGAAGAAAAGCGAATCTTCTGCCATTGAATAAAATCCAGATCCACTCCCAAAATAACTATTAAACGACAAAGCGTTATCATTAACAATTTTACGTCGGAAAGTAACATGTACACTACTATATGACTTATATTTATTTATCTTCGTTATTTTTTCAAAAAACTTTTCTTGTGGCCTAAAATTTATATTCATGCTCTTTATATTAAAAACAATAACATCCGCATTTGTTTGATTGTATGCTTCTTCCACCATTTCAACATAGTTATCCGTTAAAACTTCATCATCATCACAAATAACACAAAAATCGGCAGTTGAATTTTTTAAAGCCATATTTCGACTTTTAGATAATCCACGTTCAGTTGTACTAATCATTTTCACAATGCCAAAATCATATTTTTTTATTTCAACTTTATCTATATTTGTTTGATTTACAATAATAGCATCGGATTGAATATTGCTTTTTTTCACTATGGAAAAATCATTTTGATACATACATGACATTAATATTTCAACACTCATCTTGTACTCTCCGCCTTTGCCCATGTAGGTTTAGCTTTACCAGTTACAATGTTATAAACACCATGCCATTGTGCTATTACTGTCATGGTATAATATGCAATTAATTTAATTAATTTATTACTACTTTTAGTAAAAATGCCGATAATAGCAAAAAAATAAAATAAAACTTGACCTATAAAAATTATAAACCAGAAAATATTTTTAGATGATAAATACATCGATGATATCAACAACAATAAATGTGCAATCCATAATAAATATCTAAATGTCCTGTGTCCCAACCAAAAAACAGTAAACCATTTATATTTGAAAATGTTTAAAATACGAATAGATGGGAGAATATTGTGAAATAAATTTCTGTTCATTCTTACCTTACGTTTATATTCATCATTATCATTTTCTCCAGCTTTTTCGTAAGCTATCGATTTAGGATCAAAAACAGCTCTTCCTTTATCTAATGAAAATAAGACTGGAAAACTACTGTCATGACATTCTATCAGTGGAATTTCCTTGTATTCTTTCGTTCTACATGCATACAAATTTCCATCTCCAGCTGTAATAGTTTGTATTCTGCCTTCAATATCTCTACATTTAGAATCCATATCCCAATACGTTGTCTCTGAGTCAGCAGTTCTATTTTCGTTTGAATTTACATAAACTGTTGCTCCACATACGTATTTTATATTTTTATCATGAAAACACGCCACTATTTCTTTTACTGCATTAGTATCAAAGAAACAATTTGCATCTGTCATTATTACCAATTCTGAGTCTATTAATTTTAAAGCTTCATTTTGAGCATTGGTTTTACCACCATGCTTTAAGGTTTTGTGTAATTTAATATCCAAATTTTTATGTTCACTTATGAAATCTTCAACAATCTCATTTGTCTTATCTGTCGAAAAATCTGAAGTAACAATTATTGAAAACAATTCTGATGGATAGTTAATATTTATTAAATTCTCTAATTTTTCTTTAATGACTTTTTCCTCATTGTGTGCAACAACTAGAATAGTTACAGTAGGCATATACGTATAATCTTTTTTTATTGAAGGAGCCTTAATTAATTTATCGATTATTTTAAGAAATAAAGGATAACCAATCATTGCCCACACGATTATGAATGCACACACAATCCAAATATATATCATTATGTTTTGCATGTTTTACCCTTTCTTGTTAATCATTTTTGTTATATCTATCTTATTACCCTTAACGTCTGTATATATCTCTCCATAACGACGTTTTAATCTTGTACCATAATTTACTTTAACTATAGGCATAGTTTCTCCTAATAATTGTTTTACCCTTAAATATGGTAAATTAAGACCTGCTGCTGCAATAACTGAAACAGTTGCAGTTAGTCTTGGATTTAAATCCATTAAAAATGGTTTTCCATTTTTATCTCTCATGAAGTCGAATCCAATATTACCATCTAAGCCAAGACATTCAACTACTGCTTTACTCATTTCATACGCTTCATTATCTTCAAGAACTACACTTTCTTGAGCAATACTCATCAAACTGACAAGATTATCTCGACCTGCTATATATTTTGTTTTTCCTTTATCTGCTAATAAATCAACAGTATATTCATTACCAGGTAAATACTCTACTAATAGCATTTCATGAAATTCACTATCAGCTTCTTTTAGAATATTTAACATATCTTCATATGCAACAAAAAAACTATTTGGTTTTTCATTCACAAAAATTTGATATCTATTACGTTTAGAATCAATTATTCTAACCCCTCTACTACCACTTCCATCAACAATTTTTAAGCAAACTGGTACATCAGGATAGCCAAGATATTTACATCCTTCCTCAAAATCATTTATTGAATGCACGCCATAAAAACGTGGAACCGATACACCTTTATTTTTTAAAAATTGATATAATGATAACTTGTTATTTGCGATTTCTACAGATGTTGGATCAGAAGCAGAAATTAATGTTCCAATCTTTGAAAAATCATCTTTTCTTTTTGATACAGCAGTTACTTCAACAGAAATATTTGGGAAATATATATCGACATTTTCTTTTTCACAAATATCTAAAACTATATCTACATAGTCCTTACTTGTAGCAGCCGGAACTCTATAAAATTTATCGACAAGATACTTTGCACTAGGCTCTTCACTCATATCCATACCAACAATTCGAATATTTCTTTCACCATTTTTTTTGAAACATTCGACTAATCCTGGTATCGAAGGAGATCCTGACGCTGATAATAAAATTGTTATATCTCTCATGTAATTACTCCTCAAAAACAAATGTTTTAAAAATATCACTGAAATTTTCTTTTCGCTTGATCAATTGAATACCTTCATTATCTAACATTATCATAGGATAATCAGGCATGATAAATGGCGGCTTGTCAACCAAAGAGTATCCTCCGACATTACCAAATAGTACATAATCGCCATTTGATATTTCACCAGTATATTTCCTATAAATAACATCCTGTTCTAAACATGTATATCCAACAAAATTTGCATTATCTACATGTTTTATGTCTACTTCATTTTTAAAGATTCTAATTGGTAGATTCTTCATTTGACTTGTTTCACCCAAATTATGAAAACTACAATTTAATAAAACAAAATCTTTTCCACGTATATTCTTAACACCTATTACTTTCGCTAAAAAATCAACATATTTTGATACAATAGTTGTTCCAGGTTCTGTGAAAAGTATTGGTTTTTTTTCTTTGTCCTCATAAAACTTGGCAAATAATGAAATAACTTCTTCAGCATACAAATCATAGTCTGGTGCATCTAAAGGGAATTGTGCCTTTAATTCTGGATCCATTTTTCCAAACATTCCACTACCTAAACTAATATAATCAATATCATATAATTTATAGTTTTCTACAAGTTTTAGCATAGTATTAGCACGTAACTTCCATGCATCAATACCTCTAGCTCTACTCATATGGCAATGTAAACCATTGACCTCTACATTATTTGATTTTAATAGTTCAAAGATTTCTTTTAAATTATTAATATCAATACCAAATCTTGATGTATATCCAGCATCTATATCAAAATTTACTCTTATACCAGTTTTAATCTGATGATCAGGATATTTCTTTGCAATTTCACAAATATATTTAGCTTCTTCAATTCTATCTATATTATTTATACCATTAGACAGTAAATGATCCTCCAGGTATTTACCTTTAATTGGGCCGTTAAACACAATTTTATCTGGAGTGTACCCTAGCTTTAAAGCCAATTCATATTCCATATCAGAAACGACTTCAGCATAACCACCTAAATTCTTCACGCATTTACATATTGCAGGCGTATAATTTGTTTTATAAGAATAGCATATGTGATAATTACTATAAATTCGTTTAAAAGTAGTTTCTAATTCTTTATAATTTTCAATAAACTCTTTTTTATTGAAAATATATACAGCATCTCCAAAAGTTTTAGTAATATTTTCAATAGTTTTTTTATTCAAATTTATCATTGTAACCTCCTATACTCTTCTCTCTCGTTCTTTATTTAATGGCTCTCTGATAAAATCACCATAATCCGTTTTATTTCTTTGAAAAACAATTCTAAATACATTTAAAAATATATTTAAATCATTTTTAAACGATAGATTTTTTGCATAATTAGCTTCATACTCAAATTGTTTATCCCAAGAAATAACTGCGGAAGAATCAATTGAATCAGGAGGAATCAATCCTCCTCTAACCTCAAATCTTTTTAACTCTTCTTTTGTATAGTAAGCATCATAAATTGGTGGTAAAGGCCTAGGACCAATTACTGACATATCCCCCTTGATTATGCAAAATAATTCTGGTAATTCATCAAGTGAAGACGATCTCAATAATCCACCGAATTTAGTTTGTCTATTTTCGTCTGGTAAAAGATTTCCATTTTCATCTTTTTCATTAGTCATAGTTCTAAATTTAATTAATTTAAATCTCTTTTGATGCATACCAGTTCGTTCTTGTGTAAAAAACACTGGTGAACCAATATTGAATTTAACTAATATAATCAAAAGTATAAACAAAGGACTAATAATCAATAATAGTAACGATGCAGAAAAAATATCAAACAATCGTTTAAAAAACCGAAAAAACATATAAAACTCCTATTTTACTTCTCTAATTAAACTAAAAGCCTCCGCTGATTTCAAACTTACAGTCGCACCACGGAATTTGGCTAAAGCTTCAATAGCACCAATCGATCTTGCTGCTGGAAAAGGTGCTAGTTGAGATTTGAAAATATTCATTACCTCAATTTTTAATTCAATTGTATCTGTTATATCTTCATAAACAGTAGGTATAAATTCATTAATTACATTTGGTATATTCCATCCCGTTTCTGATAAAGTTTCATATGCATAAACCCTTTTAGGATAGTTATTACCTCTTGGTCTTACAGCAACCATTGCTGCATCTACTACCATTTGATGATCCAATTGCATATCGCCTCTATGAGGTATATAAACTTCATCTGGATTAATCTTTTCAACAACTTCTGCAATTTTTGCATTAAATTTACATCTTGGAATTGTTTCTAGCATAACAGCTGGAAAATCTAAAAAGATTGTTTCCTTAACACCTAATTTTTTATCTGCTTGACGACACTCACTTCTACTTTGTTCTACAAGCTCAGATTTAAATATTGGTTCAACTCCCTTTGTGACTACACAAACATATACTTCATCACCTGCTTTTGCTCTTTTTGCAATTGTTCCTCCTACACCAATAATTTCATCATCAGGATGTGGTGCAATTATTAATATTCTCATCACTCTACCTCATCACTTAATTTTTTTAGCTGGACTACCAACATAAGTTCCACTTTCTATACAATCTTTAACAACAATAGCTCCTGCTCCGATAATAGTATTTGAAATAACTTTCTTACCTTGAATTATCTGCGTACCTGTGCCTAATTCTGAACATTCACCTATTAAAACATTTCCAGAAACATTTACACTAGGGTAAATTGTCACAAAATCATCAATCACTGCATCATGTCCAATTGTACAATCTAGATTTACAATTACATGATCACCGATATTCACATTAACTGTGATAATCGTACCCGCACAAACAATAGCCCCTTCTCCAATCTTGACACTATTCGAATACAAAACTGAAGGATCAACTAAAGTTGCAAATTTAACACTTGTATCTTTCAATTTCTCGATAATTTTCTTTCGTACATTAGAAGAACCAACTGCACAGACTGCGTAAACATCTTCTAAAGTTGAAAGGTATTCACATCCTCCAAAAACATGGTATTCTCCCTCTTTACTTCCCCAAAGAGTTTCATTATCATCAATAAACCCCTTTAAATTCCAAGTTGGTTTAATAGAATTAATCCTTTCAACTATCCATGCAACCTCACGTCCAAAGCCACCAGCTCCAATTATATACAAATCCTTCATATAATTACTTTATTCCTCACTCTATTCACATCAAGATTTTATTTTTAAGCATAATCTAAATATTATTTATTTCAAATATACTATTACTCAAAACAAGCCTTAATTACTTCAATAATTCGATCTTGTTGTTCTACTGTCATTTTGTTATCACTTGGTAAACATAATCCTCTATTAAAGATATCCATACCTATATCTTGTGTTTCACCTTTAATATATGCATTTGTCTTAGCTCTATTGATTCCATCTTTATTAATAAATGGATTTAATCTATAAATCGGTTGCATATGCATTGGTTTCCAGATTGGTCTTCCTTCTGCATTAATTGAAGCAATCGCTTCTAAGATTTCTGTTGGACAAGTCTTTCCTCGTTCTTTTCTATAAAGAACATCTTGTTCTGAACGAACTTGTTTAGTCATAGCATCTTCATCAATGATTAAACATGATAACCAATAGTTTGGTTCACAATCTTCTGGAATTGGATTCATTTGTACTGGTAATCCCTTTAATCCTTCTTTGTATCTATAGTAGATTGCTTTCTTTTTTTGAATATGTTCATCAATATAAGGTAATTGCCCTCTTACTACACCTGCTACAACATTACTCATTCTGTAGTTATAACCTAATTCTTCATGTTGATACCAAGCTGCATTTTCCCTTGATTGAGTTGACCATTTTCTGACTTTATTAGCTGCTTCTAAATCATTAGTTAAGAAACATCCTCCACTAGATCCTGTTATGATTTTATTACCATTAAAAGATACAGTGTTGTATTTTCCAAACGTACCTGTTTCAATACCTTTATATGTAGCTCCCATAGACTCGGCTGCATCCTCTACAAGAATGGCATTATGTTTATGAATCACTTCCATGATTTCATCCATTTTACCTGGAGTTCCATATAGATGTGCTAATACAACAACTCTTACGTCTGGATAGATTTCAAAAGCTTTTTCTAATGCCTTTGCATCCATGTTCCAAGTTTCAGCCTCTGTTTCAATAAATACAGGTTCTCCACCTTCATAAACAATCGGATTGACTGTCGCATCAAATGTCATGTCTGAACAAAATACTTTTTTACCTTCTAAAGCACCATGACCTACTTTTGGCATACCATAAGCTTCAATACCAGCTAGCTTCATAGATAAATGTAAAGATGCAGTACCACAAGATAAACCAACTGCATATTTACAACCAATCTTTTCACAAGTCATTGCTTCTACTTGGTTAATATTTTCCCCTACAGTAGACATCCAATTTGTTTCATAAGCTTGTGTCATATACTTTAATTCATCACCATGCATAGTTGGGCTTGAAAGCCAAACCTTTGATTCAAATGCCTTAAATTGATTATTCTTATTAAACATACTATTTCACCCCTTGATTTATTTCTTCTGGTCTTCTAAATGTTGGTACAACACTTCTTAATGCTTCTCTAGCATCATTGTCATCTTCAGATTCAATTGCGTTTCTTAATACTTCAAGCTTTTCGTCAATTTCTTCTTTAGAAAGTGGTGTATCCTTTTCAATGAAGATCAAATCGTTATCTGTTTTTGTTAATGTTTGACTATTTATTAATAGTTCTTCATATAATTTTTCTCCAGGACGCAATCCTGTTTCTACAATTTCAATATCATGTGCACCTGATAGTTTGATCATGTTTTGTGCTAAATCTAAAATCTTAACGGGTTGTCCCATATCAAGTACAAATAATTCTCCATTGTTTGCCATAGCACCCGATTGTAGTACCAATTGACTTGCTTCTGGTATTGTCATAAAGTAACGAATAATTCGTTTATCTGTTAGTGTTACAGGACCACCTTTGGCAATTTGTCTTTTAAATAATGGAATTACACTTCCTGCACTTCCTAAAACATTTCCAAAACGAGTTGCACTATATTTAACATGTCCATAAGTACTAGCGGATTGAACCATCATTTCACACATACGCTTTGTTGCTCCCATGACATTGGTTGGATTTACTGCTTTATCAGTAGATACCATCATAAAGCGTTGTGCCTCATATTTTTCACAAAGTTCAATTAAGTTCTTTGTTCCAAATACATTGTTATAAATAGCCTCCACACAATTGTGTTCCATTAAAGGTACGTGTTTATGTGCGGCTGCATTAATCACAATTTGAGGATGATATTTCTTAAATACTTTTTCCAATGCTTTCTTATGAGTAATTGAACAAATTTCAATTTGTAGATTTAAATCATTGCCATAGGCAATCTTTAATTCTTGTTGTACATCATAAGCACCATTTTCATAAATATCTAAGATAATAATCAATTGTGGTTCCATCTTAGCAAGTTGTCTACAAAGTTCAGATCCAATGGATCCTCCACCACCAGTAATTAAAATTACCTTATCTTTATAATAAGCATTGGTAGCTTCATTTGTGACAGCTAATGGTTTTCTAAATAATAATTCTTCAATATCAAATTCTCTTAAGTTACGCTTACTTC
>ENA-OPVT01001572-OPVT01001572.1-human-gut-metagenome-genome-assembly--contig:-NODE-1572-length-14165-cov-4.392346_pt1 | contig 14165 bp, 10 predicted proteins | sample MGYA00241499_ERZ501990 | MGnify/ENA primary metagenome ERZ501990 (study PRJEB25962, sample SAMEA2042104) | human gut metagenome | biome: human gut; feature: human-associated habitat; material: faeces...
ATTCCTATTATAAAACTTCAATGTGAAAACATTATTAATTCCAATAAATTTGTTGTTTTTATTTCAAATCAAAAAGAAAAGAGTAGAATGAATCATCTCATTCTACCCCTAAATATCATTTTTCAATCAAATCCTCTATCTTACAGCCAAACACTTTAGAAATACGATACAACTTATCTACACTCGCCTTATTAATGTCCTTATTTCTTTGTTCATATAATTGTATTGAACGAAGACTTACACCAGAAAGATCGGATAATTCTTGTTGCGTATAACCATAAGTAGTTCGAATACGCTTTAAGTTTGTTTCCACATAATACTCTTTCATTTTCGAATCCACAATATCTACAAACTTAGAAATATCCGCCTCATGAAGTGTATAATACATTCTTTTTAAATCTTCAAAACTTAAAACACGAAATATCTCTTTAAAACTTCTGTCTGAATACCACTGATAATAGGCAACAGCCCATCCAATCCAATACTCACATGAACGACTATAATTTACTTCAGGTTCAACATCCAACTCTTTTTGCATGGTTACAAACACAATTTCATGTACAAGCTCGATACCACTTTTACCCGCCACACAGGCAGGCTCTCCATTTTCAATACGTTTACTCATAGAACTTACAATAAACATCTTCACAAAATCATCACCTGAAATATGACAAGTATTGATGGCATAATCAAAGGCATCCCCTAACATTGTTTGTGCATTATTTACATATATTTCTTGGTATGCGTGGATCATCATTTTTAATGCCCCCTCTAATAATATCCTGGATAAACAATCCATCCATTTCTTGATCAAGCATTTTCAAATAATATTGGTTTGCTTCATCATTTCTTACTTTACGTAAATCATAATATTGATTTTTATCAGCAACCTCATACCCTTCAAACTTTAAATTTGAAAACGCAAACTGCGACTTAATGACAATCTGTTCTCCTAATTTGCCCAATCTCATAGCTTGTGCGAGCTGCTCTACAGAAATTGTATTATTCAAGAAACTTTCTGCATAATCAAAATAAGAATCATCCGCACGATAGCCTATAATCAAGTCGTATGCATTCACATTGATACTAAAATAATCAATCAAATATTGTTTTGCCCTTCTAGCCACAGGCGTTTTAATTGAAAAAAGACGATGTTCCACCAATATCGCAATCCAATTTAAAATCGTATAATCCGAACTATTTAAATTCAAAACCTTCAAATACTCTGTATCCAAAGTATACTTATTAGAAAATCCATCATTTAACGAAGAAACCGCCCATTCTTTTGCCAAATCATTACTTTCTGTACAATAAAATCCCAACCCAAAATCATTATTCTTTTTACCAGCACCAAATATTGGATTCTCTATTATTTTTTCAGATCCATGGTACAAAATTATTTTATTATCCATTAACATTTATCTCCTTCAAACTAATTGTATCACTGTAGTGATAGTAAGGAAACAATGAAAACAAATTACAACACTCATTTTTTGTGAATTCTTCTAATTCAAAATCATCAATCACTCTAATCCTTATTGAATCAGAAAAAAGAAATTGGAAGAAATAATTCCATTGACACATATTACAAATTTGTTATAATTTGGTTAATCGTAGTCTTCGCACCTCTTAGCAATGTGGCACAGAAGGCTCTTTTTTTTCGGATAATGTATGAATAATTTATACCCCTAATTGTACAAGCATATTTTACTATTCACTCATCCAGAATTGCATAGTTTCTCTTGTATTTTCTTAAAAGAATGATATATTACATATGACGAAGGTCGTCATCAGACGGCAAACTAGCGAATCACTATCGTAACCAATCGATAGGGCTCGCTTTTTATTTACAATGATTATGTATGGTTTTCTTTTATAGTTTGAAATATAAACTTATTTAAAGCAGAAGAAAAAGAAAGGAAAAAAATAATATAACAATCAAAAATTTTAAACCAATGAAATGTCCAATATGTCACAAGTATTATTTTGTGGTCGAAAGAATATCAATTTATTTTGCCTTTCTTCCGAAAAACATCACTTTTATTCGGAACTATGTCGATTTTTTTCGGAAGAATATTCGGAATAATATCAATTTATAATGATATTCTTCTTTTTGAAAAAATTAAAAAGGGTGCTATAAGCACCAAGTTTTGTGAATTAGAATAATAATTGTAATCCCATCACAATGACCCACATATAAGCACAAGTCTTAGGAATCATCAATAAACCAATCTTGGGTTTTGTCTTAGACCACAATGTAACTGGGATGTAGCAACCAAAAGAAATAATGATGGCTGCAACCATACGGTTCATATGTAAATCGTACATATTTCCTGAAATGACATAAAGAAGAATCACACCAATTCCAGTTACGGCAAACACGGCATTACGAATCACAGAAAGCTTCCTATTTCCTTCTTCTGAAGTCCAGTTATTTTGTGGTAAGAAACATACGACGATACGAATAATAGCTGAAATCCAAATCATAGCCTCCACCCAAAGTGGAGCTTGTAATGTTGGGAATGTTAGTTTCCAGATAAACAATAAAATTATATAGAATACGGTCATAGTGATTGAAGATACCTGCAATCCAATTCCAAGCTGTCTTTTAATTTTATCATTTGTACCATACAAAGCCCTTTTAATACGAGGAACCAAGTGGAATGCGTCTCCACCACACAACGTTAATGTTAATACACCATATAATATGAACAATGGATTTCCTTTCGAATATACAAAGAATAAGATTCCAGCAATTAAGTCAAAAATCAAGTAACAAGCATCAAAAATTGCTTCCATTAAATCAGGAATTTTTTTCATTTGAAATCATCCTTTCTGCATTGTCATACACCTTTTGAAATACACTCATAAACACTTTGATCTCTTCTTCACTAAGACCTTCAAACATATCTTGTGCAAACTCCTTTTGCACCCATATTCCATCTTCAATTACTTCATTGGCTAATTGTAGTAAATGAATAGTTACATGCTTTTTATTATCTTTGTCGACTCTTCGCTCAATAAAACCACGATCTTCTAATACTTTAAGTGAAGTCGAAACATGAGACTTTGTAGACTTACGAATACGAACAATGTCCGCAGCCGTATTGTACGCAGGATTGTTGTAAATAAACATTAATATGTCATACTCCAACTGTCTTAACTGATATTTTTCGCAAACTCCAGAAACCTTCATCTCATAATATCTCGTTATCGTTTTATGTTCATCCAAAAGTGCATATGCGCCCTCCTCATCGTTCTATTTAAAACATTTTCGTTCTATAGCTACTCTATAGGTTTGTCAACAACTTTTTATTGACACTTTTTATGTAAAAATACTATGCTAACTATAAGGGAAGGAATCCAAATATGCATACACAAAAATCTAACTTTCAAACCATGAAATACTTCTTTTACATCTTAATGATTGCGATTTTAGGATGGTTTTGTTTCATGCAATTATTTGGTGCTAACGAACAAAACTATAACAACCCGTCCAAATCCATAATCTATTCCGGTTCCTTTTACTGGAATAAAGAGGATGGTACGAAACAAAAAATAAAGGTTCCCGGAACCTATGAAGTAAAACCAGGCCATACCATGGTCCTGACAACAACATTGCCTAAAGACTATGATGAAACGTCTTTTGCGATTCGATCTTCTTTGCAGGACATTCAGTTCTATGTAGGAAATTCATTGCGCACACAATATTCCACAAAAGATACAAGAATGGCTGGTAAAAATTCAGCGAGTCGCTACATCTTTTGTCCTACAACCTATAAAGATGCAGGAAAAACATTACGCATTGAACTGACAACCTACACTTCAAATTATTCCGGCATTGTCAATGAGGTGTATTGTGGTAATAAAGCCGAAATTTGGCAAAATATATACAACACTTATGGAATATCCACATTTATTGCCTTCTTTATCTTATTTACCGGCATCACATCCATCCTGTTTGGCATAGCCCTAAAACATGTCTACCACACAACATTCGACATGGAATACTTTGGATGGTGTATGGTCATGGGCTCTGTCTGGATGCTTGGAGAATCCAAAATCCGACAAATCCTAGTTCCTAACGCATCCGCGTTAGCTGCTTTATGTTTTGTGATGATCATGCTGAGTCCATTACCCATCTTGTTCTATGCGGACAACATTCAAAATGGCAAGCACCAAAAACTCTATCAAAATATTGGTTATGTCGTAATTTTAAACTTTATTGTTTCTTCCATTCTCTATCTTACAAAAGTCAAAGACTACATTGAAACATTGCCCGTTGCACAATTACTACTCGTCTTTGTGTTTATCCTAATATTCATTCATTTGATGCAATACATACGCAAAAATAAACAAATAAAATCCGACTACATTCTATTGATTGGACTCTTTCTAGTCCTAGTCTGTGTTGCTATTGAATCTGTATCTGTTTATTTTGTCGCAACTATTTCAGGTATCTTTATTGGCATAGGCATGATTATATTGCTCTTCACTAACATTATTCGTACCATCCAAAAGATTCATATCATAGAAGAAAATCGTCATCAAACGGAGTTGGAAATTGAAAAGAAAGAAAACAAAAAAATAACACTTCAAATGATGGAATCCCTTTCTACTACCATTGAAGCCAAAGATGAATATACACGTGGACACTCAAGGCGTGTAGCCCAATATGCAGCCTTGATTGCGAAAAATATGGGTTGGACAAATGAAGAGATTCAAAACCTTAAAAACTGTGCTTATTTACACGACATTGGAAAGATTGGTATTCCAGACCAAATCTTAAATAAGCCTGGCAAATTAACAAATGAAGAATTCAATTTAATCAAACAACACACTACAATTGGACAAGACATCTTAAAAGATATAACGATCATTCCGCATATCGATGAAGTCACAAGAAGTCACCATGAACATTATGATGGTACTGGCTATCCAGATGGACTTAAAGGAAATGAAATTCCAATACAAGCACGTATAATTGCGTTAGCCGACAGTTACGATGCCATGAATTCAAGAAGAATCTATCGTAACGCATTAAGTCATGGACGAATTTATCATGAAATCCAAATGAATGCGGGTACGCAATTTGATCCTGAAATCACAAAAGTCTTCTTGAAATTAATGGACAACGGATCTTTATTTCACTTAGAACACGAAATACTTCCATCCCAAGAAGACACAATCAATAAGTTTATTTCCGATGTTGTGACAACCATGCAAGATCAGGAAGAAACAAAAAACATCGATTATCTTACAGGCCTTCCTGTTCGTAATGTAGGACAAAAACGCATTGCGAGCGCTATGCAAAAGACAAATGGATGCCTGATTTTCTTGGATATGGATAACCTTAAAAAAATCAATGACGTCTATGGACATAAAGCTGGAGATAGAGCCCTAAAAAGCCTGGGAAAACTATTGTTAGACATTTCAATACCTAAGATCGCATGTCGTATGGGAGGGGATGAATTCCTTCTGTTCTTACCACAAGCGAATACAGAACAAGCCGAAAATACAGTTTCAAATGTGATTGAACAATTCAAAGAAATCATTAAAGACGATAGTGAAACCCATTTTGCAGCCCTTTCTGCAGGCATGCTCATGTGCACTCGAAACGATACGTTTGCGGATGCCTATTCAAAAGCCGACAAAGCCTTGTATTATGTGAAACAAAATGGTAAGAACAACTATTCTTGGTACAACCAAATCCATTATGGAAACACAGCCAACACAAGCTTAGACTTGCAACAAATCGCAAACTCCCTACAAACAAGTGGAAACTATTCAGGCGCATTACACCTAGAATATCGCGATTTCACAAGACAATATGAATACATACACCAATTGATGACACGAAACCAATGGAACTGTTATTTAGTCATGGTTACTATGGAAACTGTACAAGATACACTTCCATATATTGAAGAAATCGAAGAAGCCCTTGACCATATGGGTGAAGCTATTCAAGACAACATTCGAAAGGTGGATGTATGTACACGTTATAGTGCTATGCAATATTTGATTATTCTATCTCATCCTGCTGAAAAACAAATTCCAAACATCATGTCACGCATTTTTATGGAATACTACAAGCTACAGGATAGTCAGCACTTCACACCTAGCTATGAATATATTTCTATGAAGAAATAATGGAGATTGACAATTTAGTCAATCTCCTTTTGATCTACTATTATCTGTTTTAAAATATCTCGATTCATACGCAGAACTCTTTCTTTTACCGCATTATATAAACATATTGTCTTGTCTGTAAGATAATATTTATGTCTTTTTGTCTTATTCATAAGACAATATCCATATATTTTTGTCTTATATACAAGACAAAATCCTTCCGATAAGTCGAAAAGCTACTATACTAATCTTCGTATGTGATTGTTTTTGAATTAACAATCTTTTTAAACTCCTCATACTCCATGAGGTATTATACTATTTTTTTCTAACCAAAAATAAAAAGCATCTGCATAAAACAGATGCCTAAAATTCAAATAAATCATCAATCGTTAGTAATACAGCTCCATCTTCTTTTGCTTGTCTTACGACTGAATCCGAATAGCCAGACTTACTAATAAACCACAAATATTTCTCTTCTAGATTTGGAAATGCTTGAGTAGCCATTACTAAATCTTCATACTCATCATATGGCATTGGCTGGGAAGTAAATTTGCACTCCACAATAACACCTTTTTTACCAGTACGATCCAACGCCAGTAAATCTACATCGTCCTGTGCTTTTAAAGTTGGATTTGTCCCCCACCATTTACCCAAATGATAAGGTATGAAAGGAAGCTTTCTACATTTAGCCAAACGAATCAAATATTCTTTACAAATATCCTCAAACACATCCCCCATTAGATTGCTTATATCCTCCATGATTTCCTTAGATGCATCATTAGCTCCTAACATGGCATAGTAAGAATTGTTTGTGAATTCATAGCGAAACCAAAATTTAAAGAAATTATCCTTAATCACATAAATCGACTTCTTGCTCGTTTCATTATCACCACAAGGAATCCTCTTTTCAATCATGCGAAGTATTTGTAGCGTAATCAAATATTTAGATACTTTTGTACGCTCCTCATGAATATAATCCGCAATATCAACCACTTTATTTCTTCCATTCGCAATGGCAGCTAATATACTATTATACACATTAGTTTCTCTTAATTCCGCCTTCAACAAATTATCTGGTTCTTCATAAAGATACGCTCCATTACGAATAATTTTATTCGCTATATTTTTTTCAATGGATAGATTGGGATCAAAAGCCTCTAAATATCTTGGAATCCCACCCAATATTCCATATGCCAACAATTTATCTTCATTACTATATCCAGGAAAAAATGCACTACTCTCTAGATAATCAAATGGTTTTATTTCTAAAGTCGATGTTTGTCGATCATGAAGTGGACTTTTTCTACCCATAACATCACTTTCCATAACACTTACAGAAGAACCACACAAAATTAAAAAGATATTCTTCTTTTTCCAATTATGGTCAATCACATGCTGCAATATTGACTTCACGGAAGGATTCTCATCAATAATATAAGGAAATTCATCAATTATCACGGCAATTTTTTCAGTAGCCTTCTCCCCAATATAATTAAACGCATCCTCCCAACTTTTAAAAGACGCAATAAAATTATTATTAAAATGATATTGAATCACTTTAGAAAAGTCCTCTAAGTTTAGCGCATCATTCTTTTCTCGAGCAGGAAAAAAGATTGCGTTCGAATGTTCGGCAAATTCCTGTAGAATCGTTGTTTTACCCACTCTTCTTCGACCATACATTACTAAATATTCAAAACAATCACTATTATATAATTCATTCAAATGATTTAATTCTTCTTTTCTTCCTAACATCAAATCACATCCTTTATATTTGTATACTTACGAGTAGTATACTCTAAAGTATACAAATATTCAACGATTCTTTCACTGTATTTTTCTTTATTCTCCCAATTCATCCAACATATCATCTACACCATCACGATAACTTTCATCGTTGTCATAACGATCCTCATCATAATCACCTGAATATGCATCATCACTTCCTTCATCATAAGAAGATGATGATGAATAAGATGAAGAACTCGAATTTTGTCCCTCTTCCCTTGTCTTAAACTCATTCCATTCAGTACGACGTCTACTCTCAAGACGATACTGTTCCATTTGCACTTCCCATTCTGCTTCTTCTTTTTTCAAAGAAATATATCCATATCCAAATAATAGTCCAAGAATAATCAAGAAAATAATTCCACCCTTACCCTTAGATTCATTATTTGGTTGAATGACCTTTTTTTCCTGATAATTTTCACTAGGATCAGCTTCAGGCAAAACTCTTTCCTGATTTGAATAATCACTTTGTTTCTTTGTTGTTTGAACTTTTGGTGGGATATTCACCGAAAACCTTAAATGTATATCATATAATCTTCTAAGGATAAAACCGGCTAACCAATCAATAAAAGCATCCTCAAATTCAATACTAAAACAAGTTAATAAGCTAAGAAACTCAAACATCGATTCATCCATTAAGGATGAATCAAAACAAGGATCATTCTTTAACATTGTCTTAATTTCATCCTCTGACTTACCATCATATCTACGAATCAGCTCATCATCACTCATATCCAAGATTTCCTTAACGCCATCTCCCACAATCTTTTTACGCGTTTCTATATCTAATTTTGACTTTTTCGGTGTTTCTTTCTTCTTTTCAAAAACAGGTATCTGAGGCTGCTTTGTCTCCTTCTTCTTGGAAACAGGTACATCCACACCATACTGCTGCATTACCTGTATTAACTCATTTGTAAGTAAACCCTTCTTATTAGCCTGAATATAAATATCTTCATAGATAGGACAAAGACTACAAGCTTCACTAAACTTATCTTCTTCAATTAAAGAATCAACAGATTGAACAAACTCATATGAACTATATCCCTTAATACAATCTTCGCAAATACATGCATAGAAATGCCTTAAGTAAACAGGAATAAATACAGAAATGTAGAAATCATTTTCTTTACATTGTTTAGAAACATCCTCCATATGCTTCTTTGTTTTACTCGAATCTAAAATCATACGATATAGAGTACTCGCCAAAGGATTGCACAATATACCAAAGTTTACATTTAAACAAGACTCTAACATCTTTTCTTTCACTAATTCAACTTCAACTTCCAATTGCGATGTACTTCCCTGCATTTTAAGTACACAAATTTTTTCAAGACTTGAAGCATCACGATTCAGATTATTCGTATTCATATTTGAAAAAGGAAGTTCAATATCTTTATATTCACCACGAATCAGTTTATCCTCTACATCATTTACTAAACTTGAATACTTTTCTTTACACTCATTATAATATTCATACCAATCTAGAAACTCTTTTGAAATTATTATATTTTCCATTCACTATACCCCTGCATTCTAGCCGCCTCATACAAAGGATGCATATGCGCTTCTAACTTATGCTTAAACTCATATTCCGTATTTTCTTTGACATACAATTCTTCAATAGCCCACAAAGACTGAAGATTCTTGGCATAGCACTTCTCAAATAGCTTATGAATTGAATCATATTCTACAACACTCTTATATAAGTCATACTCCATATTCGCCATCTTATTAAAGTACAAATCCCACTCTGGTAAATGATTACTCTTTGAGCGATTTGCGCTCGCATTGCTCGGTATCAAATTCCACATTTCATCATGTGCTACATAAGACCACGGAATGAAGTGATCCACATCAAACGTAGATTCTAATTTATTACCTGAATATATGTCCACAATTTCTTTATTTGACACTTCAATATGCGCATTCCACAAATCACGCACTCTTTCTAAATGTCTTACATTATTCCTTTCATCATTCAACTTATTAATAATTCCCGGCACACCCGGATTGATCATTTGAAGAAATTGAATCTTATTATACTGAATCCAATTTTTAATGATCATATAATTATCCACTAAGAAAGGAATCCAAGCTTCCTGCAAAACAACATATTTATGTATACCCATCCCATTCTCAATAATATAGGGAAAATGAATTTCTTGATTCAACATTTGAATATATTCAATACGATACGCATCCCCTTTATCCTTAGTAAGTTCAGATGAAAAACTACTCAATAGTTTATAGGGAACATTCTTTGCCAACTTTCGCTTATATTCCAAAACCAAATGATTCTGCTCTTTTAATACACTACGAATTTCATCTGGTTTAGAATTCTCATTTAAAGACGTATTTTCAATCAAGACATCAATAGCTCGATTGATTGCATCTCTTCTTTCTCCTTCAATCATTGGACCCAAAAACAAATGATACTGTGTTACTGTATACCAAGCTGACACAATCATTTCATCAAAGATTTCGTCAAATGAAAAACGATATTTTTTCAGCATCAAATTCATAATGGCTTCTAACCAATAAAATTTGTAACACTGCGTAGGATGATCCAACATACTCCCAAAAGCTCGATAATCCAGTTCTCCAGAATACGCATCGTTCTTTATAAATTCCATATTCATACCCATGTTCTTTCTACCAAATATTATAACCTTTTCGATCTATGATTTCATTTTAATGCTGGTATAATGTTAGGTATGAACTATCAAAATATACAGAGCGGCCTATCTACCGCATTTCTAGACAAAAATATATCTTCCAACGTATTATATCGACCTCAATTTATTTCAAACGACTATAAGAATGGAAGAAAAGTACTAAGCACCATTGAAGATGAATTATTACACTGCGACTCTTTTCTAATCAGTGTAGCCTTCATTACCATGGGAGGAATTACCCCCTTACTTCAAACGCTTCGTACTCTAGAAGATAAAGGCATCCATGGAAAGATTCTAACAACGGACTATTTGGCATTTAGTGATCCTAAAGCGTTAGATAAACTCGCTACATTTTCGAATGTTGAACTTAAAATGTATCTAGTACCCGACTCAAAGAATGGTTTTCATACCAAAGGATATATCTTTCAATCCGATGAAATCTACAAGATCCTTGTGGGTTCTAGTAATATGACAAATACAGCACTTACTACAAATCGAGAATGGAATACAAAAATTGTGTCCACAAAATCCGGTGAGTTTGTATCTGAAATGTTAGATGAATTTGAAGAATTATGGAATCATCCAAATACATATTCCTACAATGCATTTATTGGTGCATATAGAGTGCATTATGAAGAATACAAAAAGGTGAAACAAAAAGAAGAAATTAAATTACCTTCTAAACAGTTGATTCCAAATTCTATGCAGAAAGCCTTTATTTCCAATCTTAGAAAGCTTCGCAATGAGAATGAATCAAAGAGTTTGTTGATTTCAGCCACAGGAACAGGAAAAACATATGCCTCAGCCTTTGCCTTACAAGATCAGAATCCCAAGAAAGCCCTATTTTTAGTGCATAGAGAGCAGATTGCCAAACAAGCTCTTCAAAGCTACAAAAATGTATTTAAAAATACAAAGACATTTGGGCTTTTATCAGGAAACAGCAAGGATACAGATGTAGACTACTTGTTCGCAACCATGCAAACGATGTCTAAAAAAGAAGTGTATTCAAGTTTTGCCCCTGATACATTCGATACCATCATCATTGATGAGGCACATCGCATTGGAGCTAAAAGCTATCAAGAAATCATGGACTACTTTAAACCAAAGTTTTGGCTAGGAATGAGCGCAAGCCCAGAAAGAACCGATGACTTTGATGTATATGCAGCCTTCGACCATAATATTGCCTATGAAATTCGTCTTCAACAAGCTCTAGAAGAAAACTTATTATGTCCATTCCACTATTTTGGCATTACTGACTTTTTAACAAACGGAAACGAAACCGATTTTACAGATTTCAACTACCTTACATCGAACCAAAGAGTCGACTACATTATCGAACAAACCAATTACTATGGATATAGTGGAGAAAGAGTCAAAGGACTCATGTTTTGCAGTTCCAAGAAAGAAGCGGCTGCCCTTAGTGAAAGATTAAATCTAAGAGGGTATCGAACCATCGCTTTAAGTGGAGAGGATTCTCAAGAAAAAAGAGAAGATGCGATTGATCGCTTAGTATCCGATACAAGAAGTGACTATCTACAATACATTTTAACTGTAGATATTTTTAATGAAGGTGTCGACATTCCTGAAATCAATCAAGTTGTACTATTAAGACCTACACAATCGCCCATTGTCTTTGTCCAACAATTAGGCCGAGGCCTAAGAAAATCAAAAGGCAAAGAATATGTTGTCATTCTAGACTTCATTGGAAACTACAAAAACAACTTCATGATTCCAATCGCCCTATCTGGAGATCGTTCTTACAACAAAGACAATATAAGACGATATGTTCTTGAAGGTGAAAGAATTATTCCAGGATCGAGTACGATTCACTTTGATGAAATCAGTAAGAAACAAATTTTTGCGTCGATTGACACCGCCAATTTTGCGGATATCAAGCTCATTAAGGATAGCTATAAAAATCTAAAGAATAAACTTGGAAGAATCCCTACTCTTATGGATTTTGAAACCTATGGAGAAATTGACGTACAAAGAATTTTCGACAACAAATCACTAGGATCTTATTATGCCTTTTTAAAGAAATATGAAAAGGATTATAAGATCAGATTGAATGAACTTGAAGAAAACTTTATTAAGTTTATTTGTACAAAACTTGCCAATGGAAAAAGAAAGATAGAGCTTGAAACACTAAAAGATTTAATCAATGATCAAGAATATACTTTCTCAAATGACATATCACAAACAAATGTATTAAACATCTTCACCAATGAATTCCCTACTGGTTCTGGAAAAAATACGTTTAAAGATTGTATTTTTATTGAAGACAAGAAGATTTCAAAACCATTTAAGACATGTTTAGAAAACAACGAATTTAAATCCATGGTAAAAGAAATCATTGAATATGCATTGGATCAATATAATAAACATTATAAGAATACATATAAAGATACAAACTTTGTTCTTTATCAAAAATATACATACGAAGATGCCTGTCGCTTATTAAATTGGCAACACAATGAAGTTCCATTAAATATTGGCGGATACAAATATGATCAAACAACCAAAACATTCCCTGTCTTTATCAATTATGACAAGGCAAACGACATTCAAGATACCATCAAATATGAAGATCATTTTATCAATGAAAGTCAATTGATTGCGATATCCAAATCCGGAAGAACCACAAGCAGTGATGACGTACAAAACTTCTTGTACGCCAAAGAAAGAGGCATTGAAGTTCATTTGTTTGTGCGAAAGAACAAAGATGATAAAACAAGCAAAGAATTCTATTATCTAGGCCATATGCAAGCAGAGATAGATAAGACCAAACAGTTTGTGATGCCCAACACGCAAAAAACAGCCGTCGAAATCTTATGGCAATTGGATACACCCGTAAGAGAAGACATTTATCGATACATTGTAGAGGAGTGATTTTTTGAAAACAATACACGTAGTAGCTGCCATTATTAAAGATGAAAATAAAATATTCGCCACCCAAAGAGGTTATGGCGAATTTAAAGACGGATGGGAATTTCCTGGAGGAAAAGTAGAACCCAATGAAACAAGTAGACAAGCCATTGTTCGTGAAATCAAAGAAGAATTAGATACAACCATTCAAGTCGAAGAATACTTTGATACAGTCGAATATGACTATCCAAACTTCCACCTATCCATGGAATGTTTCATTTGTACAATTCTTGAAGGAAATTTAACTCTATTAGAACACGAATCTGCAAAATGGCTTACTAAAGACACATTAGACTTAGTAGATTGGCTACCTGCAGATTTAGGATTAATCGCTAAACTAAAAGAAATATTATAATCCCATACAACATTTTAAAATACCTAAAAACGAGCATTTCATCTTTACATAAAGAACAAATGCTCGTTTTTCTTTTGCCAAACTGTCAAATAATCAACAAATTTTCAGGAATTAATAATGTTTTCACATTGAAGTTTTATAATTGAAATTGGCTACTGGATGTGGTTGGTGGTTACCTCTTGTTAAGGAGTTTTGAAGCCTTGAATCTTGAATTCCAGGTAAGTAGATCCTTCTATTTTTTTGCAGGAGGAAAGCTTATGCATATATATCTACATATTGATGTTGCTTTTGTT
>ENA-OPVT01001589-OPVT01001589.1-human-gut-metagenome-genome-assembly--contig:-NODE-1589-length-13996-cov-2.267126_pt1 | contig 13996 bp, 7 predicted proteins | sample MGYA00241499_ERZ501990 | MGnify/ENA primary metagenome ERZ501990 (study PRJEB25962, sample SAMEA2042104) | human gut metagenome | biome: human gut; feature: human-associated habitat; material: faeces...
GAAACGATAGAACGGACTATTGGAATTGTTGAAGATATTGAGCATCATGTTGCGCAACTTCGGCAAATATACAAAATATTACCCAAAGGTAAGTTACCCCAGGGTAACATTTTGTGATTGTTAGCATTCCATATCAGGCCTACTATAAACCACAAGAAACAGCTAAGATGACGGGGACAGAATCTAACCACGAAGCAAATAGTAAGAAAATTTTTGGATTATTCTGTTATAAAACTTTACCAATAAACTTGTTTTGGGTCACGTATCGCGGCTACAGACAGAGCCTGAGAATAGTAAACTAATTGCTGAAAGAAAATACGGGAAGGCGTGGAGAAAAACAGCATTGAGGGCTTGGTGCTTGATTTTGGGCTATGTTAAATGGATACGGAGAAAAAGTTAATGGGCCGTTAATTCATGCTAATCAACTTGCATTCGGCTAAACGGAAGGTTATCTTTGTATAGTTGCTCCACTATGGCAATTTGCACCCCAGCCATCTTTGCACGAGAGGCAGGACGCAACGGAACAAAAGAATGTAAAATATAATACACCAAAATAATAATGAAAAAGTTAAGTTTCTTATCAATTTCCTCTGTTGGGCATCTAGAAATATCGTTCTCGTATCGACCACGTATCGATCCCGTATCAATCCCGTATCAATCCCGTATCGTTCTCGTATCATCCTCCTATCGTTCTCCTATCGTTCTCGCTTCCGGAAGCGGAAACAATACGGAAACAATACGAAGCCGATATACCTTGGAAGGGAGGACGATATGAGGATGAGGCTTAGCGGATACTTGGAGGTAGGGCTCCTAAGGTCAAAAACACGGTGTTGGCGGTGTGCGACGAATGCCTTTTGAAGGGTTTTCTAACAATACGACAGGAATTTACCCCACCCATTTAAAATCACTCACAAATATTTTGCGACAAGAAACAATCTGCGTACCTTTGCAGCGATTTTATTTTTTAATTTAGCGTCTATGAAAAAGATTTTTGTTTGCAGCCTGGCCTTTTTGTTAGGGTCAAGTGGCGCAATGGCGCAGAGTGTAAGCGACCGAGTCGAGCTCAACGAGAAAGAAAGCGTTGGCATGACCCTGTCCCGCTTCTCACCTGTAAAGCCAAAAAGTGAGGATGCAAACGCCTTGTTGCGTTATCCGATGTTGCGTTTGGTGCGACAAGACGAACCAACGAAGCCAAGCATTCCCTATGCGGAGCGTACATTCACGGAGCGCAAGGCCCAGCACGCCGTCCCCAACCAAGTGGGCGACATCATGCGTGCCGCAGCAGGGCGTGAGCTTTGGGGAAATGTCACTTACAGCAATGCGTGGGAATCCTACGACTACAGAGGATTCTACACTTTCGACACCAGTGTAAACCCATTGCAGATGCAGATGCTGGGTACGAACGGCAGCTTCTACATGGAGGGAAATGGTGGAGCAGTCTTCCAGGATGGGATCCTCTACGTGGTGCGCTATGCCACCTATGGAAGTTACTTCTTCATCTACATCAACACCTACGACCCCGAGACCTTCGTCCAGATGGGTAGCACTTCGACCGAGGACGTGACCTTTGTTGCTCTCGAGACTGCCACCAATCCTGCAACGGGCAAGACGTACGGCGTGTTCTACAACAGCGACGCGACGGGCTTTGTTCTTGGAACAGTCGATTACACCACCATGACTCGCAAGGATTTCGGCGCTCTGGAGCATCCCTACGTCGCATTGGGCGTGACCAAGGACGACGTGATCTATGGTGTGGCAACCGATGGCAACCTTTATCGCATCGACCAGAGCACCTGCGAGGAAACCCTGATCGGCAGCACAGGAGTGGAGCTTCTGCTGAGCGACGGCGGCCACTACGGCCAAAGTGGCGAGATCGACACGAAGACGGGCGTTTTCTACTGGGCTTGTAAGGACGCCCAAAAGAATGCTGCCCTCTACACAGTCGATCTGCAGACGGGTGCGGCTACGAAGTTGGCCGATTTCCCGGGACAGGAGACGGTCTATGGCCTCTATGTGCCTCCCGCTCCTGCCGAAGACGGCGCCCCTGCAGCGGTCGAAAACCTGAATGCATCCTTCACGGACAACTCGCTTGTAGGTAAGGTGGCGTTCACAGCCCCAACAGCCACCTATGCTGGAGGCACGCTCAGCGGTCAGCTTTCCTACTATGTCATGGTAGGCAATGATACGCTGGCTACAGGCAAAACCTATCCCGGCGCATTTGTGCGCGAGACGGTGACAGTGCCAGAGGGCGTGACCACCTTCCGCGTCACGACAGCCAACGAGGTTGGATCAAGTCCCGAGAACAAGGTCAAAGTCTATGTGGGCAACGATGAGCCTACACAGGTCAAGGACGTCAACCTCGCCATCGACCCTGAGACAGGTGTAGCCAAACTGACGTGGAGCCCTGTCACGACGGGCATCAACGGCGGCTATATCGGCAACATCACCTACAATGTGGTACGCTATCCCGACTCCACGACGGTGGCAACGGGACTTGCAGCTACCGAGTTTACCGAGACCTTCTCTGCCGAGGAACCGCTACAGACCTATAGCTACGGAGTAGCCGCCGTCAACGACACGCAGACGGGCGTGGCTGGCATCTCCAACAAGAGTGTGTTTGGTGCTGCCATCGTGCCTCCCTACAGCGAGCCGCTCGACAACGAAGGAGCCCTCGAACTCTACACCATCATCGACAACAACGAGGATGGATCGACATGGGAGTTTAACGAGAAAGAGGGTGCCGCGTCATATAAGTATAGCCGCGTCAACGATGGTGACGACTGGCTTATCACACCAGCCATCCAACTGAAGGGCGGCAAGCTCTACTCCGTTTCGTTCGAGACCTGTGGCTACGGCTATACCTACCACGAGCGCATCGAGGTGAAGTATGGCAACCAGCCTACAGTAGCAGGCATGACCCATCAGCTCTTGGACTCTACGGATATCATGTCGCCCAACTACACGAAGTTTACACGCGAGATAGCAGCCGATACCGACCAGAAGGTCTATGTGGGCTTCCACGCCATTAGTCCTGCCGACGAGTTCCGCCTCTATCTGAAGAACGTACAGGTGTACGAAGGCCTCTCCCTCACCCTGGCCGACTCTGTGCAGCAGTTGAGCCTTGTCCCCGCCGAGAAGGGCGAGTTGCGAGTAGATGGCAGCTTCAAGACACCGAGTCTGACCCTGGGTGGCGACACCTTGGGCAACAACCTGACCAAGGTGGAGGTGCTGCGGAACGACAAACTGCTCCAGACCTACGAGGCGCCTGACACAGCCAGCGTACTGACGTTCACCGACGACCAGCCCGTCAACGGCTTCAACAACTATGTGGTGAAGGTCTATACTGCCGAGGGCGAGGGACGTGCCGCCAACGCCCAGGTCTATGTAGGCGTTGACACGCCGAAGTATCCGAAGCGTCCGAAACTGACAGACCAGAGCAACAGCATCCACATGGCATGGAAGGCCGTGGGCAACACTGGCGCCAACGGCGGCTACGTGGACACTGACAAGGTCTGGTATCGGATTTACGACGTGGACCAAAGCAACAATGACATGGTTGCCGAACTGAGAGACAGCGTCCAGGGCACGAGTTACGACATCGACTACGACACCAACGCTGGCGAACAGAAGGCGATCCAGTTTGGCCTTTCCGCTTCCAATTCTGCTGGCAATAGCCTCATCGTGGGTTCTGACCCGCTGATCGTTGGCCAGGCTTACACGCTGCCGTTCCGCGAGAGCCTTGCCCAATGTGCCGTCTCCAACTTCTGGTGGGGCGACCGAACGGGCAACTCTGCCTTCACCCTCTCCAATGAAAACGCTTCCGACGGTGACGGCGGATGCTTCGCCCTCAACACTGCAGCACCGCAGGAAACTGCTTGGATCAACAGTGGAAAGATCGCTTTGGGCGGCGTAGCCAACCCGAAACTCTACTTCAGCCACTATGCCGACACGCGCTCAGACATGAAACTGACCGTGGAGGTTCAGAAGCCGGACGGCACGGTGGACAGTCTCTATACATTTGACTACAAGACGCTCACTCAGGACGACGACAATGAGTGGCGCAGAGAGTCTGTATCGCTCAAGGAGTATGCCTCCCTGCCGTACGTCATCGTGCGCTTCAGAGGCGAAATCGGCGTCAAGGCCTATTCGCTGTACCTGGACGACATCGTAGTGGAGAACATTTTCGTCAATGACCTCAAGGCCGAAATCATCACTCCGGGTCAACTTCGCAAGAACAAGACGAGCAAGGTGAGCATCAAGGTGACCAACAAGGGTGATAAACCTGCGAACCGCTACACGGCTGCTTTGTATGCAAATGGTGAGGAAGTAGATGCGGAAACTGTGGAGGATGTGCTGAATCCGCTGCAAAGCCGTACGTTCACCTTCGACTACACGCCCAGCCTCTTTGATGAGGGCGAGACGGTCGAGCTGAAGGCTGTGGCAGAATTTGACGACGATGACTACACGGATGACAACGAGGTCAGCGCCGTCGTCAAGGTCCTTACGCCCGACCAGGCCAAACCCGAGAATGTGTCGGCCGAGGCTGTCGGTGCTGGCACGGGGCAGGTGAATGTTGCATGGGCGCAGCCTAATGACGCGTCGGCCTCCGTCACTGACGATATGGAGAGCTATACTTCATGGAGCGTCGATGACTTCGGTTTCTGGAATAGCGTATATGGCGAGCCTAAGGGCGGCGCAGGCCAAATCTACTCTTCCGTTCCCTATCCCCACCAGGGCGAGAAGTTTGGCTTTATGGTCTTCGACCCAAGAGACTGGTCGTGGGAGTTGACAGACAAGAACCCATCGCTGAAGCCGCATTCGGGCAAGAAGTATCTGGCTTCGTTCTACAATTATACGGAGGAAGCCGGAAGCGTGGAATTCTATGACAGCAACGACTGGCTTGTCAGTCCTACCCTCTCGGGAGAGGCACAGACCATTTCGTTCTGGGTGAACAACGTCAAGGCAGGCGATTCTGACAACGTGGAGAAGTTTGAGCTTCTTTACTCCGTGGCAGGCAACGACACGACCGAGTTTGTCAAGCTGGGAGACACCTACACCGTCTCTGGTGGTGAGTGGCAGCAGATCACCGCCAGTCTCCCCGCAGGCGCTACGCATTTCGCCATCCGCCATTGCACCGACTCCAAGCACTCCTTCGTGTTCATGGTCGACGATGTATGCTATGTAGGTGGTAGCGGAGTTCTGAAAGGCTACAACGTCTATCGTGACCAAACACTGGTAGCTACTTTGGAGCCGACCCAGACGACCTTTACGGATAGCAAGGTGCCCGATGGCACACACACCTATGCCGTCACGGCACTCTATGCCGAGGGCGAGTCTGCTCCCGCATTCTCCCAGCGTGTCACTACGGCCATCAGCTCTCTCGCCGTGGAGGACGGAAAACCGTTCGACGCTTATACGGTCGATGGCAAGTTGGTGGGCCGCAACCTCACTTCGCTGAAGCAGTTGAAGAAAGGCACCTACGTCATCAATGACAAGACGGTGGTCGTGAAATAACACGTTTCCGTCTTTGTAGATTCTTAAAAAGAGGCCAGGAGCAAAAACTCCTGGCCTCTTTTCTTTCATATTTTTATTTGATTTTATTTGATGATGCCATTGTCCGTATCGCGGAGATTGATGCGCTTTTCGGCGGACTTGTGCTTGCTGCCACGGCTGAGACGCCACGAGATGTTGATCGAGACTTGGTTGCCATTGCCGTTGGAATAGCCGATGGTGTGCTTGTAGAGGTCGCGGTTGAGGAGCTCATTCTCATACGCTTTGTAGTGGCTATCGAAGAGATTGGCCCAAGACAATGAGAATTGCCAGTCGCGCCATGTGTAGGATGCCGTCAGCACGGAGTAGGAACCGTTGTAGCCCTTCGATTCGCCTTCGAAGAATCTGTTACCATTGTCGATATAGCCCTGTAGGGTGAAGGGGCCGAGATAGGCCGTGATGCTGCCCACATAGAACCACGAGGTGTAGAGATGCGTATAGTCTTGACCGTAATTGAAGCATCTGAACAGTCCACCATTGGCAGCAACCTGGAGTTTCTCGGGCACGAGCCAATAGCCTGCGTAAGCCATCATGTGCAACGCGTCAATCTCCTTTTGGTTGACCTGGGTATAGATGAATCGAATGTCGTCGGTTCGATGGTAGTGGGCCATGTTGGGTTTGACACATTGCTTGAAATAAGCGTCTATGAAGGTCTGCAAGCGATTCGTGTTGTACGACAACTGTAGTCGGTGCTCCCTGTCGCGCGAAGGTTTCAGGTCGGGATTGCCCACCGTCCACTCCATGCTATTGGTGCGAACCATAGCGTCGCTTGTCATCGCTATGCGAGACACTCTGTCCTGTTGCTGATAGGTGTAGCTCAACTGCAAGCCATGGGTGATGTTGTACGCCAGCGACACCTTGGGACGGAAAGTCCAGAAGTGGAACCGATGGTCATTCTGGGTGTAATGGATATAGCTTGCTCCCGACCCCAGCGCGTAGCGCAGTTGGCCAAGCATGCCCTTGATTTCGGCAAAGGCATACAGGCGGTTGTTGTTCGTCCGCGTCAAAGAGGAGGCGTCGCCCAGGTAGTCGTTCTTGGTGTATTTTGCACTATAGTTCAGACCCGTCGAGACCGTGAAAGGCCTCAGCCGGTTCTCATAGATGACCTCCGTGAGCAGGGAAGCCGTTTTGCCATCCACATCATACTGGTAGGGAGACCCCTCGTCATAGAAGCTGCTGGTCTGCGTGGAGATATAGGTGCCTACAGCATTGGCGGTAAGCGACTGGTGTGGGGAGATCTGGCGGAAGAAATAAAGGTCCAATACTGGCGAATGACTCTTGTCGTCATCCCGACTCGTAGCCCTATAGTGGCGTATGCCATCCATGATATCCTTGATGCGATAGTTGTCTGGGGCATTGCTGAGCGATCCGGCCAAAGAAGCCTGAAAGACGGTGGCGGTAGAGTCGGCCCAGTTGTAGGTGAGTTTGGCGTCCTGCCCCATCGTCTTGCGCAGCGTCTCCACATCGTTTCGCTCGATGGTATAGAGACTGCCATCGGCCAAGGTATATCTCGCCAACTGCATGTTCTTGCCGCCCCGGGACCGATATCCACTCATACCATACGAAAGCGACCATTCGCTCTTGCCACGGTTCCATTTGCCGTACACCATGCCATCACCCTGCAAGGTAGTAAGCGACGCGGTCAGGTCTGTGCCGACCGTATAGCCACTCTCACTTCTGCGCGTAACGATATCGACAACATAGGCTATACCCTCGCCATAACGGACTCCCGGATTGTTGATGAAGTCGATCTTCACGACGTCCTTCGGATCGAGCGCCAGCATCTCCTGCTTGCCCACCACGACACCATTGACTCTCAGTTGAACCTCGCCCCTGTTGTCAATAGCCGTGACGGCATGGTTGACATGGTCGATGCGAAGGTTGGCAAGCGAGAGCTTCTCGAGGATGCTGAAGCCATTGTTGGAACCCTGCTTCTGTGCGTCGGTAGGATAGATGAGCAAACCGTCAGCCTTGTTGACCACCTTGGCCGCTTGGACTGTCACCTCGTCGAGCGTGAGGGTTTTGTTCACATCCTGCGCATACCCACAGAGGGCAGAGGACAGGAACAGGGAAAGGGAAATCAATCGTTTCATTTTGTACCAGTTTTGAATGATGGCACAAAATTACGATCCTATCCCGAGAAGGCCAATTTATTTATCTGACATTTCCCTGACAATCGACTGACAGGAACCTATCTACCTGTGTTTCAAGCTATAGCTATTTCCCCTATCCGACTCTATCTTGAGCGAGCTATGGGCCTCAATGATCGGTTTGATGCGCTGAATGAGCGTGTAGAGCGTGTCGCTGGCATCCGGTTTCTTGGGCCAGAGTCGATTGCAGATCTCCTGCTTCGACAGGGTGTGCGTATCTGAGGTCATGAACATTTCGAGTAGGGCGTGCTGCATGGGCGTGAGATGAATCTGATCGCCCGAAAGCGTCATGAAGTGGTCGTCATGATACACAAGTCCCCCATAGGACAAACCAGGGACGACCAGCGACGGTTTGTTTCTCCTCGTGTACCACCAGCTACCCAAGAGCCACAACACGCCCAGCATGAAGAGCGACGCCGATCCCCTTTGGTCGGACATCATGAATATCGAAGCAAAACTGCAGTTGGCCTCCGCCACCAGCCGCGTCTCCAAGCGTCCGTCCCTGCGCACGGTACGCAGGGCGATGCCTGCCGTGTCCTTCAACTCGGCAATGGTGAGGTAACTACGGTAGCAGCGGATGGTGTCGGTAGTGATCACCTGGTTGGGCATTTTCACAAGGACCTGCTCCAAAGCCTGGTTGACATCCTGCGCAATCCTATTCTCTGTATTGCGATAGCTATTCATGCCCGAGCACAAGGCACAGAGCATGAGAAAGCTAAACACGATATATGGAAGTCCCTTCATGATTTACAATATAAAAAGCGCGAGCTATGTTGTCGATATTATAGCAAGGAGGTGACCTCGACGGTCGGACTTCCCGCTCTCACGTCCTCGTCGGCAAAGGAGATGGTGATGACCCGCTCCTCATGAGGCATGAGGTGGAAATAGTTGTCGCCATAGACCACGGGGAGAATCTGGTCGCCATCACTATCCTTGAGGTTCAGGCGCAACATCAGGGCCGGCGTGTCCGCCAGGTTAGCGACCTTGACCGTGCCCCTCCATTCGCCTCCCTCGCGATGCAAAGACGGCGTGACGGCAACGCGCGCTGGAGGAAGCGAGCGCAAAGCCTGGAAGCAGCCCTCCTCCTGCGAGAGCACATAGTCGTTGCGCGAGACGATCTCATCGCCCTGACGCAGCGAGAGGCGCAGGAAGAAGACCTCGGGCGGTGTCGTCAAACTGTCGGTACGCTGCGGGAGGACGACAGGGAAGACGTCTGCCCGACAGGCGGAAGCTACCGCCAACGACTGACTATCAGAACGGACGATACGACCCGTCTGGTCGTACAAGGAGTAGGAGACCTCCAGCGCGGGGGCGTCCTTGCCACAATGGTTGACGACCTCAACACGCTGGGCGACGGGATTGTAGAGGACATGGAGCGGCTCACAAGCCTTCTTCACACCGAAATAGCCCGCCGTAGGGTCGAAATAGTAGTCGTAGGTCTGCCACACCATCGAGGGCCACGTCGGGTGGCTCATCCACATGAGAAGGCCCATGCCCTGCTGCGAGGTAGCGGCCTCGAACATGGCGCGATGACCATCATAATTGAGCCATTGGGCCCAAGCCGAATACTGCTCCATCGAGGTGGGACGACCCAGACTGCGCTCCATCTTCTCATTGAAGGCGGCACCACGCTGAGCGCCCAGCATCGTGAAGTCATGCTGACCCCACGCCTCGCCCTGTGGCCACAGTTGGCCGGGCGGCAGCATCCGTCGCAGGCTCTCGGGATTGGGCACACAGGGCATACCCTGCTCCGAGTGGAGCTTGGAGGAAGTATGGGAGAAATAATAGCTGACGGGCATGAGCGTATAGGGACCATGACCCGAGACGCCGTCGTCGGCAGAACTGGAGATATAACCCAGTTGCGGGTGGAGCGCAGCCACACTCTGGCGCAGCCCTTGGTCGAGGACCTCGGGCGGGTAGCCCTCGTTGCGACCACAGTAGAGAGCCAAAGAAGGATGGCGGCGGATGCGAGAGATGAAGTCGCGGGCGTTGTCCATGAACATCTCGTTGTCGGCAGGGTCGGGGCCGTCCCACGGATTGGCGAGCCAGAAGTCCTGCCAGACCATCAGGCCATAGCGGTCGCAGGCCTCGAAGAAGGCCTCAGATCCCGTCTGTCCCACCCAGTTGCGTATCATCGTCATATTCATGTCGCGATGGTAGCGGACGGCTACGTCGAACTCGCGCGCCCGATAGTTGAGATTGGTCTCCGAGAAACCCCAGTTGCCTCCCATCACCATGATACGCTGGTGGTTAACAAAGATCTTCAGAGCCGTGTCCATATCCTCGTAGGCCACCTCGCGGATGCCCGCCTTGTAGCGCACCTCGTCGCCAGCGGCAGAGAATCCCGCATCATAGAGATACGGTTCACCATAGCCATTGGGCCACCAGAGGCGCATCGGCTGACGGCGGAGCTGGGGGAAGTTGTCGGGACTGAAAGCCACGTCGCGGCTCTCCTGCGGGGCAAGCCTCACGGGCTGCTCAAAGCGGATCGATCCGATCCATCCGCTCACCGTCGTTGTGACGGGACGGGAGGTATTGTTGGTGACACGCACGACGGGCGTCATCGAGGCCAGCGTGTCGGAAGGTTCAAGGCGCGTCGTCACATACGGGTCGCTGACATGGACATCGCCCTCGAGCGAGAGCCAGACGTCGTCCCAGATACCCACCTCGCGGCCCGGCGTGGAGGTGATCCAGTCCCAGCCTATCGTGGCGTGGAAAGTCGGGTTGTCGAGTCCCAAGACACCTCCGTTGATATCAGTCGATTCGCTATTTTTCACCTTCACCGCCCCGATATGGGCGTTCTTGTGCACGCATACCTCCAGGGTGTTGTCGCCCCGCGTGAGATAGGGGGTGAGGTCGAAACGTCCCCGGCGGAAGGCACCCTCTATGCGCCCCACAGGTTGGCCATTGACGAGGAGGTCGGCTTTCCAATTGATGCCATCCAGATGGAGGAACACCCGCTCTCCCTTCTTCAGTTTAGAAGACAGCCGGAAGGAGGTGCGATACCAAAAGTCGCTGTTGAAATAGCTCTCCGAGATCTGCCGCATCGCATCGCCCACCGTATTGTCGGGTACAGCCCCATTATGGATGAAACTCGTCAGGACCGTGCCCGGGACCGTAGCGGGCAGCCAGCGGTCGTAGCCGTCGCGTCGCAACTGCCACCCCTTGACCAGCGGGCAGCGCTGTCCCTGTCTGAGCGAGAGCGTCTGCACCCCCTCGGGAGTCGCTATCGGAGCAGGCGTGGCAGGGCGTCCCCATACTTCCAGTTCGGAGAGGGCATAGACCCCAGCCGTCCCAGGACGTTCGAGCAATAGACGGACATAGCGTGCCGTCTCCCGACAGGGCACCACCTCTTGGCGGCGATCCTCATCGGAGGACAAAGAGGCCACATCACGCCAGGTCTGTGCATCGTCGGAAGCCTGCACGCGTCCCTGAATGGCAGGATAGCGCCAAGAGAGGCGCAGCGTGTCGAAGGCGACAGGGCGACCCAAATCGACGGCAATCCATTGCGGGACAGAGGGAGTATCGGCACCTGACCCACGGCCCTCCGCCATCCACATACTGGCAAAGCGGTTGCTGGGCAGCATGCCGCGCTCATCGTCGGTAAAGACACACTCATAGAGACGCCAGTAGGCGCAGCCCTTCATTTTCAACCGGATGCGCAGGTGGTCGTAGCGTCCCTCGACGACAGGTATCGACAGATCCATCAGGCGCAACGGCAGACGCTCGATAGCCTCCTGCTTGTTGGGGTCGGAGGCTGCCGTCTGGCGCGTGGCCTTGCCAGGGAGATCCTCACCACGCAAGGCACCGATCTCCTGCCATGCCGACCCGTCGGGGAGGCCTCGACGACGATCTCATAGCCACTATCGGCCTGCTGCTCGCGGTAGGCCGCCCAGGCGTTGAGACGGAGGGACCGCGTCGCCACCGCCATACCTGTCCAGTCGTACTGTATAAAAGCGTCATCGCCCATGACATAGACACTCGTCACGGTATTGCCGTCGAAAGTCTTCTCACGGTCGCGGAGCGACAACTCGCCATCGCTGGTCGTCACACGGACGCGGGGCGGTTCCTCCTGGGTGAGAATGCCGTCGGTGGCAAGCTGGGCCGTCAGATTGTAGTCGATGGAGGACGAGGCCCAGGCCTGCCGCATCCACGCCTGGTTGGCATAGTCGGCAGGGAGCGTCCGCTGCGGGATGAAGGCTTCGCGCTGGCGACCCGGATACTGACCGATACCACGCGTCTTGTCGTCGTCGGCCTTCGCCCAAAGGCTGAAAAGAATCAAGGGCAACAAGGCCCATAGTTTGTGATGCATCATAGGGAGAGCAAAATGTGTCTGGATGGTAGGGGCAGCCCTTCGGGATGGTCTCGGGATGCCTTCGGGATGGGAAGCAGGCGCATGGCCCGTGTCGGGGATCAGAAATCCTTCAGCCAGGACTTGAGATCCATCATCATCTCTTCGTGGAAACGGAAGCCGATTTTGCTACCCCAGCCATGACCACCGCTGGAATAGACATGGAGCGAGGCGGGGACGTCGTTCTTATACATCTCGACATAGTAGTTGACGCCATTGATGGGCGACACCGTGTCGTCGTCGTCGCAAAGGACGATGAAGGCGCGAGGCGTGACACGCGAGACATGGAGGTCGGCACTATACTTTTTCTGCTCCTTCTTCGAGGCGTGCTTGCCCAGGAGCGCGGTCATGCTGCCCTCGTGGGCCACTCCCTCCGTCATGGAGATGACGGGGTAGAAAAGAATCTGGAAGTCGGGCTTGGCGTCGCCGGTAGAGGAAGTCGCCACCATGGCAGCAAGGTGGCCTCCGGCAGAAAATCCCATCACACCCACGTCGTTGCGGTTGAGCTTCCACGACGTAGCGTTGAGGCGTACGAGGCGCAACGCCTGCTCCGCATCCTCCACGGGCACCTCGGGACGGCCGTTGGGCAGACGATACTTGAGGACGATGGCAGCGATACCCTGGTTTTGGAAATATTCCGCCCAGTCGTAACCCTCCTTCTCCATGGAAAGGCTGGAATAGCCGCCACCCGGGAAGATCACCACCGCGCGGCCCGTGGCCTCCTTGTCGGAGGGCAGGAAGACGCGCACCTTGGCCGTGTCCTGCTTGTCGCCATTGCTGTGAGGAGGTTTGCCATTGTAAAGATTGGCATCAAAGACCATCTGGGCCTGTGCGCCGAGCGCGAGGATCGTCATCCCGGCAGCGAGAAAAAGCTTCTTGAATATCATTTCAGTTGTATTGTTTTTATGCAAAGACTGCTCCTTACGGACACCACAAGGCACGCTGTGATTGTCCGTCAACCACTTATCTTCGTGCAAAGTTATGAAAAATTGGGCGAAAGCATCCAAATGTTTAGAGATTTTAGTAAATTTGCAAACCGTAAACCATTCCCCTACGGTGGCTAAAGGTATTTTAATGGTTGGCCGCCACCCATTTAACAACTCCCCGAGGGTGGCACGGCGGGGGATGGGAAAGAAGAGAGAGAATATGTACATGTTAGACAAATTTCGCTACTGCCCCGTCTGTGGCAGCAAGCATTTCGAAGAGAGCACGGCAAAAAGCAAACGCTGCCGCAATTGTGGGTTTGAGTATTTCCTCAACGCCAGTAGTGCCACGGCAGCCTTCATCCTCAACGGACGCGGCGAGCTGCTCGTGGAGCGGCGCAAGGAAGAACCCGGACGGGGCACGCTCGACCTGCCTGGCGGCTTCTGCGACACAGGCGAGACGCTGGAGGAAGGCATGGTGCGCGAGGTACTGGAGGAGACCGGACTGACGCTGACAGAGGAGCCGCAGTATCTCTTCTCCATCCCCAATGTCTATCGCTATGGCGGATCGGAGATTCCGACGCTGGACGCCTTCTTCCTCTTCCGCGTGGCCGACGGCCTGGAAACCAAGGCGGGCGATGATGCGGCAGAACTGATGTGGATCGCCCTGGCCGACATCCATACCGAAGAGTTTGGCCTGAGATCCATCCGGCGCGCGCTCCACCGATTCCTGGAGGCACACGCGGCGGGCAACCTTTGAAGCGTCGCTGCGCCATGATCCATCAACAAGGACTATCCAGCCGCCTCGTGGCCGAACCGTTGCGGCGCAACACGAGTTTCTTCGTGTTTATGTATGTGCTCGGCGTGGTCGTCAGCGTGGTAGAACTACCCGACAAACCCGACGCCAAGCTCTACGACAACCTGTGGCCGGAGCTGCTGCTCGACCTCTATGTGGTCTGCGCCATGCTGGCCCTGCTGCCCCAGACGTTGACCCTGCCCGGCGGCGGAACCGCCTCGGGCTG
>ENA-OPVT01001594-OPVT01001594.1-human-gut-metagenome-genome-assembly--contig:-NODE-1594-length-13960-cov-1.976843_pt1 | contig 13960 bp, 9 predicted proteins | sample MGYA00241499_ERZ501990 | MGnify/ENA primary metagenome ERZ501990 (study PRJEB25962, sample SAMEA2042104) | human gut metagenome | biome: human gut; feature: human-associated habitat; material: faeces...
TAATCCCGTTTTACCTCATATTTTTTATGGTTTTCTATCCAAAATACAGTGAAAAACGGCTGATTTGCACCATCTATTTTTATTTGCCTGATTTCTTGGCACCGTTTTGGCACCGGAATCCCTGGTCGAAAAGATTCTTTTCTACAGTTGCCCTACTCTCATCTGTCAACTTCATATTGCGCCGACAGTTTCAGACGGTTATAATCAGAACATGAGTGCTACCATAACGGTAGACGGTTAGTCCTTCTCCAGAGGGTTGCAGAGTGCCAGTGGCACTCGTTTTGCAACGACCGAAGTGAAACGGAGACCTGTGACCCTCTGATTACATAGAAACCCGAAAGGGAATCCGCTGGAAAGAAGGAAGTATTAATCAAAGAAAATACAAAGGAGATTTTACAATGAAAATGCACATCATCGGCACTGGAACAGCAACAGTAAGTAAATATATCAATACCTCCTGTGTTTTTGAGGAAGATGATCAGTTATTTCTTGTGGACGGGACAGGGGGCAGTGACATCTTGCGGGCATTTGATACTATGAATCTTAATTGGAAGAAGCTTCATTATGCCTTTCTTTCCCATGAACATACCGATCATTTTTTAGGGATGATATGGGTAATTCGCACGATTGCGGAGTTGTTAGAACTGGAGGAATATGAGGGGGATTTTTATCTTTACGGAAACGATGTAGTATTGGGAAAGGTATTACATGTGTGCCGCATGATTCTTAAGAAACGAAGCCAGGCTTTTTTGGAGACAAGAATTAAGTTTGTTTTGGTAAAAGACCATGAAAGGAAACATATTTTAAATTATGATTTTACATTTTTTGATATTGGTTCTACAAAAGCGAAACAATATGGTTTTTTGATGGAGTATGATAATGGAAAGAAACTGGTATTTGCTGGAGATGAGCCGTTGAAAGAAAATGGTAAAAAATATAGTAAAAATGTAGATTGGCTATTATCCGAAGCTTTCTGCTTATTTGATGAAGAACCGAAGTTTCATGCGTACCAATATCAACATCAAACGGTAAAAGAGGCAAGTAAGATTGCACAGGATTTAAAGGTAAAGAATCTGTTAATCTGGCATACTGAAGACCAGACCGGGAAAAAGCGAAAAGAGCGGTATACAGAGGAAGCAAAGCAATTTTACAAGGGAAATGTGTGGGTTCCGGAGGATGGCGAAGTTTTTAATATATGATAAAAAATATAATATTTACAAAACCATTTTTCTCCTAATATTACTCTGAATTATTCCCAGTAATTGTGGAGTAATTTTATTATAATAAAATAAAGTATGTTTGAAAAATTAAAAGGTATCTGTATATCCCCAGTAGATTTCAAACACATTTTAGGATAATTTTTGGAAAGAAGTTGATTTCTTGGAGAAGGGAAAAATGAAGACAATAGCGTTAATTGGCACTTTTGATACAAAGGGAGAGGAATATCTCTATGTAAAAAATAAAATAGAGAATCTGGGATTACGAACATTAACGATTCATGCTGGCATTTATAAGGAGGTTTTTTCACCAGATATTAATCATGATTCGGTTGCTGTTTTGGGAGGAGGAAGCGTTGCCGAATTGCAGGAGAAAAAAGACCGGGGATATGCCATGGAAGTGATGTCTAAGGGGCTTTGTGCCTTAATTCCAAAGTTATATGCGGAGAAGCTGTTTGATGCCGTTCTTGCTTTGGGTGGCACAGGCGGAACTTCTCTTGTGACTCCGTGTATGAGGTTATTACCATTAGGTGTTCCTAAAATCATGGTATCAACGATGGCATCTGGAGATGTGTCAAGATATGTGGGAACAAGTGATATTTTGATGATGCCTTCCATTGTGGATGTAGCAGGAATTAACCGTATTTCCTCGCAGGTACTGACACATGCGGTTCATGCTATTGTTGGGATGGTTGAACATGAGAATACAGATATTCCAGTCAAAAAGCCATTGATCGTAGCTACGATGTACGGAGTAACGACGCCATGTGTTATGTGTGCGAAAGAATATCTTGAGCAGGAAGGATACGAGGTGATTATTTTCCATGCATCGGGAACTGGCGGAAAGATGATGGAATCTCTGATTAACAGTGGAATTGTAGATGGTGTATTAGATCTGACAACAACAGAATGGATTGATGAAATTGCCGGAGGTATTATGGCAGCTGGTACAGGACGTTTAGATGCGGCTGCATTGAATGGTGTTCCGCAGGTGGTATCGGTAGGTGCTGCAGATATGATTACATTTGGTGAAAGAGAGAGTCTCCCTGAAAAATATAAGGATAGAGTTGTCTATATGCATAATCCGGCTATCACAGTTGTAAAGAGTAATATAGAGGAAAATGTTACATTTGGTATTAAAGTTGGCGAGAAACTGAATCAGTGTAAGAATAATGCGGTATTGCTACTTCCACTTCAGGGAATTTCTATGAATGATAAAGTGGGAAGTGAATACTATGGCCCGAGGGAAGACCAGGCGTTATTTATTACATTAAAGAAAGTGATAAACAATCCTCTTGTTGAAGTCATTGACGTGGATGCACATATTAATGATGAGGCATTTGCAATATTCGCTGCCAGGAAGTTAGTTGCACTAATGGAAATGAAGAAATAGTTTTTGCGGATAAAATGATAGAATCTAAAGGGATATTTCCAAGTGTTTTTTAAACATATGAGGAATTATTTTTGGTATAATATAGTTAACTTAATGTATTCTTTTTATTTTATTGACAGTCTCTTTGTGCATATGTTATAATTTTTCCAGAACAAAATAGATTAAGTTGTATAAGATTAAGTACTACGGCTAAAGTTTTCTTTTCTTAAATTTGAGAAAAAGAAGACTTTAGCCGTTTTTTGTGAAACAGGGGTGACAGAATGGATTACGGTTTAAAAGATAAGGTAGTTTTAGTAACAGGGAGCACAAAAGGACTTGGGAAGGCGATAGCAGAACTTATTGCACAGGAAGAAGGAATTCCAGTCGTTACAGGACGAAGAGAGAAGGAAGTGCATGAGATAATGATGGAACTTCGGGAAAAATATCAGGATGAGCGGATTCAGGGATATTGTGTGGATTTTTCAGAGCTTTCAAGTGTGGATTTCATCTTTGATGTCATAAAAAAGGATTTGGGAAGTATTGATGTTTTGATTAATAATGCTGGAATCTGGCCGACAGCATATGTAGTAGATATGAAGCCAGAAGATTTTGAGCGGACGATTCGTGTGAATTTAGAAGTACCATATTTGCTGTGTCAGAAATTTGTGCAGGAAAAGATAGCTGCTCAGCAGAAAGGAAAGATTGTTAACATTGTTTCGCAGGCAGCATTTCACGGATCAACAACAGGACATGCACATTATGCAGCATCAAAAGCAGGACTTGTAAGCTTTAGTATTTCTCTTGCAAGAGAAGTCGCAAAATATGGAATTAATGTAAATATGGTAGCCCCCGGAATGGTGAGGACACCGATGACAGAGGAAGCGTTGAAGGCAAAGCCAGATTATTATAATGGAAGAATTCCAATTGGAAGGGTAGCTGAGCCCGAGGAGGTCGCACAGGCAGCGGTATTCTTAGCATCAAAATGTGCGGATTACTATACGGGGATTACCTTTGATGCAACAGGCGGTATGTTGATGAGATAGATTGAAAGAATGAGTAAGTATGCATAAGCAAGTAATAGGAAAATGCAGGTAAAAATAGGAAAAATTATAAAAATTATCATGAAAAGTATTAATAGAAAGGAAGAATGATATGGCGTTAGTAAATATTAAAGAAATGCTTGAGAAGGCAAGAAAAGAACATTACGCGGTAGGGGCATTTGATGCAAGCACAATTGAGATGGCAATGGCTATCGTAGAAGCGGCAGAAGAAGAGAAATCGCCGGTTATTGTTATGGGACTGACTCCAGACTTACAGCAGGGCAATGAAAAAATGCTTACCTACTGGACAGAGAGCCTGAAAGATTTGGCGAAGAAAGCGAGTGTTCCTGTATGTCTTCATCTTGATCATGCGAGAGATATGAATTTCTTAAAACGATGTGTGGATGCCGGCTTTACTTCTGTTATGTATGATGCTTCTGAATATCCTTTTGAGGAAAATGTCAGATTGTCAAAAGAAGCAGCAGACTATGCACACAAATATGGGGCAACGGTGGAGGCAGAGCTTGGTCATGTAGGAGACGGCATTGTTTCTGGTGTAATAAAGGAAGACGGCAATTACGACAATCCAGAAGATTATCTGACCAATCCAGAAGAGATGAAGAGGTTTATTGCCGAAACGGGAGTGGACTGTCTGGCGGTTGCTGTTGGAACTTCTCATGGTGTTTATGTTCATGAACCAAAACTTGATTTTGAAAGACTGGAATTATTAAATAGCATTTCAGATATTCCTATGGTAGTGCATGGAGGTTCAGGAACACCAGATGATCAGATTAAAAAAGCGATTTCTCTCGGAGTTACCAAGCTTAATATCTATTCAGAAATGATGGCGGCTTATTTTGGTACAATGAAAGAAGAACTTGAAAAAGCAGGAACGATGGCAATCTGGATGAGCAATGCAAACAGAGAACCACTTAAAGCGGTAAAGAAGGTAGTAAAAGAAAAAATACGGCTTACAGGTTCCGCAGGAAAAGCTTAAAATATACGGAATTTCAGGAGGGTTACACATGGAAAAATATTTAATGGGAATTGATGCGGGAAATACATCAAGTAAAGTTGTTATTTTTGATTTATATGGGAAGATGATTGCCACAGCAGCAACACCGAGTATGCATTTTAAAAGAAGGGGAGAAGGCTTTGAAGAATTCGATGTTACAGAGTTGTGGAATCTTATATCAGTATGTATAAAAGAGGCAGTAGAGAAAGCAGCAGTTGCACCAGAGCAGATTGCCGGTGTCGGAGTTACTTCCTTTGGTAATGGAGTTGTTTTCCTTGATAAAGAGGGATATGCCATTGCGCCAGGCTGTTTTTCACAGGATTATCGTGCCAACAGTATTATTGAAATGTATCAGAGAGAAGGAACATACGAAAAGATTAATGATATTGTAAAAGGTACATTATTTGCGGGAGAACCAGGTCCGATTCTTCGCTGGTATAAGGAAAATTACAGGGAGATTTATGATCAGATTGGTGGAATCCTTCAGTTTAAAGATTATATTATGTATCGCCTTACTAATGTATTTGCTACAGATTTAAATTGTTTTGGCGGAGCCTTTATGGTAGATATGAATACGATGGATTATTCCAGAGAACTGATGGATTTATACGGAATTCCGGAATTATATGATGCATTGCCAAAACTTGCGACAGAGCCGACAGAAATTGTTGGAACAGTAACAAAAGAAGCGTCAGAAATTACAGGACTCGCAGAAGGAACTCCTGTTGCAGCCGGAATGATGGATATACTAGCATGCCTGGTTGGTGCGGGAGCAACGGGAGAGGAGGTATATACTGCCGTTGCCGGTTCCTGGTGTATCAATGAAACACATTCCGATCGAATCATCCCGAATGCATCGTCCAATATGCCGTATCTGAAAAAAGGAGAATATTTAAACTGTTCTTATACCGGAGCTTCTGGTTCTAACTATGAATGGTTTACGAGAATTCTTGGTGGAACAGCAAAACTTGAGGCGCAGGATAGAAACTTGTCTCAATATGCTGTACTTGATGAACTTATTGAGATGGTACCAATTGAGAAGGTAAAAGTATTCTTTAGTCCTTTTGTTGCACAGCCAAGTATTCACATGAATGCAAAAGCGAATTTCTTTAACATTGATATGAGTACGTCTTATGCAGAAATCTGTTATTCTGTTGCAGAAGGAGTTGCTTTTATCCATAAACATCATATTGATTTTTTAAGAAATGCAGGGCTTCCAGTAAAGGAGATCCGATTAACTGGTGGAACAGCAAAAAGCCATGTATGGAATCAGATATTTGCAAATGTTTTACAGGTTCCAATTGTTGGTGTAGATTGTGAAGAAACGGGAGCACAGGGTGTAGCAATCGCAGCAGGTATTGGGGCAGGAGTGTATAAAGACTATGAGGATGCATTTGAAAAAGCTGTAAAAGTAAAAGAACCGGTATTGCCGGATGATAGCACTTTCCCTATTTATGAGAAGAGATATAAAGAGTGGTGTCGATTAAATGAAATTATGAAAACATACTGGGATGAAAAATCGAAAGGATGATAAAGTTGGAGAAACAGGGGTTTTTAGTTGTACCATCTATCCGTGATGTGAAATATTTAAAATATACGCTGGAGTCAGAATGCAGAGAGGTATTGTTATCGAATGCACATATTGGAAATTTAAAACAACTCACAGAGAACTGTCATAGAAATGGACAGAAAGTTATTGTAAATCATGAATTGATTGGAGGACTTGGTAATGACAGAATTGCTTTTGAAATGTTAAAAAAGCTGTATAAAGTAGATGGTGTGATAGGGTCTAGTGTTTCAAAGTTAAATCAGATGCAGCATATGGGACTGGAAACTATTTTTCGTATTTCCCTGATTGATTCTCATTCTGTAGAAATGGCACTACGTTCACTAAAAGGAGTCAATTTTACGGCAGTAGAACTTCGGCCATATTCTCATGCGGTAGAATTTCTTCCAATGTTTAAAGAAATATTTACAGGTAAGTTTTTCGCCGGTGGATTTATAAATTCAGAAGAACGAATAAAGATATGTCAGAAAGCGGGCTTTGACGGAGTTATGACAAGCACTAAGAAATTGTGGAGTTACATAGAATAATTAGAAAACAATGAAAACATTTCCATACTATTTTAAATAACAGGAAAAGAAGGAGTTTTTGAAATATCAAAAACTCCTTCTTTTCTTGCAAAAACCGTTATTTACCTGATTTTTACGAGTTCTTCTAAGGAAGAATTTGCAGAAGCATCCTGTTGAAATTATAATATCAATAAGATATTAAGAAAAGCGTTTTTCGAACTGATAATTTTCAATTTTTTCTAGAATGATAGAAAAATCACATAAAAAAAGTTAGGTGAGTGCGCAAAAAAATAAAATAAAATTAAGCAATATGTACAAAATAATTGACAAAATTAATTAAATATTGACAAAAATAATAAAAAACTTGCAATAAATAGTATGAAGAGTTATAATAAACCTAATAAAAATTATTTAGTAATAAAAATAATTTATGTTAGGAGGATATTATGAGTGAAAAAAAACTAACAAGAGAAGCTGACACGAGTACATTGTACGAGTTTAAAGGATCGGTTTCAAAGCCATCCTTACTTGTACCATTATCTCTGCAGCATGTACTAGCAGCGGTTGTTGGTGTAATTACACCATCCATTATCATTGCAGGAGTATGTGGGCTGACAGAGAGTGAGAAAACGATGATGATTCAGGCAGCGTTGCTCCTTACTGCCATTGCAACATTACTACAGTTATTCCCGATTTTTAATCGATTGGGGGCAGGGTTGCCTGTGATCATGGGAACTAGTTTTGCTTACGTTCCGACACTTCAAGCTATTGGTGGTGAATTTGATATGGGAACGATACTTGGTGCTGAAATTATCGGCGGTATCGTTGCAATTATCTTTGGAATTTTTGTAAAAGAGATTAGAAAACTATTTCCGGATGTTGTTACTGGAACTGTAATTTTTACAATTGGTCTTTCTCTTTATCCAACTGCGATAAAATACATGGCTGGGGGAGCTGGATCAAAAGAATTTGGAAGTATGAAGAATTGGGTTGTTGCTCTTTGTACGTTTGGAATTGTTCTTATTTTAAGTAATTTTACAAAGGGAATTTTTAAATTAGGGTCATTATTTTTCGGAATGATTGCAGGATATTTACTTGCTTTGGCATTTGGAATGGTAGATTTCTCCAGTGTTACTAATACGACAGCAATTGTGGCTGTGCCACAGTTCATGCACTTCCAGATTAAGTTTGTACCATCTGCATGTATATCACTTGCCATTGTTTATATTGTAAACTCTGTACAGACAATCGGTGATTTAACTTCCACAACAATGGGTGGTATGGATAGAGTTCCAACCAATCGTGAGTTACAGGGTGGTATTCTTACGCAGGGAGTTATGAGTATTTTTGGAGCATTTTTTGGAGGGCTTCCAACTGCGACATACAGTCAGAATGTAGGAATTGTCACAGTAAATAAGGTTATAAATAGAATCGTATTTTTAGTGGCAGCAGTCATTCTTATGATTGCAGGATTTATTCCTGTATTCTCAGCAGCATTAACAACAATTCCACAGAGTGTTATCGGTGGTGCAACATTATCTGTATTTGCACAGATTGCCATGACTGGTGTTCGTATGTTTACAAAAGATGGATTGACAGCAAGAAAGACAACGGTAGTTGGTATGTCTGTAGCTTTAGGTGTCGGAATTACACAGGTTGCGGATTGTTTATCAGGCCCTGGACTTCCGGGATGGATTAACAGTATCTTTGGTTCTTCCTCTGTAGTAGTTGCTACAATCATGGCTATTTTATTAAATTTGATTCTTCCGAAAGAAGAGACAGCAGCAGAAACTACAGAAGAAACGAAAGAATAAAGTAATCTTTCCAGAATCATATAATTTCAATAATGATGATTCTGGAAGATTATAAATATATTAGATTGTATTTTTCGATTTTATTTCATCTAAGTAACTATACAGAGTGTATTTGGAGATTCCTAAGAATTGGCAGACTTTTGGTCCGGATTTGGTGATTAGGAAAGCGCCGGCTTCATTTAAAAGACGGACAACCTGTACCTTATCTTCCTTAGACATTAAGGTAACCGGCTTACCGATATGCTGTACACTCTGTGTGATTAATTCATCTAATAAATCGCCGATATTTACAGCAATAGGTTCTTTGGTAGTATCTTCTTCAATAGTACCAGTGAAGGAAGAAAGCTCTTTTTCCATAGCAAGCATTAAGGAAATGTCGTAATTGATTCCGAAAATTCCAATAATTTTATCGGAGTCATCACGAATAAAAATCGTACTTGATTTTAGAATTTTCCCGTTTTTTGTCTTTGTGAGATAAGCGAGCTTATCTTCCTGTTTTAAGTTTTGCTCACTATTATGAAGAGATTCCAGAACAATCTGAGAAGGTCCATCACCGATTCTTCGTCCAGTTACGTGGCCATTCTCAATGGCGATGATGGAGTGTTCTATGTCTTTTCCCTGCAGGTCATGTACAACAACTTCACAGTTAGAGCCGAACTGTACAGCCAGACCATGAGCAAGCCTTGTGTAAAATTCAATAAGAGATTTTTTCATAATCAATAAAACCTTTCTAAATGGAATATTTTATAACTATTTAAGTCCGTTATCACAGGATAAAGCAGACAAAATCAAAAGAATTTAAATAGTATATTTCATTATATCAGTTAAAAAAAATAAATTCAATTTCTAATCTAAAAAAAATTTAGGAGGACAGCTAAATGTTATTAATAGGAAATGGAAGAGTAATTACACGCGATCAGGAAAATCCGTATTTAGAAGATGGAGCGGTTGTTATTTCTGGAGAAAAGATAAAAGAAGTAGGATCTTTGACAGAAATGAAAGCAAAGTATCCGGAAGCGGAATTTGTAGATGCAAAGGGCGGCGTGATCATGCCAGGTCTTATCAATGCGCACACACATATCTACTCTGGTCTTGCAAGAGGCTTATCTATTGCTGGCAACAATCCAACAAACTTCCTTGAAGTATTAGATGGAACATGGTGGGCAATTGACAGACATCTTACTTTAGATGGAACAAAAGCCTGTGCATATGCAACTGTTCTAGACTGTATCAGAAATGGTGTGACTACTATTTTTGATCATCATGCAAGTTTTGGTGAAATTTCAGGTTCCTTATTTGCCATTAAAGATGTTGTAAAAGAATTAGGTATTCGTTCCTGTCTTTGCTATGAGGTTTCTGAAAGAGATGGCGAGGAGAAAACTTTACAGAGTATCAAAGAGAACGCTGATTTTGCAAAATGGGCAAAAGAAGCAGATGATGATATGGTAAAAGCTATGTTTGGTGGACATGCCTTATTTACAATTTCTGATAAGACCTTCGAAAAAATGGTAGAAGCAAATGATGGAATGACAGGTTTCCATATTCACGTTGCAGAGGGAATGAATGATGTATACGATAGTATTCGCAACTACGGATGCCGTCCAGTAAACAGACTGTTATATAACGGATTACTTGGAGAAAAGACCATGTTAGGACATTGTATCCATGTAAGTCCTGCCGAGATGGATATCATCAAAGAGACAGGAACTATGGTTGTAAACAATCCAGAATCTAATATGGGTAATGCTGTAGGATGTGCACCAGTTCTTAAGATGATGGAAAAGGGTATCACTGTTGGTATGGGAACGGATGCGTATACGCATGATATGTTAGAGAGCATGAAGGTATTTTTAATTATCCAGAGACATCAGCAGGCAATGCCTAATGTTGCATGGTGTGAAGATGTGAAGATGCAGTTCGAGAACAACCGTATCATCGCAGAGAAATACTTCAATCAGCCTCTGGGTATTTTAAAAGAGGGTGCAGCAGCAGACGTTATTGTTATGGATTACAAACCATTTACTCCATTTTCAGACGAAAACATTGATGGGCATATGATTTTCGGAATGATGGGTAAAAACTGTACAACAACTGTAATTAACGGAAAAGTACTTTATAAAGACCGTGAATTTGTAAACATTGATGAAGATGCAATCAATGCGTGGACAATGGAACAGAGTAAGAAGCTCTGGGGGGAATTAAATCACAGAACTTACTAAAATAAAATGATAATAAAGAGGAGAGTACTATGAGCGATATTATGAGACCGATGTCTATTGGACATCTTATGAACTGGGCATTAAGCGAATACAAAAAGAAAGGAAGTATTTTTGGTATTGATAAGCTTGTACATTACACAAGCGGACAGGCACTTCCTATTTATGAGGAAAAGATTGAATCTCCATTCGGACCAGCAGCAGGTCCAAATACACAGTTAGCACAAAACATCATTGCTTCTTATGTAGCTGGTTCCAGATTCTTTGAATTAAAGACTGTACAGGTAATGGATGGTGCAGAACTTTCTGCCTGCGTTGCAAAACCATGTATTACAGCAGGAGATGAGTGCTATAACTGTGAATGGTCTACTGAGTTATATGTTTCACAGGCATACGCTGAGTATGTAAAAGCATGGGTTGTATGTAAGATTCTTGCCAAAGAATTAGGACTTGGCAATCCAGACGGATTCGTATTTAACATGTCTGTTGGATATGACTTAGAAGGAATTAAGTCCGAAAAGGTAAATACATTCATTGATGATATGATCGAGGCAAAAGATACAGAAGTATTTAAAGAGTGTATCAACTGGGCATTAGAGAATGTAGATTCTTTTGAAAATGTAGATGCAGACTATATTAAGTCTATCAGCTCTAACATTTCCAGTTCCATCACAGAATCTACTCTTCATGGCTGCCCTCCGGATGAAATCGAAAGAATTGCTACTTATCTTATTACAGAGAAACATCTTCATACATTTATCAAATGTAACCCAACTCTTCTTGGATATGAATATGCAAGAAAGAGATTAGACGAGCTTGGATTTGATTATGTTGCATTTGATGACCATCATTTTGTAGAAGACTTACAGTGGGATGATGCGATTCCAATGTTAGAAAGATTAATGGCATTAACAAAAGAAAAGGGATTAGAGTTTGGTGTAAAACTGACAAACACATTCCCTGTTGACGTTGCTGCAAAAGAATTACCTAGCGAAGAGATGTATATGTCCGGACGATCCCTGTTCCCATTAAGTATTCATCTTGCAAAACTGTTATCCGAACAGTTTGACGGCAAGCTTCGTATTTCTTATTCTGGTGGAGCAACAATCTACAATATCCGTGAAATGTTTGACGCAGGTATCTGGCCAATCACAATGGCAACAAATATCTTAAAACCAGGTGGATATGAAAGATTAAGCCAGATTAGCGAGAAGTTCATGGAATGCGGTACAGAGAGATTCCACGGAACAGATACAAAAGCAATCGCAGCGTTAGATGACGCTGTTGCAAGCGATGAATTATATAAGAAACCAGTAAAACCTTTACCAGAAAGACATATGGAAAAAGAACTTCCACTGTTTGACTGTTTCACAGCTCCTTGCCGTAATGGCTGTCCGATTGCACAGGATATCCCAGCTTACCTTGAGGCAATGACAGAGGGCGATGCAACAAAGGCATTAGATATCATTTTAGAAAGAAATGCATTACCATTTATCACAGGAACTATCTGTCCACATCACTGTGGAGATAAATGTATGCGTAACTATTACGAAGAAACATTACATATCCGTGAGACAAAATATGCAGCAGCGGATGCCGCCTATGAAACAGTTCTTAAGAATATTGCAAAACCGGAAGCAAGAACAGATAAGAAGGTTGCTGTTATTGGTGGTGGTCCTGCAGGTCTATCTGCAGCAATGTTCCTTTCAAGAGCAGGTGTCCCTGTTACTGTATTTGAAAAGTCTGAAAATCTCGGTGGTGTTGTAAGAAATGTTATTCCAGACTTCCGAATTAAGAGAGAAGACATTGAGAAAGATGTTGCACTTTGTAAAGCATACGGTGCAGAGTTTGTAACGGGTAAAGAAGTTGCTTCTATTAAAGCACTTAAAGAAGAAGGATATACAGATGTTATCGTTGCCATCGGTGCATGGAAACCTGGTAACGCACATCTTCAGTACGGCGGCGCATTTGATGCAGTAGAGTTCTTAGCAGATGCAAAGAATGAAAAAATTGAAGTTGTTCTTGGTAAAAATGTTGTTGTTCTTGGTGGTGGAAACACAGCAATGGACGTTGCAAGAGCAGCGATTCGCGTAAAAGGTGTAGAAAATGTACGTCTTGTTTACAGAAGAACAAAGAGATATATGCCTGCAGACGAAGAAGAATTAAGAGAAGCTATCGAGGATGGCGTACAGTTCATGGAACTTCTTGCACCGATTGGTGTGGAGAATGGACAGCTTAAATGTTCTGTAATGGAACTTGGTGAGGCAGATGAGTCTGGAAGAAGAGCACCAGTTGACACAGGAAAAGTAGAATATGTTCCAGCAGATACTGTAATTGCAGCTGTTGGAGAAAATATCGACGGTACATTATATGAAGATATGGGTGTGGAACTTGACCGCAAGGGCCGCCCGGTTGTAGATGCAAACATGATGACAAGTGTAGAAGGCGTTTACGCAGCAGGTGATTCCAGAAGAGGACCAGCTACTGTTGTAGAAGCAATCGCAGATGCATCGAAAGCTGCCGCAGCCATTGCAGGTATTTCCTACGAAAAATATGCAGAAGCGAATGTGGCAGAAGATTCAGCAAAATACATCGCCAAGAAGGGATACCAGAGTCCTGACCTTACAGAGATGCCAGATAAGAGATGTCTTGGATGTTCTACTGTATGTGAGACATGTGCAGATGTATGTCCAAACAGAGCAAACGTTGCAATTAAAGTTGCTGGTAAATGTCAGGAACAGGTTATCCATGTAGATGGTATGTGTAATGAATGTGGTAACTGTGCTGTATTCTGTCCATACGCTGGAAGACCTTACAAAGATAAATTTACATTATTCTGGAGTGAAGAAGATTTCACAAACAGCGAAAATGAAGGATTCTACTGTGAAGAAAACGGAGAAATCCATCTTCGTCTTGATGATAAAGTAGAAAAAACGGACATCAATGGCATCCGTACTATTTCCGCAGATGCAGCAGCGGTCATCGAGACAATTCAGAAGGATTATTCCTATCTGATGAAATAGTCAGGCGAGTATTATGGCTGTTAGAAGAAAGAAAGTTGCCGTAATCCATTGTAACGGCAGACCAACCAGAAAAGAAGGATTTGAACAGGTTACTGTCACAGGTAACTGTCAGGAAATATTAACACAGTATTCAGAAGGTATTAACATATGCTCTTATGGATGCCTCGGTGGAGGAAGCTGTGTGGAAGCG
>ENA-OPVT01001595-OPVT01001595.1-human-gut-metagenome-genome-assembly--contig:-NODE-1595-length-13936-cov-2.657734_pt1 | contig 13936 bp, 12 predicted proteins | sample MGYA00241499_ERZ501990 | MGnify/ENA primary metagenome ERZ501990 (study PRJEB25962, sample SAMEA2042104) | human gut metagenome | biome: human gut; feature: human-associated habitat; material: faeces...
GCGCTCCTTGAAGGTAATATAATGCTGCTGTGCCAGCACTGTTGTAGGCGCCAGCACCGCCACCTGCTTGCCGTCAAGCACAGCCTTAAAGGCAGCACGCAAGGCTACCTCAGTTTTTCCGTAACCAACATCACCGCAGAGCAGACGTTCCATCGGCTGCGGCTTTTCCATATCAGCCTTGATTTCGGCAATCGCCTTCAGCTGGTCCGGTGTTTCCTCGTAAGGAAAAGCTGCTTCAAAGTCCTTTTGCAGCTGACAGTCCGGCGAAAAAGCATGGCCCGGCATAATCTGCCGCTGTGCATACAGACGCAGCAGCTCCTCCGCCAGCTCCGTAATCGCCTTAGCAGCCTTGGCCGTAGTGCGTTTCCAGTCATTGCCGCCCATTTTCGACAAGCGCGGCACACTGCCCTCGCTGCCGACATATTTATGCAGCATACCGACCTGCTCTACCGGAACATATAGCTTATCGTCACCGGCATAGGCCAAAAGCAAATAATCACGGTGGATGCCGTCAACCTCGACGTTTTCTACCCCTATATAACGGCCGATACCATGCACCTTATGAACAACGTAATCTCCGGCCTTGATATCCGAAAAATACTGCAGCTGTTGGCCCTGATTTTTAGTATGCAAGCGTTTGCGCTTCTGCATGCCGAAAATATCATTTTCTGTCAGCAGCAGCCATTCTTCATCCCAGAAGCGAAAGCCGTGATCCAAATCACCGTAGGTTACATTGACGACTCCCGGCTCAAAGATCTTTTGGGCAAAATGTCCCTTTAAGCCGTAGTTGCGCAGATTATCCGCAAAGCCACGGGCCTTAATGCTGCCGGAAAGCATAATCAGCGGCGTAATTCCCTCCGCCAGCCAGTTCTGCAAATCCTCCACCAGCAAATTAGTATTCTTATTATACGGCGCAACCGCGCGCACCGGTATATTCAGCGAAGGCAGCTGCTGCAGATAGCTGTGTCCCAACGCCGATACCAGCACAGCACCGTTAGCGGCAAGCTGCTCTATAAGCTCCTGCTTGCCGAAAAGCTCGGAAGCATGCTCCTTGTTTTCCTTGTCCAGCTTTTCCAGCATACTGAAAACATGCACCGGCTCATCAACAACTACCATAGTATCCGCAGCGCAATATTCAAAGATATCGGCATCATAGCTGAAGCTTTCATCCACCTTCAGCGGAGCAATTTTGATACTGGTGAGAGTCTGCAGACTGCGCTGGGTGTCAACATCAAAGCTGCGCATAGCGTCAAGCTCGTTGTCGAACCATTCGATGCGTACCGCTGCACTGCTGTTAATCGGGTACACGTCCAGAATATCACCGCGCAGGCAGAACTGTCCCAAAGCATCAACCTGCTCCGTACGCTCATAGCCCAAATCAAGCAACGCGGCAGCTATATTACGCTGTTCGTGCTCCTCGCCGACAGCGAGCTGCAGCGCCTTGCCGGACATACCGCTCGGACGCAGTTGCTTTTGCTGCAGCGCTTCTGCCGTAATAAAGACTATGCCACGCTCCTCACCGCTCAAAAAGCGCAGTGCGGCCGCACGTCCTGCCTGCAGCTCCAGGCTCTGCGTATCGGCCTGTACACGCGGCAAACTTACAGGATAAAGCTCCTGCATCGGCAAATCGGGGTACAGATAATTAAGCTCGCGGCGATAAGTGCGTATCTCCTCACGCGAAGCAGTAATAAAGGCCATACTGCCCTTGCCGCCCAGCAGCTTATTTGCGGCAGCAAAAAAGACCGGCTTGCTGCTTCCAGCCAACCCGGTTAAAATACAGGCCTGTTTTTTCTTTTGATATTCGGCTGCCTGCCGCACTTCCTTGACAGCGGCAACCTTATTGACTAATAAATTTTCCATAGGCTATACAAATTGATAAATAGGGCTGTTACAAACGTAACAGCCCTATAATCTGTTTTAAAATCAGAGCTTAACAGCAAGTACTTTGCGGTCCAGGCTGTGAATAGCATCAACGAAACGTACGGTGCCGGTTTTGTAACGGGCAGAAATAGTATGAGTACGTACGCCGTCGCCGAAGTAACGCAGACCGTTCAGCATGTTGCAGTTGGTAATAGCGGTAGCAGTAAACATGCAGTCATCGCCTTTTACCAGATCATCCAGAGTCAGCACCTTGTTAACATCAGCAATACCCATCTTCAAGCAGCGTTGAACCTGTGCTTCGTCTTCGGGAACCAGACGAGCTTGCATATCGCCGCCCAGGCATTTAACAGCAGCAGCACCCAGAACACCTTCCGGAGCGCCACCCTTACCAACGTACATATGCACGCCGCTGCCTTCAATGCAGCATTCAACAATCGGATTAACATCGCCGTCGGTAATCAGGGAGATACGTGCGCCGGCTTTACGGATTTCGTCCATCAGGCCGTAATGACGTTCGCGATCCAGCAGAACTACGTTCAGGTCGCTTACTTTACGGTCCATTGCTTTAGCAACGCGTGCCAGGTTTTCGCTGATTGGAGCATTGATATCGATGCAGCCTTTAGCACGGGGGCCGACAGCGATTTTATCCATGTACATATCAGGAGCATGCAGCAAGCAGCCACGCGGAGCGATAGCAATAACTGCGATAGCGCCGTTTTGTCCTTTAGCAACCAGGTTGGTACCTTCAATCGGGTCAACAGCGATATCAACCTCAGGGCCGCCGGCACCTACTTCTTCGCCGATATACAGCATCGGTGCTTCATCCATTTCGCCTTCGCCGATAACAACGGTACCTTTAATATTTACGGTATCAAAGGCTGCGCGCATAGCGTCAACAGCCAGACCGTCAGCACCGTTCTTGTCGCCTCTGCCTACAAGATGACCGCAGGCAATAGCTGCAGCCTCGGTTACACGTACAAATTCCAAAGAAAGCTCTCTGTTCATTCTTCACAACACTCCTTAATATAAATTCAATATAGTAATAGCACTGCTTGCACAGCACAAAGAATTAACTACATGTCCAATCTTTATTATGCCACGTTTATTCTGATTAATCAATCTAAATTTTATTTACAGCAACAGCATCAGGCAAACCTGCCACGGTAAAACAAAAACAATATACAGCAAAAACAGGCTGAACACTACGGTTACACCTGCACGGAAGGCATCTACAAGGTACACTGCCTCCAATGACCGCACCAGAAGATACAGCATCCACAGACAGCCTATAAGAAACAGCACACCTAAAAGTGGCAAGCCGTTAAGCCCCATCCTGCCCGCAAGCAAGGCCCCCGGTGTGAGCAGCAAAAACGGCAGCGTCGTATACCCCAAAAGGCAGATGAGCCCGACAGGGTCGCCTGCCAGCGCACCGAAGGTTTCCATAATGCCGTGCAGCAAAAAACCGTAAAGCGTTAAAGCTGTTCCCGCAATCAGCACCGTAGCAATAATAATGCCGAAGCGCACCTCCAGCGGCGAATCCAGCAGCCAGCAATTTGTTGCTACGCCAAAAAAGCTGAAGCTGAGAGTGAAATAAAAAGCACTGCGCCAAAGAGAAGGCTGCTTGGCAATCGCAGCCATGCCTGCACCGGGCTCAAAAAGTACCTCAAAGGTTTTGCGCCTCATAGCTCATCACCTCGTCATACCGCCTGCCGGCGCCCCGCTCTGCTGCAGACTGCCTGTCAGCTGGTTTACAAGCTCTGTTTTAATCAGCTCCGCAATATGAGCGCTGAGCAGAAACTCCCACGGCTGCTGTTTTTCCTTAGCCTTCACCGGCGGCAGTCCGTCGGCACCCGGCTTAATCTTGCCCAATTCACCTGCTGCGGCAAGCGCATCGTAATAATCACCGATTTCATCTACCAAGCCCAGATTCTTAGCCTGCAGACCGGTATAAACACGGCCGTCAGCCAAAGTTTTTACCTTGCTTTCTTCCATCTTGCGTCCTACGGCAACAGTTGTCACGAACTGCTCGTAGATTTCGTTGACGATGTTCTGCAAAATAGCCTGCTCCTCCGGTGTCATCGGTCTGTCGCTGCTCATAATATCCTTATAGGGCCCGCTTTTAATCTTATTGCTGGTGATGCCTATTTTCTTGAACAGCTCCTCCGTATTCATGTACGGCATATACACACCGATACTGCCGGTAAGCGTTGTAGCGTTGGCATAAACCTTGTCACTGGCGCAGGCTGCAATCCAATAGGCAGCGCTGGCACCGGTATTGCCCATAGTCGCAACAATCGGCTTTTTGGTTTTCTCCTTAAAGCGCTTCAGTTCACGTCCGACCTCTTCGGCAGCCGTTGCACTGCCGCCGCCGCTGTCGATACGCAGGACTAATGCCTTGACACTGTCATCAGCCGCTGCCTCACGAATCTGCTTCATAATGCTGCCGCTTGTTACACCGCTGGTCTGGCTGAAAATATTGTCCTTGCTGTCCACACCGCTGATAATCGTACCGGAAATATTGATTACGGCCACACGGTCAGGTACAGTAACAGTTTTCTCGGCATTGTTATTTCCCTTGAGCAATGAAACAACAAAGCTCAGCACAGCCAGAATCAATACCGCACTGATAAAAATTTTCTTAAGCATTCAATCACTCTCCTCCCTAATTTTTAGTATAACATAAGCAAAAACTCCCCTCAGGCGTATGCCTTACGGCAATTGCGCCTAAGGTGCCTAAGAGGAGTATTTTTATTTTCCGAAAGCAACGTCGGCTTAAGCTCAGCGCTTTCAGGATAACCTTATTGGTGATGTTTTACCGCCGCACCTACAAACTCTCTGAACAACGGATGCGGATTTGTCGGACGGGATTTAAATTCAGGATGGAATTGCGCACCGAGGAACCACGGATGCTCGCTCTCAGGCAATTCAACAATCTCTACCAGACGGCCATTAGGCAGTGTGCCGCCTAGAACTAATCCCTTGCCCACAATTTCCTCACGGAAAGCATTGTTGAACTCATAACGATGACGATGACGTTCGTAAATCAGCTCTGCATTGTAAGCCTTGCTGGTCAGCGTATCGGGATAAACCTTACACGGATACAGTCCCAGACGCATCGTACCGCCCAAATCCTCAACATCAATCTGTTCCGGCATCAGGTCGATAACAGGATGTGTGCTGTTCGGATTGAACTCTGAGCTGTTGGCATCAGCCATACCGCAGACGTGACGGGCAAATTCAATTACTGCACACTGCATGCCCAGGCAGATACCGAAGAACGGAATCTTGTGCTCACGTGCATATTGAATAGCCTTAATCTTGCCTTCAATACCGCGGTTACCGAAGCCGCCCGGCACCAGAATGCCGTCAACACCGGCCATAACCTTATCCATATCCGTATCATCTGCTTCGATTTCTTCAGCATTTACCCAATGGATATCAAGCTCGGTTTCATTGGCAACTGCTGCATGACGCAAGGATTCCGTAATAGAAATATATGCATCCTGCAAAGCAACATATTTGCCGACTACAGCGATAGTTACCTTTTTGTCATATTTTTTCAACATGCGGGCCACCATATCATGCCAGCCCTGCATATCCTTCGGCTTATCCTCCATTGCCAGCTTGCGCAGAACAATGGTATCAAGTCCCTGTTCCTCCATGAGCATCGGTACTTCGTAAATGCTTCTTGCGGTAAGGTTTTGGATAACTGCGTCCGGATCTACGTCACAGAACATAGCCATTTTCTCGCGCATTTCCTTGGAAATAGGCTTTTCACTGCGGCAAACCAGGATATCCGGTGAAATACCGATGCTGCGCAGCTCTTTGACGCTGTGCTGAGTCGGTTTGGTTTTCAGCTCACCGGCTGCGGAAATATACGGTACCAGCGTAACATGAATATAAAGCACATCATTCTTGCCGACATCCTTTTTTACCTGACGGATGGCTTCCAAAAACGGCAGGCTTTCAATATCACCTACAGTACCGCCGATTTCCGTAATAACGAAGTCGGCATTATCCTGTTGGCCTACGCGGAAAACGCGCTCTTTGATTTCATTTGTGATATGAGGAATAACCTGTACGGTACCGCCAAGATAATCGCCACGGCGTTCTTTATTTATTACACTCTGGTAAATCTTGCCTGTGGTCGTATTGGAGTTTTTGGACAGGTTGATATCAATAAAGCGTTCGTAATGTCCCAAGTCAAGGTCAGTTTCCGCACCGTCGTCGGTTACAAAAACCTCGCCATGCTGATACGGGCTCATTGTGCCCGGGTCAATATTGATATACGGGTCGAACTTCTGGATAGTAACCCTATAGCCGCGGCTTTTCAGCAAACGGCCCAAAGACGCAGCAGTGATGCCCTTGCCCAAAGAAGAAACAACGCCGCCTGTCACAAAAATATACTTGGTATTAGTAGTCATGATTTTTAACCCCCTCAGATTTCATAAAATGCTACAAAAATATTAAATTGTATCTAAACTCACTGCAGGCGGCAAAGCCACTTAACTCTGCCACCTGCAAAAGAATTTCTTAAATTACATTCTTTCCGGAGCAGAAACGCCCAGAATACCCAAAGCATGACGGATGGTGTGACCAACTGCCTTAACCAAAGCAATGCGGGCTTGTTGTAAGTCTGTATCTACGCCCAGAATACGGCATTGGTTATAGAAGGAGTGGAACAGGGTTGCCAGCTCGTAGGTATAGGTTGCCACATGATGTACAGCACGTTCGCGGGCTGCACGGGCAAGCAGTTCCGGATATTCGCCCAGCTTTTTAACCAGCGCCAGCTCTTCGGGAGCCTGCAGAGTATCCAGCTTCAGCTCGTCAAGAGCAATAGCTTCAATGCCTGCTTCAGCAAGCTGACGGGCAATGCTGCAAATACGCGCATGCGCATATTGGATATAATAAACCGGATTCTCATTGGATTTTTCGGTAGCCAGAGTCATATCAAAATCCAGCTGGCTGTCTAAGGAGCGCATGCAGAAGAAGTAACGTGCCGCATCAACGCCAACCTCATCCATCAGCTCGCGCAGAGTGATGGTTTCGCCGGTACGCTTGGACAGCTTAACGATATCGCCGTTGCGGTACAGACGTACCATTTGCAGCAGCAGCACCTCCAGCTTATCGGCATCAAAGCCCAAAGCACTTACAGCAGCCTTCACGCGGGCAATATAACCGTGGTGGTCAGCTCCCCACAGGTTGATGATGCGGTCAAAGCCGCGCTCGAATTTGTTGCGGTGATATGCAATATCGGCAGCAAAGTAGGTGGAAACGCCGTTGTCACGGATAACAACACGGTCCTTGTCATCACCGTAAGCGGTGGAATTAAACCATTTTGCGCCATCCTTTTCATAAACGCAGCCTTTTTCCTCAAGGAATTTGCAAGCCTCACGGATTTTATCGGCATCATGCAGGGATTGCTCGCTGAACCATACATCAAAGGTTACGCCGAAAGCTTCCAAGTCCTCTTTCAGGCCTGCCAGCTTTTCTTTATAAGCAATCTCCAGGAATTTAGCCAGACGCTCTTTTTCCTCTAAAGCAACGAATTCCTTGCCATAGATACGGATAATACGCTGAGCGGTTTCAATGATATCATAACCATGATAGCCGTTTTCCGGGAAAGGAATACCGGTCGGCATTTCGTCCAGCTGTTTAACGGTCAGGTCGGCAGGAACGTCGCCCATTTCCTCCAGCTTCAACAGCTGCAGATAACGTGCATTGACAGAAGCTGCCAGATTGTTCATCTGATTGCCGGCATCATTAATATAATATTCGCTTTCAACATCATAGCCTGCAGCACGCAGCAGGTTAACCATAGCACTACCGACTGCGGCACCGCGGGCATGGCCTACATGCAGCGGGCCGGTGGGGTTAGCACTTACATATTCAACCTGCACGCGGCCCAAGCCGTTAGCAGGCAGGTTGCCGTAGTTTTCACCGGCAGCCAGAATACCTGCCAGCAAATCAGCGGTCCAGTTTTGTTTCAGATAGAAATTGATGAAGCCGGGGCCAGCAATTTCCATTTTATCTACGGAAGCACAGTCCAGATTATCAACAACAGCCTGTGCAATCTGACGCGGTGCACAATGCAGGCTGCGGGCAGACTGCATAGCAAAGTTGGTTGCAAAATCGCCAAATTCCTTTTGCGGCGGAACCTCCAGCATAACCTCGGGCAAAGTACCCGGTTTCAAAGTGCCATTATCGATAGCTTTTTGCGCTGCATCTTTAATGGCAGCGGCTAATAAATCCTTTATATCCAAAGCAAAATCTCTCCTTCTCTTTATTTATTGCTTATTTTGTTTCGTAAATAGGGTCATTAGTCAGTTCAACGCCCAGCTTTTTAAATACCTTGAAATCTCCCTCTGTCAGCATAACGGTGGAATGTGCCTGGCAGCCCTTCAGCTCCGGCAGCTTTTCCAGCGCCAGCTTAGCCAGACTGTCCGTTGCAGCACACATAGAAAGCGCTATCAGCACCTCATCCATATGCAGACGCGGATTGCTGCTGCCAAGGTAGCGTGTTTTCAGATTCTGAATCGGGTTGATGTAGGTCGGCGAAATCAGGTGCATTTCATCCGCAATACCGCCCAGTTCCTTAATAGCGTTCAGCAGCACGGCACTGGCAGGTCCCAGCAAATCCGTAGTTTTGCCGGTAACAATTCTGCCATCGGCAAGCTCCAGAGCAATAACAGCGCACTTGCGTTCTTCCGCAACCTGCTTGGCTACGGTAACAACGCGGCGGTCATTTACGCTGACCTTAGCCTGCTTCATCAGCAGCTCCAGCGTATAAACCTCCTGCTTGCTGGCCTCATCCAGAGCCAGACGGTTCAGGGACTGATAATAGCGACGGATAATTTCCTGACGCGATGCCTCGCAGCAGACCTCATCATCACAGATGCAGTTGCCTGCCATATTAACGCCCATATCGGTAGGCGATTTGTACGGGCAATAGCCGTAAATACCTTCAAAGATTGCTGCAAGTACGGGATAAATTTCAACGTCACGATTATAATTTACCGTGGTTACACCATAAGCTTCCAAATGGAAGGGGTCAATCATATTAACATCCTGCAAATCCGCCGTAGCAGCCTCGTAAGCCATATTTACAGGATGCTTCAAAGGCAGATTCCAGATGGGGAAGGTTTCGAATTTGGCATAACCGGCCTTAATGCCGCGCTTATTTTCATGATACAGCTGTGACAGGCAGGTAGCCATCTTACCGCTGCCGGGACCGGGAGCAGTAACAACTACCAGCGGACGTGTAGTTTCTACATAGTCGTTCTGGCCATAGCCCGCATCGCTGACAATGTGCTCCACATTATGCGGATAGCCTTCAATCGGATAATGGTAATAAACCTTGATATCCAAAGCCTCCAGCTTATTCTTGAAGCTTTCGATGGATTTCTGCCCCTTATATTGCGTAATAACAACGCTGCTGACATAAAGTCCCTTAGAACGGTAAACCTTTACCAGACGCAGTACGTCCAGATCGTAGGTCAGACCTAAATCGTGACGCACCTTGTTATTTTCGATATCATCGGCATTGATGGAAATAATCATCTCTGCCTGATCCGCAAGCTGCAGGAGCATCTGCAGCTTACTGTCCGGAGCAAAGCCCGGCAGTACGCGGGAAGCATGGTAATCATCGAACAGCTTGCCGCCGAATTCCAGATAAAGCTTATCGCCGAATTTACTGATGCGCTCTCTGATATGCTCAGATTGCATGGTCAAATATTTTTGATTATCAAAACCTATTTTCATATTAAATTTCCTCAACCTCAATTAAAATCTTCATCTCGCCGTAAGGCTTCTCATCGTGATACAGTGTATATTCCATTTCCAGCTCCCACATGCCGTTGCGGAAATGGGTATATACATAGCTTGTTTCCGTCGTCAGAGGAATTTTCATATAAGGTGTCTGATAAAGGCTTTTATCTACATATCCACGGCGGAATTCCTGTCTGTGGTCCACGCTGCCGCTACGCATGACTATAACGTGCTCATCGTCCCATTTCAGCGTTGTCTTGGTATTATCCAGACCGGACTGTTCATCCTCCTTATAGATTACGTAGTATTTGCCGCCTTTTTCCGTCATCATACCCGTATACTTTTGTTCAGAAGCCTGAGCCTCACTGCCCTCATCCTTCGTTGTACTCAAAATACGAATTTTTACCGGCTGCATAATACGTGCCTCCATAAACAAGAGAGAGCCTGCACCGTTTCGCCACACCATTATGATCGAAAGGTTGCAAGCCCTACAAGATTTTTGTCAATCTAATGCCATTAAACTTTTCTGCACTAAAAGACCTCTTATATTCTTCAATATTATATAACAGCTATAAAGTACAGTCAAGAAATTGCATAAGGAAGTGCAAGATTTACCATAACAGCAAGCTAAAAAAATCAACCAAAAACGACAGAGTATACTGCCATAGTATAGCTCTGTCGTCAGCTTTTTAATATAAAATTTATTTTTTAGCTTCTTCCTTGGCTGCTTCTTTCTGCTGCGGCAGCATTACACTGAAATCATTCAGCAAAGGCTTCTCGCCGTTCAGCTTGAAAAGATATACGAAGCGGGCAGCCGGTTTTTTCTCTGCAACAACCTGATACAGCAGCACGTCTGCGCCATTATGTTTTTCAACAACAATCAGTTGATTGGTGGTCAGCTTACCGAAATCCTTAGCAAGCTGTGCATGCAGATTATTGTAAGCCTTTTCATTCCAGTTCTTTTGCATATCCTCGGTCATCATAGAGGTAACTGCCTTGTAGTTGCCGCCGTTGATAAATTTGTCAACGATAGCTTCCTCTTCGTCCAGCACTTTACCGTTGGATGCGCTGCAAACTGCGCTGACAGCCAACATCATAATCATTGTAACCAGCATTAATATTTTTTTCATGGAAAATTCTCCTCCCTATATGCTTAATATGTGTTTAATTATAGTCTTTCGTGCCAACAAGTGCAAGCGTTACCATAAAAACTTTACAAATCTTTTCCGCTAACGATAAAATTAAGCACAGCATTAAAGATTTTTGTTTTTCCACTCCGTCAGCTGGCTGCTGAAGGCTTCCCACTGCTGCGGCAATGCTTCCAGCGCCGCATCGGCCTTGGCCTGCTCCCAGCCGCTGAACAAGGCTGCTTCATAGCGCAGCTCTTTGATTTTGGGATGTGCCGCCACCAGCTTCTCTACCATCATGGTGTTGATATAATCATCGTGCAGCAGGCCCAGCATATCCTGCAGATACTTCAGGCTACGCAAAAGGCTTGCTTCCGGAGCCAGCTCCGGCACGCTCTGCAGCGCATAACGGAAGCGCTTGAGCTTGATGCGGATGCGGTGCACACACCAAGCTTTGGATTTGGTCCAAGTCCGCCGGCACAGTAAACGGAAAATGTCCCGTTTTCTTTGGCTACAAATCCAAGGTCACGGAATGTGGCATGAACTTCATTCGCCGGGGTATTGGAAAAACCGACTTTCAGTTTTCTGGGCATGTGAAGTCCCGGCATCTTGGTCAGGAGATATTCTCCGGCAGCCTTTGCATAAGGAAACACATCAAATGTCTCATCCACAGCGGTACCAGTCAGAGGACTTGCCATGACATTACGCGGGTTGTCGCCTCCGCCGCCGTGTGTGATGATGCCGACTTTTAAGGCATCACGAACAAGCTGCGGAACAGAGTCTGCAGACAAATCGTGAAACTGGATGGTCTGGCAGGTAGTCAGTTTGAGCAGAGGAATCTGATGTTCAGAAATTTTGTCTGCAAGGAATTTTAATTTCTCTTTTGTAATATGACCGCCCGGAAGACGAAGACGCAGCATATATCCTTGTTCCTTCTGTGCATAGCTTCCAAAGCCTCCGGAGATGCCTTTGAAGGTCTGGCGGTCAATCTCTCCATTTTCGAAAGCATGTATGTTTTCATCAAATCTTGTGATATTATCTTCAAATTGCTGTAATAAATCTTTTGAAAGCATGGTAAATGCTCCTTTCTTTTTGATGGGTTTAGAAACTCTGTACTAAGTATAATAAACGGGGAAAGAGAGTACAAGGGGAATTTGGAGATTGGTCTTGATTTTCTTTACGGATATTTAAATTTGGAACAGTAACGAGAATAAAGATAGATTTCCACACTCCCTGTTGTTATAATAAAGACAAAACGAAAACAGGGGAAATAGACATGGATACAATTTTGATCATAGAGGATGACGCAGATCTCAGGGAAGGGCTGGAGTATACATTGAGTGGGGAAGGCTATCAGATCCTGACAGCGGAAAATGCAGAAAGAGGACGAAAGCTATGGAAGACATCTTCCTGCGATCTGATTCTGTTAGACTGTAATCTTCCGGATGGAAATGGCTTTTCGCTGTGCAGTGAGATTCGGAAAAGCAGTGATGTGTTCATTCTGATGCTGACGGCAAGGGATACGGAACTGGATGAGGTGAAAGCACTGGAAATGGGAGTGGATGATTATATGTCAAAACCATTTTCTATCGCGGTGCTGAAAGCGCGGATCAAAAAGCTGCTCTCCAGAAAGAGTGAAAAACAGTGGATCAGCTCCAATGGAATCCGTCTGGACAAAAGCAGCTGTCAGGTGATCTGCAAGGAAGAAGTGCTGGAGCTGAGTAAGATCGAGTACAAACTGCTTTTGTATTTTCTGGAAAATCCGGGACAGATATTGTCAAAGGAACAGATTTTAGAGCGGATCTGGGACAAAGACGGAAAGTTTGTGGATGAGAATACCGTTTCCGTCAATATTCGGAGACTTCGCAGAAAGATCGAGGCAGATCCGCAGAATCCGCAGTGGATCCAGACGGTTCACGGACTTGGATATATCTGGAGAGAAGAGGAGAAACGATAAAGGTATGGAATCGATCATAACAGGAATTCTATCAGCAGGATGTGTGTCCGGTGTTTTGTTTGGGATGTATGAGTATCGCAGGCGGAAAAAACTATACCGGGAGACAGATCGGATGCTGGAATCTATTCTGGAGGGAGATCCGATCCTTGTTTCGGATCTGAAGGAAGGCGAAGTGTCAGCTCTTTCCGGGAAAATCCGCAAAATCCAGGAAATGCAGGAGATGTCTGTATCTCAGGCAGAAGAGGAAAAAGAGCAGGTGAAAAGTCTGATCTCCAATATGTCTCATCAGCTGAAAACACCGCTTGCCAATATCCGGATGTACGAAGAAATCTTGAGGGAAGAAAACCAGGACGCGGAGACAAGAGAAAAGTTTCTGGCAAAAATGCAGACGCAGAGTGAAAAACTGGAATGGATCTTAAATTCTCTGTTTAAAATGGTGAAGCTGGAACAGAATGTCATGGTCTTTGAGGTTTCGATGTGCCCGATTCGAAAGACCATTCTGGATGCGGTGAATCTGGTGTATGAAAAGGCTGCCAGGAAACAGATTCCGATCAAAACAGGGTATATCCCGGATCTGTTTCTTTATCACAATGCAAAGTGGACGTCAGAAGTGTTTGCAAATCTGTTGGAAAACGCAGTGAAATATACCAGTGAGGGCGGAGCAATTCAGATTGATCTTAAGCAGTATGAAATGTACGCAGAAATCCGGATCACAGATACAGGAATCGGAATCCGAAAAGAAGAGATGCCGCGGATTTTTCAGAGATTCTATCGGAGTAAAGATGTAGAAAATCTGGAAGGAAGCGGGATCGGTCTTTATTTGTCCAGGCTGATCGCGGAGAAGGAAAAGGGATACATTCAGGTGGAATCTGTCTATGGAAAGGGAAGCTGCTTTTCGGTATTTCTGCGGATGGAAAAATGACAATTTTGTAAGAACTTTCTTTTCTGCTGTAGGATTTTTGTAAGATGGGGCTGTTACACTGATGGTATCAAAGAGAAAAGGAGAACTGGAAGAGAATGAAGATTTTAGAAGTACAGCATGTGGTGAAAACATATGGTTCCCATCAAAATCAGGTAACGGCACTTTCCGATGTCAGCTTTGCTGCAGAACAGGGAGAATTTATTGCAATCGTAGGAACGAGCGGTTCCGGAAAAAGTACATTGTTGAATCTGCTTGGAGGTCTGGATGTTCCGACAGAAGGCG
>ENA-OPVT01001597-OPVT01001597.1-human-gut-metagenome-genome-assembly--contig:-NODE-1597-length-13914-cov-5.262357_pt1 | contig 13914 bp, 13 predicted proteins | sample MGYA00241499_ERZ501990 | MGnify/ENA primary metagenome ERZ501990 (study PRJEB25962, sample SAMEA2042104) | human gut metagenome | biome: human gut; feature: human-associated habitat; material: faeces...
TCTCAAAAAATCAAAGAAAATGGGAACGCCTATCAGCCAGAGGAAAAAACGGTAACAAAAAACCGCTGTTGCATGGTTGTGTTAGCTTCCATGTAGCAGCGGTTTATGCTGTGGTTATTCAGTTGAAATTTCAGAAAGACAGGCTGGAATTTATGAACTTAATGCCGTTACCAATGATAAATATCTTTCTGTCTTTTTCTTAATATCATCTTCACTAACACCATAATAGATATACAAATCTTTTGAAATTTTCTCAAACTGTTTCATTACTTTCTTGTTTCCAGAATAAGATATACCGAATATATTCCAAATATAATCTATCTCCATCTCAAGAGAATCATCACCGATTCTTATTTCATATAGATGAAAGTTCATAGGAATTACATTATCTGGCATTTCGGCAATCATTTCGCTTCGAGTCTTTATTTTACAAAAATATTCTCTGACAGATTCTTCATTAGAAACATCCGGCTTTGGAATATCCTTCATTTCACCTAAAACTTCTGGTTTATGCTGTAAAATCAAACTCTCCTTTAGGTTTTTTTGTTGTTCAATATATTTTCTCTCAGTTGAATTAGTTTCAATTAGATTGTAGGTATTCATTGCATATTGTACCAATTCATCAAGAGTATGTGAATCTGCAACCACTTTCTTCTCTACTATCTTACGTCTATATCTGTAGATAATATTTCGTATCCTTACTTTTAGAGGCTTTTTCCGTGTTCTGCCAGCTATAAAAATACTTGTTGGGCCATCTGCACCACCTATTATTGAAACTTCACTTTTGCTTTTTTCTTTCATAAGTGTTCATCCTCGCAAATTGGAATTTGACTAATCCTACATGTGCATCATATTACACTCATGTAATTATCCTCTACATAAACAGCTTTTCCATCAGCAAGCTTAATCTCATCTTTGCCGTTCGGTAATACTGTTGTTTCAGAACCATTCCAATGGGGGATAATAGGATTGTCAATAATATGTAATCCATCTGTTAAATTTCCCGCCGCATACATACTTCCTGCACTGATTCCGACATATATAAGTCCGTTTTTAATTGCATTATTAAGTATTCTATCAAAACCAGTTCTAGACATTTCACGACAAAGCACAGATACATCACCACCACTGACAAAAACAGCATCAAATTGGTTTAATTCTTCAAAAGTTAATAGCCTTGTAAGCATAAACGGGGTTGTAACATACGAAGAATAGGTTCTTTGATAGTCTTTTGAAAGAATTAATTCCAGATTGTACACTAATATATTTTCGTACTGAATTCCCATTAGAAAGAGTTCATGAAAACATATTGCAAGCGACTCTCTTGCACCATCTGTTTCAATGCCAGCTGTTGGAATATAAAGCACTTTCACATCCTTCGGACACTTTCCAATAATATCAAAGAATTTCTCTTTCATCTTATCGGTCAACCCTGCAGATGTAAGAAATAGATGTTTTCCATTCATATTCTTTTACCTCGTCAGTCGAGTAGACTTACACCTCACAATGTAAGCCCCTCACAGAACCGTACGTGCGGCTTTCCCGCATACGGCTCTTCATAATAATATTTACAGTCTCAAAACAAGCTGACATAAATCTTTGGCATTGCCAATGGATAATATTTCAGCATTTCAATGAATCCTTCTCTTGTATAACTCTTTCTGTCACTTCGTCTATTCAGCACCTTAAACAGAAGTTCTCTCACTTGTTGTTTGTAGTTTGAAATCATTCTGCCATTAAAACTTATGCCATAGTACCTATAATGGCCTATTAGTTTCAGATTTAGCATACCCATTAGTTTCTTTAGCGGTTGGTCTCTATTCGCATATAACCATACCTTGATGTCTCGAATTTTCTGTCTGAATTTCTTAGAGCTTGTCTTTGGCATTATATATGGCATGCCTTTGCGTGAACGCCCACAATAGAATGTGAATCCCAGAAAATCAAATGTTTGTAATCTGATACACTCACCGCTCTTTTGCTTTGCCCTTGCAATATAAGCACCGCTTTGTAAGAGACGACTTTTACTATCTTCTAATTGCAAACCGAACTTTTCCATTCGTTCTTTAAGAAGCTTGTAGTAATTCTCTGCTTCCCATTTATATTGAAATCCTGCAACAAAATCATCTGCATATACAATTAGAAAGTTATCTCCCTTGCATTCTTTGGTAATAATAAACTTATACCATAGTGTCAATACATTGTGCATATATATGTTTGCTAGGATTGGACTTATGATATTGCCTTGAGCTGAACCTTCTTCATTCACCATAAGTTCACCATTATCCAGCACTCCCACTTTAAGATACTTCTTGACAAGACCAATTATGTTGGGGTCTTTAATATAAAGTTTGAGAAACTTGATAATCCATTCATGCTTCATATGGTCGAAGAATCCTTTGATGTCAGTATCCACAATATAGCAGATTTTCGTGTTGTTTAATCTCTTACACAGTTCTTTTATTGCGTTATGACATCCTCGATTTGGTCTGAATCCGTACATGCAGTTCAGAAATCTCGGTTCATAGATAGCTTCCAATATCTTCTTTAATGCTAATTGGACTATTTTGTCCTCATAGCACGCAATTCCTAATGGTCGAAGTTTTCCATTGCTTTTAGGGATATATACCCTAATTGATGGCTGTGGTTTGTATGATTTTCTTTTCAGTCTTTCTACCAAGTCATCTAAGTTTTGCTCCAGATTTCTCCCGTACTCTTTCTTAGTAATCTCATCAACACCGACTGCTTTGTTTCCGTCTAATTCTTTGTGACATTGCAAAAGCATTTCTTTATTGATTAGATGATACAACGATGTGAACTCTGGTCTCGGCGAATTTGCCGATATTTCTGCTATTCTTTCTAATTTCGTTTCCATCAATACCTCCGTCCCTGAGTACGGTTGATGTGTCCTCAGAAAGACCATTATTATGTAGCTCCCTTTCCTCCGTTGGCATTACCCAACTTCTTCAGTACTATGAAGCTATCCGACTGCCTACTGTTCTTTTGACATTCTCCTGTTTTGCAGTTGTTTGCCATACTTGCAATGGCAAGAAACAATAGGCTCTCCCCAGTTGACTGAATAATCACAATGTAAAACATAAAGTGCTCTTTGACCCCGCAGAAGCAAACCATTTCTCACCAATGCGAATTGATTTGTATTGCTTTCCGTCGAAATTAGAACGTCAGCCTTCTAAATGTCAAAATTTCGAGGCTCAATCACACTCTCTATTTTCTCGCTGTCTACGCTTAGCAACTACCATTACTGGCAGTCACCCAAGACTCGCTACTGGCGGTTGGTTAGACCTTACCAGACAGGCATTCCACCTGCTAGACTACTCGCCCTTATCTGGGCGCACAATTCCGATTTGACGGTAATTTCTGTTTCTCTACATCCTACAAGCCCAGATAAAACTAATATACACAGACTAAATAACAGTACTCTTTTCAAACTCATAATTTCTTTCCAAGTTCATATGCTTTTTTCATCACATCAACATGGCTTGCAGCTATATTTGCAGCATCAATTCCACCGCCACCGACCATGCCTTTCAAGGAAGCCTTTTCAAAACAGTCTACCCAGCCTTGCAGACCATTGTAGCTTTTTCAAATGCACTTTCATCATTCTCAGCGGCAGTTGCAATCATATAAATATCTCTGAATGAATAATCTGTCGAATATAAAGGATTCAATCTATCAAGAAGTGTTTTCATCTGGCCACACATCTCATAGTAATAAATTGGTGTTGCATAGACAATAACCTCCGCATCCTTTACTTTTGCCATAATATCTGCAACATCATCCTTCAGTACACACATCCCATTCCTCTGACAGGATAGACAACCGATACAATATTTGATATCTTTTCCTTTCAAAGAAAGAAGTTCCACATCATGCCCGACTTCTTTTGCTCCCTTTGCACACTCATTTGCAAGTATATCAGAATTGCTGCCTCCTCGAAGACTTGTCGATATGATCAATACTTTTTTGCCATGATTAAATTTCTCCTTTTTCAGTGTCTTTTTTAACCTTCCGTATAACTTTCGCAGGCACTCCTGCCGCAACCATATTGGCCGGAACATCTTTTGTTACAACTGCTCCGGCTGCAATGACCGAACCTTCACCAATCGTAACCCCCGGAAGAACCGTTACATTTGCTCCAAGCCACACTTTTTTTTCGATGTGAATCGGCTGAAATATCATACCTGCTCTTTTCTCGGGATCTTCCATATGATTGATCGTTGCCAATACTGCATTATGTCCAATCAGGACTCCATCCTCTATATAAATACCACCCTGATCCTGAAACTTACATCCTGCATTAATAAAAACATTTTTACCTATATGGATATTTCGCCCGCAGTCTGTATAAAACGGAGGAAACATTCCAAAACTTTCATCTATTTTTTGTCCGGTAAGTTCCGACATAAGCTGTATAATTTCTTCTTTTGTATGATATTTGTTATTCAGCTCCATCGTTATCTTTAATGCCCTTTGAGACAGCTCATGCATAACCAGATGTTCTTCACTTCCACCATCTACGATATATCCGGGCTTCATATTACTCAAATATTCTTCACACGTCATAATTAACCAACTCCGTTTTCTTTAAAAAATTTCTGAATTTTGTCAAATGGGATCACATCCGGATTATCGTATAGATCTGTATGAACAGCTCCCGGAATTGTCAGCAGCTCTTTATTGGATGTGTACTTGCTGTTCTTGATCATATTTTCATAAGCATCTTTTCCAAAATAATAGCTGTGTGCTTTTTCTCCATGAACGATAAGGACTGCACTTCTGATTTCATTACTGTACTTTAATATTGGCTGATTCATAAATGACATACATCCAATACTGTTCCAGCCATCATTTGAATTCAGGCTCCTTTTATGATAACATCTGCCTTTATAATACTCACTGTAATCTTTTACAAAGAAAGGGGCATCCTCTGGAACCGGAAGAGAAACACAACCACCAGCTCTAGAATATTCGCCTTTACAGTATTCTTGTGTTCTGAGGGTATTCAGCGACTGCTTCTTCGCATAACGTGCTTCTTCACTGTCCTCAGAATCAAAGTATCCATTCGCATTTACTCTTGTCATATCATACATGGTAGAAGCAACGGTTGCTTTTATTCTTGTATCCAACGCAGCTGCGTTAAGAGCCATTCCACCCCAGCCACAGATTCCAATGATTCCTATTCTATCTTGATCTACCTCTTCCCGAACAGAAAGGAAATCAACAGCAGCCATGAAATCTTCTGTATTAATATCTGGAGAAGCCATAAATCTTGGATAGCCTCCACTTTCCCCCGTAAAAGAAGGGTCAAATGCAATTGTTAAATATCCTCTTTCAGCCATTGTCTGTGCATATAATCCGGAACACTGTTCTTTGACTGCCCCAAATGGTCCGCTTACGGCAATCGCAGGATATTTCCCAGATGCATTTTTCGGTTTATACAAATCTGCAGCAAGTGTGATTCCATAACGATTTACAAATGTCACTTTCTTATGGTCTACTTTTTCACTCTGTGGAAAAGTTTTATCCCATTCAGATACCAGCTTTAATTCTTCTGTTTTTAACATATTTAACATCCTCCATATGCAAAATTTCTTGTAATTACACTAACAATAGTATATGATATAAATATCTTACAACCTAAAGTTAACTTTAGGTCAAGCATAAATTTGAAAGAAGGTTTTTTATGTATACAATCGGTCAGGTCTCTGCAATGTTTAATCTTCCTGTTTCTACATTAAGGTATTATGACAAGGAAGGCTTTTTCCCTAATCTGGAACGTAAAGCAAATATCCGTTATTTCAGCGATAATGAATTAGAAGCACTTCGTATCATTGAATGTCTGAAGAAATCCGGTCTTGAGATAAAAGATATAAAGCAATTTTTTATCTGGGTATCTGAAGGCAGCTCCAGCTATGAAAAAAGGAAAGAATTATTTGAAACCAGAAAATCAGCTGTTGAAACTGAAATTCAGGAACTTCAAAAAACTCTCTCCCTCTTAAAATTCAAGTGCTGGTATTACGAAACAGCAATGAAAGATGGTAACGAAGATGCTATAAATGCCATGTTGCCTGACAAACTTCCAAAAAATATACAGAAACTATATGATAAAGGGCATGACTGATTTTTGCTTTCTCCATCAAACTGGAAGTTGTTGGGTTCTTTACATAGATTAAATATCAATTTATAAATCAAACTCGCCTTCTATCTTTTCCTGTTCGTCTATAATATTCATCCTTATCTGCATACATCAACTTATCAGCCATTGCCTTAATTTCTTCAAAATTAAGTTCTATATGTTCTGAACAAACAACTATTCCCTTAGACACACTAAGTTCAGAAATAAGATTTCCCTGGAAGTTTTCAGTTAAATAATCAAATGTCTTAACTGCATCCTGTGCTTCTTCTCTCGTTCCTCTCAGTAATGCAGCAAACTCATCGCCACCTACACGATACGTCCTTCCAAGACCTGAGAATGCATTATCCATACACTTCGAAGCGCCAATAATTAACTCATCTCCTGCTTCATGACCAATATTATCATTAGCTGCTTTTAAACCGTTCAAATCCATCATAATAAGAACGTATTCTATTAAGTTATTATTTTTCTTGATTATTTCACAGTCAACTTCAAACCCTCGTCTATTATATAAGCCTGTAAGCTCGTCCTTTATAGATGCTTCATATCTTCTGTTGTATGCATTCTTTGCCTTCTTCTCTCTCATACTAATAATAACAAATGAAGTTGCCATTATTAATACGCCTGCAATAAAGATTAAAACAATTGGAAGTATAATTTTATTTTCATCCAATTTAACAGGATTATTATCTCTTATTACTATATACCAATCAAATCCTTCGAGATACTTGGTCATATAACAGCCATTCTTCGATAACTGATAATAAAAATCATCATCTGATATATTGCCAAAATATGAATTATCCAAGTAGCCTGTTTCTATAGAACTTACATCCGTATCAACCTGTATAAGTCCATCATGATTAACTAAATATACTTTGATATTGTATTCTTCCTCGAACCTGGCAAGTATGTCTACAAGGTCATTCATATCAACTCCGACACCACATGCTCCCAAAATGTCTCCATTCGTGTCAATAATACCGTAATTAATAAACACCGAAAGACTCCCGTTATTATCTTCATCAGTATCAACATTAACTATATATCTTTTCCCTGAATCCAAGTAATCCTTATACCATATATCATGGCTGTCATTTTCAACATCAAGATACCTACTTATTCCATTATATGTATAATATGCTCTTGTTTTATCCGAAACAACAAATACCATTTTATAATCAAATTCATTACCAATGGATACCAGACGATTAGTTATATCGTCTTTGACACTCTCCGCCTCTTCTCTGGTTTTCCCCTCTATGTAGGTTCTTATATCAATATCACTGCTAATCGTCTGAGAAACAGTAATTGGCTTAATAAGTTCATTCTCAATCTTTGCTGAAACCATCTGCGCAATTGTTCTGCTCTGTATTTCAGAGTTTTCCTTAGTTACCTGCTGGATCACATTCACACATGCTATGATGGAAACACTCATGCTAAGTAGCATTATGATAAACATAATAACAGCACCAAATCTGCTGTCATTAATCATATTCGTATGTTCATCCCCATTATGAGACCAATCATACATATATGCAGCAAACATTACGACTGAACCTATTCCCAGTCCTAAATTGGTTATAGAAAATCCATAAATAAAGGACTGTACAACTGTTGCAATTATTGGAATAAACGAAAACAGAATCATTGAAATGAAGCTTCGTTTTTTCAAATACTTTCTATACTTAATCGCCATACCTGCTCCTATAAATATGACGACAAGTGATATTAGTGTATATACATACCAGGAATTATTCCTGTGATAATAATTTGCCTCATCGAAATAATACATCCATGGATAAAACAAATTAACCACAACAATGAAAATATTAATGCACGAAAAGATATTGGCAATTTTAACACTATTGCCACTTACTTCAGCACCTTTTTCAACAAAAACAGAACTAACAAACCTAACATAGGTATTTGCCATTGCTATGTTCATAGCAAATACCATAAGATTAGCAATTCTAGTTACTAAAATATTAAAAAGACCAAGGTTACCTCTAAAAATATATGCCAAAGTCTCTCCAAAAAACAGAACTGTAGCAATAAGAAATAATCGAACGAACATCCTCATACTCTTCTGTTTTGGATTATTTGCTTTAATTGAAACAAATATTATTAGACAGAACAAACAAAAGAACATATCCATTGTTGCCTGTGCAATTTCAAGACTTGTAATATTCGTCTATTTTTCTCCTCGTCGGTTGATACTCTTTTTTACCTTATATTTGAATTGATGGATAATGCTTGTTTTTTTATTCTTATACAAGATTACTGTTTTTTCTTCGAAAGGTAAATTTATCAATTCTGCAACTTCAAATCTTACATTTCTTTCTGAAATACAAACATTCCCTCATTGCCATCCCCAATAAAATCATCTGGTGTATCTAGCATAGGATGTTTCTCATTGAAAAACTCTGTGATGTGAAATCCACAAATATTCACATAAAAGTGGATGTTGCGTTTTTCAAAATATGGAGTACAAGTTTCCCATACCTTTGTATCAGGATATAACTTTTCAATCGCATACCAAATAGACTTTCCAATACCTTTTCCTTGTACACCACTTTTTACATATAATAAGTCAAGATGATTATGTTGCGTTTCGGTGTCGATTGCAACAATCACACCACCAACAGTTTCTCCATCCAACACAGCTTTATATACTACTGAACCTTTACCATTTAAGGATTGGTCTATGTCCTTTTCTGGAAGAATCGTTTCTTCACATTTACCAAACACATCTTCAAATCCTTTTTGAAATGCACACTGTACATTTTTCTTAAATTCAGCAATGTCATTTTCGGACATTAGAATAAGTTCTAAGTTCATTTCTGTCCACTCCGTAAAATTCCGATTTCACGACATTATTTCTAATACAGATTATACTATATTTTTTTAATTCAGTCCACGCATTATGCCTAACAGGTATAGATACCTGATGCAAAAATAATATTTAATTATCCTCATCTCTTATTTTTGCGACCATCAACACTCTCCGATACTGCCGCATTTTTTCTGCACCTACCAGTGTAAAGTATCGTTTTACATCCTAATCAGTCATACCTTCTTCAATGCCTTTTATAATCTCTTCCTGTTCTTCTGGTGATAGCTCACTAGAATATCGTCTAAAGCAATCAATAATGTCTCCTGATAAGTCCCATTGTCCTCTATCCTGTAGCATATCTGGCTGCTGGTCTGTCTCTTTTTCTTCTTCCTCTTCGTTTACCTCTGCAACTTGTATTTCTTTTACCATCTTTTCCAGTTCTCTCAGGCTTGGCTGTGGAGTTTCATTGAAGTTAAGGTAAAGGAAGGCTTCTTCGTCTATCTGGAACGTCTGAATACTGGAATCTTCTTTTGCTTTTTCTTCAAAAAATGTAAACTCTTCTTTTGAAATGTAATTCAATCTTGACTCAAAACGGGTTGTGATATATTTTTTATTTCTTTCATCATAGGAAACATATACTGGATTTTTATAGCCATTTTGTCCGGCTATCTTCTCTGCTTCTTTAAATACCTCTGTATTGAACGGCCAGTTTTTCTTATCGTAGATGGGGCGTTCTCCCTTTAGGAACAGGATGCAGTCGTTTTTCGGCATCCGGCTGATCTGTCCCGGAGTCATTAATTTCATTCCGGCCTTGCTCATCTGCAGATTGCCACTGCCTTGCGAATGTCCCAGGCTTTCGGAACGGCTGTCGATTGTCATGTCCTCTAACATATCTGATACCCACTGATGCGTTGTATGGGCTGTAGCTCCGGAGCCTAAGAATACGGTCGTTGCACAGTTTCCTGTGAATATCTCCCATTTGTCATTAGGATACAAAGTTTTTATCTGGGCAATATCTTGCAGGATTGGTACGATGGACATATTTCTGCTTCGTATTTCCCCCAGAAGTGTCTCACAGTTAAGTGGTTTAGGACCGGCATAGTATTCATCTGCCCACAGCCGTACATGGATTGGTAATTGTCCGTCTCTTCGATTGTCTGCGATCCTTTTTAATACAGTAAATAACTGTGTATAAAACATATTGATAAAAAGATTATAAGAAGAATCTCCTGATGGCATAACAAGGAACAGGGCCGTCTTTTTTTCTGGATTTCCATCTACACCTAAGCCAAGCGATGGAATATCTATATCGTCCGTTCCTTCAAATATCCGTTTGATCTCTGGGATTTCAAAAAGGCGTAATTGTGCATTAACCATGATAACAATAGAGCGTACAGTTTCTGATGCACCTTCTTTTAACTTGCGGTAATCTCTCACTGGCGGATAATCTTCCCCATATCTTTCCTGTAACTCTTGCATATCCTGTTGTAGCTGCGTTGTCCCTTCTTCGTCTGTTTTTTGTGTCTCCTTGTTTACCAGATCAAGGATTCCCAGCATAGAGGCTGTCCTTCCCTCTTCTTTTTCCTGAAGCCATTCATATTCAAACAGGGATTGCAGATACAGTCCTACACCATCATCCCAGAAAGGGTCTCCTTTTTGGGCATCCGGCGACTTTACAGATGTCTGGATATTTGTAATGAGTTCTACCATATCTGTATAATTTTCTATGTATCTGAACGGATTATACTGGTCTGATTGTGCCATATCTTTAAAATTAATGCTTTTTACAGCTATCCTTTTTTCTTTTAAATAACCTCCATAATTTTTCAGCAAATCTCCTTTTACGTCAAGGATAATATTTGTCATATTCGCTAATAAGATATTCGGAATCAAAAGGGATGTTGTTTTTCCATCACCAGAACCGCCAAGGATCAGGATATGCATATTTGGCAATGACTTTGCATTTACTGTAATATTTTTACTCAGGCAGGTAACAGGTTCTTCCCCTTTTCCATACAGCCTTTTAGCTGTCTTTGGTACATCTGCCCATTCTGCAACACCATGTTCTGCATCGGGATGAAAATTGCGGTAATAAGTGAGATAATAACAGACAAACATTGCCCATACAGTCAGGGCAATCCCTATAACGGCTGGTGTTTTTCTATTGAACCAGTTACGGAATGGATGCATCAATATGTAGGCTAATTTATCTTGATAATCCTGCTCCATCTGTTCTTCAAGGACAATCTCTTTTGCACCTTCTTTATGGACAGCCGTAAAGTTCATCACATAAATAATGTCTGGCTTACCCTGGCCTCTTTTTTTCTTCTCGATCAGTCCAACTTCGGAAAGCTGTTTCATTGCTTTGCTGATCGTACGGTCACTGCGTCCCAGTTTTTCTACCAGTTGTTTCAGATTGTATGTGATATATAAACGACCAGTATCTTTTTCAATCCAGTTATTTCTCTTCCTCCAAAAGCAATGCCGGGATCTGGTAAAAGCGGAAGTTTTCTCCCTCTGTATTGTAAAAATAGTCCAATCTCATCTTTTTTCTCCTCTCTTCTCTTTTCCAATGTAAAGGGGAATATCCTGGAAAGGGATCCCCCTTACATGAAAGTATATGCTGCACACAAATAGTGTGCGAATTCTGCCTGTGCTTTTGCAGCTACGGCATGGTCTTCTCCATCCGGCAGGCAGAATGTATGTAACACTGATCTTTTATACGGACTGTCCTTCTTCGTTTACGCAGTCCTTTAGCCATTTTTCAATCAATGCCGGACACCGCAGAATCTCTTCGGAAAGAAAGTGGCTGATATAACTGGAAACCCCTTTTATATCTAAAGAATTCATATATTCCTGACGGGTTAATCCAGCTGTTTCTTCCCTTCCTTCTTCCACTAACTCATCCATCGGGACAGAAACTTCCCTTCCTTCCCTGTCCGGCTTTCCGGCAGGCTCTTTGCAGTCTGTATCTTCTGTTTCTATTTCTGGTACCATATCTCTTTGTTCTTTCCTCCTTTCTACAAGCTCTGGCTCTTCTTTTTCTTCTTTTGGGCAGTACTGGTCAAGCAGGGTCACATACCGTTCCCATGTAATGGATCTCTCTGAGATACTGATGTTTTTATCCGAGCAGGAGATCCTGATCTCCCCTTGTGATATTTCATAGGAAGTACTCCCATATCTCCCTCTTAAGAACTTTACGAGTGCTTTTCTGGAGACAGTAGACCTGTCATATTCATCTATACCCAACAGCCGGTATGATACCCGTATCTCTACCGCACCCGGTTCTAAATTCTTCTGTTTATATTCTTCTATATCCACATTTTTTGTAATCCCCTGTTCGATCACTTCCTTCTGCATCTTTTCCGGCAGCCTCGCCAGAGTGAGTGCGGCAGATTTTTCTATCTCTCCTTCCTTAAATTTTTCCATTGCCTCTGGAAGTAAATTTCTGGAGATCTGCTGGTACTCCTGTACCGTAGCCCTTGCAATCCCCATTTTTTTTGATAAGCGTTCTACCATTCTACCTTTCTGTAAAGAAGTGGGGAATTCTTCTGGATGTTCCCGTAAAAGTCTCTCCATCTCTGTAATCTCATGCATCAGCTCATATGGCTTTTTCGTATGATAGCCATTGGAAGCCAGTACACGGAAACTTTCCTGTACTACGCTAACATTATTTACAATGCATGGGAGAAATTCAAACTGTTTCAGTCCTCTCTCTTCTACAAGTAACCTGCATGCCTCACATCTTTTATGTCCGGCAATAATCCGGTATTCATCCGTATCTGATTTACTTACGGACAGATTTTCAATGACTTCTCCCGCAGCTTCGATCAGATCTGCAAGGGATTCTATCTCTTCCTTATCTCTTGCAGGACAATACTGATCTGGATTTGTTTTCAGTTTAGAGTAATGGATCCATTTGATCGTTCTTCGTGGATGCTGCTCTTCTTTTTTAATCTCTTCCTTATTAAATATATTCCCAAGCTTTGCCATAACCGATACCCCCTAATCCTCAAGAAGTTCTTCCACCAGATCTACAAAATCCTGTGCTACATTACTCATAACACGATGCTTTGCCACCGGCTTATAAAGGGATAACGCATTATCAACAATCGCTGTACGGCTGATACATGACTGTAAAAACGGATAATCATGCTTAGCGATCAGATCCTCTGAAGATAATTTCTGTGCTTTGGTGTTCGACACCATGTTTGCGAATATCTTCCACTCCAGATCTGGATTGTTTTCCAAGATCTCATGGTAAGCATCTTCCACCATTGTAAGATTATCCCGGCAGAAGTTATCAAATTTCACTGGGGTAAGGAACACATCCGCAGCATACAATGCATTCATTGTCAGCATATCAAATACAGGGCGGGTATCAATCAGGCAGACATCATAGTCTTTCTTTAAATATCCTAACGCTTCTTTCAGTCTCCACGGAGTTTTTTGCTCTGTGATCTTAACAGAGCCTTTCACAATATCTATATCCTGGTATTTTGTACGATAGACTGCACTATTTATCCCTTTAGGATTCTCAAGAACATCTCTTACCGTTTTACTGTATCCGTTTACCTTTGCAAAAAATCTTGTACAGTTACATTGTGGATCCAGGTCAATAACTAATACTCTTCCGCCCATTTCCGAAAATGTATAAGCTACGTTTACTGTTGTGGTGGTTTTTCCAACGCCACCTTTTAAATTTGCTACTACATATACTTTCATAATCAATCTCTCCTTAATTTTATCTTTTCAGAGTTAAATTTTATATAATATGTAAATAGATTTAACTCTAGGTTTTTATGTTTTCTAAATTTAATGTTATCCTGTTCATAATAAACCTCCTCGTATAATGAAAATAAAAAAAGGAACAAACCCTGATAATTAGGGTTTATTCCCAAACATGAAACGAGGGAAAGCA